>ERZ778019.4033-NODE-4033-length-9706-cov-10.825925_pt1 | contig 9706 bp, 9 predicted proteins | sample MGYA00375749_ERZ778019 | MGnify/ENA primary metagenome ERZ778019 (study PRJEB29350, sample SAMN05389821) | bioreactor metagenome | isolation source: Ammonium sulfate bioreactor | place: South Africa: University of Cape Town | collected 2014-03-17 ... | reverse complement strand
GGATTTTAAAAAATGAAAATACATTATTCATCAAAAACTCTAATACCTATATTGGCCTTTTCAATATGATGCATGCAATACTACTAAATTGTTTGCATTTCCTATAGCAATAAAATGATGCGGGGTATGTATTGAATCACTATTTAATAAAGAGTCTTGCAGTATTACTTTAAAGACCACTACTATGGAGTAAAAAGTAAGAAACGTATGAAATCCTTCATGAAATTACAGGGATTTTTCAAAAATTTTCATTTATATTTTGATAGAAGAAAGTATGCTAATCTGTAGAACTAGTAGATGATTGATTTGAACAAGCACGTAATTCGATATCGTCGATAGCAAGATTATTTCCATCTCTATCTTTTTTCATTGAAATCATCAGTAAAACTACGGAAGCATTCGATGCATTAAATGAAACACCATATCAGTAAGACTACGGAAGCATTCGATGCATTAAATGAAACACCATACTTCTTCCAAGTCATCGGGTCAGATTCTGTTATATCACCTGTAGAGCTGTTTGCGAGGTGCCTTTCAGTTGCGATCTCGTTAACTTGGAACAAAATATTTGGGTCGTCGTTGTTGTATTTCTTTTTTTGAATATTCGTTAAATATGCTGAAAATTCATAGAATGTTCCAAGCGTAAGATTATGCACAGTGTACTCAAAAATCGGGCTGTTACTATCACCAATATTAAGAACATACATGTATCCGCCTTTATCATCTTTTGTATTATCTAATTTGGATATATGCCAACGATCCACGGGTGGTATTTCATTTAAAAACCAATAGTGTCCATGTTCCATACTATAATTATAATAGCCTTCTCGTTTATGACCTGTTTTGAAGCCAAAATCATCAGCGGTCTTATTCAGAAATGTGGCTGAACCATTGCCAAATGTAATCGAAAACACCTTTGCTCCCGTTGCATTTTTATTATCAGGACAAAATCCAGTACATTCTAGACAAATAAATAAAAAAACCGACATCAGTATTTCTTCTTTATTTCAGTCATAAAACTTAAGAAACGTAGCATAATATGAACGAATAAAATCAGAACACTCTCAGCTACTTATATTATCTAATGCTCTTAAAATTAGAATTAGCAATACATTTGGTGTCCCTGAAATATAAGTATGCTAACTTCAATATTCTATTATAAGTTATAATTAATCATTATTGAATGACTTACCGACTAGCTTGATTTTAAAAAATATCAGAATCACTTGTAAAACTAGCAATCGTTTAGAGTCTAACATAATCTTTCTTTTACATCAAATTTTGAACGAAGAAATGTAGACGATAAAAATTATATTTTCTCTGCTGAACACTGATTCATATTCTCGTCGACAAACACAAAGAAACATGATATACATATATATTTTATTATTAAAAACTCAAAGAAAAAACAACATTTGAATATTGATATAACAAGAAAGAAAAACATAGTCTACCTAATCCGGAGCGCTAGAAACTCGGTTAGTAGGATGCTGCTCGTTTAAACCAATCTTATCCTTTCCAAATTCCCAAGCTGCAGGAACGAAATCATATAGAATTCGTACTGCAATCGGTGCTAATAAATGCAATGCTGCCGATAAACCTCCAAGTAAACCAACAAGTGTAGTTACAACAACAAGTAAATCCTTTCGAATACTAGCCGTATAACTGCATTCCGTCGGTTGACATTCTTGATAGTATTTCGAAAAATTTGTCATTGGATTCCATTTATTTACGAGTAATTCTTGTAGACAATCTCGAATTGTTAAATTTACAGGAAAAAGACTCATTTCAGCTAAACTACTATTCAGAGATTGAGGTCGAGGTATCGAACTATTCCAAACAACACCGTAAAAATTCACACTGGGCATTAAATCATAAATTAAATCGATACACGTTTCATTATAATAACATTCAAGTGTAGAATCTAATAAAGAATCAATCATATAACAACCAATATACCATCCTTGCACGGGTATTCGAGTTGTATTTTGTTGTAACATAATCTGTTCAGTACAACTAAATTGACTACTACATACACACGCACCATCATTATACGAACTGGAATAAACACCAACGTAACCTGAACTGTAGACGATATACGAATTCGTACCGAACATGTTACTTAATTGATCGTAACGTTTACTTATAAGAATTAAATCAATAGCACGAATAAATGAAACGGCCGTATCTGAAAACAAAAAATCTAATAAAAATCGAACTATAAACTACATAAAACTATACTTTGAACTAATGTATCGATGATAACTGATGTTTGAGAATTGAATTCATCAGAACTAAGAACAACAGATGAGACGAATTTCGATTGTGCAAACCGGTCAATAGCATCTTGAACAGTATTTTCTGCTAATTGACACATAGCTTCGAGAAATCGAAATTTTGGTAGAATTCCCCAATGCCAACTGCTCACGCCATACAAACTTGTGTCTTGCACAAAAATTAAATAATCAAACCAATTTGTTGATAAAAAATCTGATGAACATAATTGATGATATTCAGGTGTAAATGAAATAAACAACGATTGAGATAAAGCTATATTCGTACAAGGACATGTGATACGTTCATCAACACTTTTTTGAAATCGAAAATAATCGATTAGAGTCGGATTATTAATAGTTACAGTTTCTGTACTATAACGTAATGATGAATAAAATGTGAGAATAATAATTGAAAAAATAAATATGAGAATGTACAATCGAGTAGCCAATCGACCTTTTACAGTAGTTTGCTGATCATCAGTAGATTTCGCATAGAAATTTAATTCTAATGATTTTCTATAAACTCGAGTACAGAGATCTTTTATGGCGAACAAATTCATTTCTAAGAGATATATCTCAGGAATGATGAAAAAGATTATCATTAGTATTATATAAGAAGTCTTCTAAAATCACTTGAGCATATAATGAATCTTTCATTATCATCAGTAGTGCAAAATTTTAATGAAAAATCTGCATGACATTCATTTGTTTACTGAGACTTCCTCATCACAGAACAAGTCAATTATTTACTATATTTATCAACATTGAAAAAAAAAGTTTTTCAAAGTCATCACATACTCTGTACGTGATTATATGCATTCATGCGGAGGCTTTAACGTTCTGAAAATATATGCGAATATAATATTTAATTAGCGTAGCGCGTAGTCGGGATTTTTGGGGTATATTTATATGAAAATGGAAAAGCAAATTATTTTCTACAGACGATCAGTCTAATTCTGTCTTCATAAGAGATTAATTAGGATGCTTTTCAAAAATATTTTCTATCGAAAATTAATTTTGACCTTAGTGCTTCACTTGATTGCAGGTACAAAGATGAAAAAGAATAATTTCTTTTTTCTAATCGATTTTAAAAACATGTTTTCTTTTGGAATAGAGTCCAATTCCGTATGCATTAAGAATGAAACCGTTCTTGGACATGAGCTTTTCGTTATAACGTTTGATGCTGGGCCAGAACATATTTCCAATAAGTCACCATTAGATTTTGGTTTTGACACAGATCTACCACCAGCTTTTGAATCACCAACAAAGTTCCAAACATTCGGCATTTATAATAAGGTTCCTAATTCCAACGATTGGCATAAAAATGCATTAGATCATACAGAAAATGATACTTACGGCTATATGTATCTGGTTGATTTCAATGAGACTAATACAATATTGTTTAATTTTACTGTGAATGATTTATGTGCAGGTTTGAACTATGAATTTTCAGTATATTTAGCAAATGTGCAGCATGCTGATCGGAAGACTAATGAGCCAAAAGTTCGTTTCAAAGTTCAAACTACAGCCGATGAATTCCAAGTACTTTCAAAATTCGATACGAATGAAATTAATGCGAAAGGTAATATGACGTGGATAAAATATGGTCTTTCTTTTATTGCAACAAACGAATCGATTGACTTGTTGATGATATCAGACAGTCGTGGAAACAGTGGAAACGATCTAGCTATTGACGATATTTCATTGCGTGTATGTTACTCTGGACATATTTCTTATTCATCAGAAGATTTTCTTACTGAAGAACTTGTCAAAGTATGTTATGATCATGATGTAATCGCGGGCAAGATATTATTGTTAATCACATTTGGCTCGGGTGTTGATAATCCTTCGAAAGAAACACCTTGTAGTTTTAATTTCAGCACATCTCATACGCAAATATTACTTCGTAAACTAATTCATGGAACGTTTACTATCGCTAATGAGGTATTTAATGATCATAAATTAGCACAGGCAGGTGCACTTGATCATACGATGGATGCAGATGACAATAAAGGATACATGATTATAATAGATTTGGATAAAAAGGGTGGTGAATTTTTCAGAACTACTTTTACTGAACTCTGTCTTGGAATACGCTATGAAGTCTCTGTATATATGGCTAATGTTGTTAAGAAAAGACAGAATTATCTTGAACCAAATATCCGTCTAGAGATTCGAACAACAACATCAGATGATCGTTTACTTGCTGAGTTACCTACACGCACAATAACTTCTGATGATGTAATGATTTGGCATAAACTTAATCTTTCATTTGTTGCATCAAGTAGTTCTGTCTTTTTCTTGATGATTTCTAATCCGACAGGCAACGAGCTCAATGGTAATGATTTAGCTATTGACGACATTCAATTAAAAGTTTCTGATAATGCACTTACCGATCCATTACTTTTATCTGTTACATTTGATTCAGGCACTAATCAATATTCGAATAAGTCAACATCATATTTCGGCTTTCGAACAACCTATGAACAAGTATTTGGACCTCCAATCATGACTGATCAATTTGCTTTGGTTAATAGTGTTCCAAATCATTCTGAATATAGTCAAATGTGGCATATAAATGCACACGATCATACACTGAACGATGGGAATGGTTATATGTATTTAGTTGATGCACCTGGATATACTACAACAATTTTTGAATACATGATCAATGCTTTATCCATTGGAGTTCACTATGAATTTTCAGCTTATTTAGCAAATCTATTTTTAAAACAATTTGATGATCCCGTTAAGCCCTCTGTACTATTCGAAATTCGAAGTGCAACGAAAGAAAATCTTCTATTAGCACAATTATATACTGATGGCATCCCGGATTATGATGAAATGACTTGGCTGAAATATAGTCTTTCATTTATTGCAACTAGTCATACCGTAATGTTACATATCATTTCGGTGGGTTTAAATAGCATTACAAACGATCTAGCTATTGATGATATCGAATTTTGTCGTTGTCCAACAGTGCTAGATTGTATTTCACCTTTGATTACATTGATTCCTAATTCATCAGTAGATTATTTACAATTTCGACAAAATCAAGATATTTTCATTTCATCCAAATTGGAATTTCATCAAGAACCACTTCTTTTCTATCAATGGACGATCTTCAGTTGTTCACCAATATGTTCAAATGAAATTTCACTACCAAATACGACAAACAAAGATCTAATGATTCAATCACATAAACTATCAGTTGGCCGTTATGAACTTCGATTGACAGTTAATGCAACGATCAATAATTCATCTAAATTCGCATCTGTATCATCGATTTTCATCGAAATTTTAACTTCACATATTAATACAAATCTTGTTCCACTTGGCCGATTGAATATTAAACATCATTCGAAACAAAATCTTCTTCTCGATCCAGGCAATTTTTCAACGGATCCAATTAAAATTATTTTCTTCGCACATGTAAGTCAAATCTAATCTAATAGAATCATGTTCATATTCATTTTTCTATTCTATGAATAGAAATGGTCGTATAAATATTATTGTCGAATGACAAATGATGAATTTCGATTATTCAGCGATCGTAATCAAACTTGTTTTTCGAATCCATCTGAACAAAATTTAATTTTCAATGAAATCAATTCATTTGTCAATATCACTGCTGACACATTGAAAGTCAATCGAATGTATCAATTCATGGTTCATATGACTCATCTCGACGATTCGACTTTACAATCAATCGGATATCTATTTGTCGAAGTTGAAGATACAATTTCTCGAACGATTACTATTAAGTATGAACTTTTGTTTTCTCTTGAAGATCGATATGCGCATATATTCGTTTGATTATAGTTGTTTAATTTCAACAATTTGTTCATCAATCTCGAGTAATCTTTATTCGATCAATCGGAATACACAATTAACTCTCATTTCGACTTGTTTTGATGATTGTGCAAACGATTTACAGATCACATGGGAAATCTATCAAGGCGATGGACAAGGCTCGTGGAATAAATTCAATTCGATTTTATCGATCGACTTGAATTCTCCGAGTTTAACGTTAACAAAAGAATTTTTCGATGATGATAATAATAAGCAAATTGTTTATTGGCGTTTCCTAGTTACTTATTTAATTGAATCGAAGAACTATTCAAATAAATTCGATCTCAAAATCAACGATCAACCACATGGTGGTTCTTGTACAATTCATCCATTGAATGGTACAGTCGATACTACATTTACTATCAACTGTTCAAATTGGATCGATGACGATGGAATCAAAGATTATTCATTCTACGGTTTATATACAAAAGATCCAACAAAAGCAGTTATTCTCAATTCAACAATAGACTCCAACTGTGAAGTTCATTTACCGGCTAGTACAGATGCTGAAACCTATGTTCATATTCATGTTCATATTCGTGATCGATTCAATTCAATAACAGAATATAATCTATCGTCAATTTTATTATTTACTAATCTTTCGATTCTTTCGACTATTATCGATGATTTAGAAAGCTCGATTCTTGAAAATGACAATCCAGAAAATGTTGAACAATTAGTTTCATCAATTTCGAATATTCTCAATGATCTTCATGAACAACAAATGGAAAAATTAGGTCAAAGTATCTCAGTTTCATCGTTAAACGAAAGAAATTCATTGAATGAAACATTTGAAACAATCGTTTCCGATGATATTCCTGCAGAAATCGAACAACAAATGATCAAACAAGCTAGTATCCGAGAAAATCTTGTCATGCATCTCATGAATCTTTCAGTATCATCACTCGATAATTTAACTTCCCAATCAGCAATGTTTTCTGATCTAACTCAAGCAACAAATGAACTAACAAGCAAAACATCAGTATATAGTAAAACAATATAGCTTTTGTATATTGAATTTTATTAGACATTAGCATCAGAAAAATGTCACCAACTTTCAAAAATATTAGAGCAATCGAAAACACAAATTAGTTTTGAAGATATGCAATCAATATCAACAAATCTTCTTCAATGTGCATCGAATGTTATGACAGTAACATTTGTATCTCCTCATGTTTTTTGTTTTGTTTATATAAGTATTAGGGTATTAATGGACCATTACAAGGTCGAACAAAGATCTTAAATACTGAATCAAATCGAATACCTATTCAAACGGAGAGTCCATGTAATCATTGTAAGAGATTTGCTTATTTGATTAAATTTATTTATTTGTATATAGATGAAGATAAGGAACAAATTAGTTTATGTTATCAAAAAGAAACGGTTGCGTGAAGATAATCTATAAATTTTGATTTTATCAACGAATATTTTGATTTTCTTATAGGCAAATACAATTCGAACTACGATAACAAATATGATTTCATCGATAACAACATCATTAAATGTTAGTTTAAGTGTCAATCAGAATATTGTTATTAGTACAAGTTCAGTTTATTTTTCACTTGAAAAATTATCCATTGATTCTCTTAACAATCGAACCAATGATCATATTCGTTTGCCAACATTTACAAATTTTTCGACTTCTATTGTTTTACTTCGAGTAGATATTTATACATTTTTTTTCTTCAAAACTAAAACTCTCTTTCAATTCTCTATAGTCAATGATTGAACCATTATCATTTCCTGATAATATCGAACAACGTCAATCACCGATGAAATATTCACGATCGATTTCATTTTCTATTCTCAATGAATTTGGAGAAGAATTGCCATTGAATTCAATTGAAATTCTCATACCACGTGATCCAAAAATGTTTGTGAAAAAAATGATTGTTAAAAATATAACAAATGAACCAGTGTTATTTAATTATCATTTGTATAATTTACAAGTAAATTATTCGATTCATTTCGAATTACGTTCATTCAATGAGAATCTAACTTATTTCGTAATTTATCAATTTGATCAAATAAAAGTTTCAACGAAAATGGCGATCGATGGATGGAATTTGTTATGTTTGAAAAATCAAGATAATATCTACACGTTTTATTTAAATAATAATCAAACGCTGAACCATCGAACAATTTTGTTTGGTATTAGAGAATTAAATGTCAATGAAAAACAACGATATTGTGCGAATCAAACAGTTGATCAACCTCAATTCAATCAGAGTATGATCTTTTCATCGAATTATGAAATTCGAACATATGCATCAGGATGTTTCCATCTCGATGAGAATAATAAATGGCAATCGAATGGATTGACAGTAATCTTCTACTTTTTTTTTCTATTTCATGTTTTTTTTAATTAAAAAATTTGATCTAGGTTGGACCAGAAACGAATCATTATCAAACACAATGTTTGTCAACATATTTACCAGTCTCGAATAGCAAATAATGAAACATTGGTTCTTTTGACTTGTTTTGAATGTTGTATCGTATTACTTTTGCTTATTCAATATTATTTTCCTTTCCTAAAGTTAATATGTGATTATAATTAAGGTTGATGTTAGCAGACTATTGATACTATTTACTTATAATCATGTTAAATTATACTGAAAAGAATGCAAATATCGTTTGAATTAAAAACTAACTACGAAAGTGAAATGTTAATTTCTGAAAATCGAGATATAGACATATCTATATCGTTCACTATTGACTATAATTTGATTAATATTTGTTCTTTCGGAGAAAAATTCACAGTATATTATTTGAACATTTTTTTTTCATTTGCAGCAATCGGTCAAAGAATTTTGATTTATCATAAACAAAAGAAATGATGTCGAGGACACATTTAATTATACATCTACTTGTTTCGGTAATGACTGTGAAAACACAAAGTAAGGAATTAATCTTGCATGTTGTTATAGGATTTCAATCAAGAGTTTTCTTCTAACGTTATTAAACACTTTTAAAGTTATGAAGATCCGAGACAACTGTTGACTTCTAATATATTTTCTTATAAGATATATGATGAAAAATAATACTATAGAAGAGATTTGACTTGGGGCCATATTATATAGTTCGTAGATAGAAATCAGACGTTCTCTTCATTACATATACTACTATATATAAAATATTTTGACGGACACATTTTAGTCGTAAATTTATCTATACTTTCGTATATTCCTTAGAACAAAGTAGCCAAGCAGACAATTGTGCACAGGGAAAAGTAACATCAATTACGCTTGATTCAATGTGGAATTGTGATTCGATATCAGATGCCACGCAATTCAAGTTCGACACCGATTATCAGCACACGACAAAGCGCACGTTGCCAGAAGGCACATTTTACTTTCGAAAGACTGTACCATCTTACTTTGATGATGATACTTCATCTGAACCTTGGGATAAAAGAGCAAATGATTATACAACTAAAAATGGAAAAGGTTGTATGTATCTAGTTAACGTGGCAGACAACGACAAAAAAATTTTTAGCCTTAAAGTGCATAATTTATGTATTGGGAAATCGTACTGGTTTTCTGCATATCTAGCAAATTTTGTAAAGGCGTACTACTCAG
>ERZ778019.3982-NODE-3982-length-9846-cov-3.813196_pt1 | contig 9846 bp, 10 predicted proteins | sample MGYA00375749_ERZ778019 | MGnify/ENA primary metagenome ERZ778019 (study PRJEB29350, sample SAMN05389821) | bioreactor metagenome | isolation source: Ammonium sulfate bioreactor | place: South Africa: University of Cape Town | collected 2014-03-17 ... | reverse complement strand
TCAGGTTACATTATTAGGCCACAAGGTGTTCCCTACAATGATCTTAATCCGTTAAGAGGCACTGTCATAGAGCCGGAAAATCTTCCACTTTTAGAAATATTATTGCAGGAATGTTATGAACTTAATCCCATTTTCAAGATTGAAGTAGAGAAAAAAGCTGCTGAAACAAACGATCCAAGACAAAGTCTACAAATATTTACCGAAGAATTTTCAATTGATCTTAAAAAAATGGTACAGCCGCCATCAATCCAACCTTCATCAAGAGGACACTCAAAAAAGGAAATGGAGGGGCATGATTTTATTGCTTCACCTTCCTCACTAAAACCTACAAAAACTCCAACCACCTCTTCATCTGAAGATCCTCGCCGTTCACCAAAACAGAAACCTCCTTCTAAAAAAACCGTTGAGATAATTGAGCGGGAACGTAGAGAATCTGAAGACAAAGCCCGTGCAAATATGAAAAGAGAAGGCTATCACTTTAAAAGAAACAAAGCGGCAACTTCTACTCAAATTTCAGATAACGAACAGCATTCATTAATGTCAACAACCACAATGCACAAAACAGACATGCCAGAGGCAACGAGTGCTCAAATGCTTGAAATGGTTCTAGCAAGAAAACATTTGCAAATGCTCTATTCATTAGCAGAAAGTTTCGATGAGCAGATCCCTTTGGATCTTACACCTCAGGATTACAATAATCTTTTTGAGGATAGAATACAATTTATCAAAGGTAACATTGAGGCTGAAAGAGAAATGCTAAAAGAAGAAAGAAAACATATTCACGAAAGCAAAGAAGCATTAAAAAAACTGCATATTTTGGTGGAAGAAATCAAACCGGAACATCAGTCTCTAGATATTCCCGCCACCCCCAGTGAGCAAATCGAGAAAGCAACGACAGTGATGGGAGAATTGAGACAAGAGGTGGTTGAGCTCAAAAAAGAATTAGATGAATCTGTCACACCAGAACAAATTTTACAAAGGGAAAAATTGGCAGGTTTTGGTCATGCTTATTCACATTACAAAGCAACTCATCATGGAACACCACCTTCAATAGCAGAAATGAACCGATGGGGGGATGCATCAGGCTTACGCAAAAACCCTGGATGGAAATCTGCCCTGCAACACGCCTCGACATTAGGCGAACAATTTGAACAAAAGAAAGCGACAATCAAAAAAAGGAAATAATTTGGATTATCGCTTATTAGTTAGCATCTAGCAGTTCACTTGTTCTTTAGGCGAACTGGAAAAAGAAGCCTACGCTAGCACCATAACTATTTTTTGGTTTGACAGAATAATTATCTTGCAGGTTTTGCGGGCTCGCGACCCCCAAAGGCAACGGCACAGCCGTTGTCGCATTTAGTTTTGAACTGTTTTCCCAGGTTGCCTGCAAGCGTGCCCCAAAATGCTGCGTAATCATTTGCCTGATACCAATACCCATTCGGAATAACGCATGTGAGCCACTATTCCAGCGCGCAATAGGTGTTGCAACGGTAGGATCTGAGATGGCAACGGTATCAAAATACATTGTCATCCATGCCACCCCTAATAATGCTGTTAATTCAGTTTGAGGACAGATAGCCCAAAAACCCTCTACATTCAAATGCCAAGCATGGGCTGAAACATTAGAAAGATAAAGCGCAGGATCTGGATTAAGAGGATTGAAAAAACCTAATACGGGTACGGTTACATCCTCAAGGGTAGGATAAAATGCTTGATCTTGTTGGCGAAACCGATGTTCATATCCGCCTTCAACACCGACACTGAAATTAAGGTATTCATATAATTTTGTACCAACATAAAAATTGCCATTGGGCGCATGTTGATGAAAATGGTTTTCGCCAAAACTTGTATCAAAAGATTGTTTTATGATGCCCAGGTCAATACCAGCGCTTGGCTGTATGCGCCACCCTGCTGAAGCGGTGGTTGCCAGTAATGCACTAAATAAAAATGAAGCGACTTTAACTTTAGAAGAAAAACTATCCATAGATTCCTCGGGCTGATTGTAATTCATGTCATGGTACAAAGTTGCGCCATCTCTTGCAATGCTATGATGATGTCATCCACATGCGGGCCTTTTGCGATAAATATATATTGGAACCCATACTCTCTTGCTTGTAAAGCAATTCGTTCACTGACAACAACTAATGGGCAACTTAGTAGCCACGATGAATATTCTAAAGGGATCAAGTGACACAACGTTTTTAAAACACGACCACTCGTGGCAATAAAGCCAAAATGTTTATTGATTTGCCAAGTGCTTAGTGTTTTTGCAACATCAATTTTTTCTTCTTTTTGTTGGTAGGTTTTTAACCACGTCACCTTTGCCCCTCTTTCTTGCAGGGTATCAGCCAAAACGGTTCGACCTCCTTCACCTGCTAAAAGAAGAATATTTTGTTTAGACATGGCTTCTTGGCCAAGAAAAGACTGTTGCAACAAACTTTCACTCGTGCTGCCTTTGGGCGCAGTAAAGAATACGCGAAGCCCCTTTTCTTCCAATGCCTGCGTGGTCGCCTTTCCCATCGTAATAATAGGAATACCTCTTTCTTGCAAAACATCAAGAACTTCTCGAGGTGCACAAAAAACAGCATTTGCGCTTGTTACTATCAAGTGTGAGCATTTTTTGGCTGCAAATATTGCATTTGCAAATTGCCTCTCATCAAGTTTTAACGGCTGGATCTCCATCAAGGGCAATAAAAGCGGCTCACCACCTTGCACTATCACAGCTTCAATCAAAGGTTGTGCTTGATGCGAAGGACGCATAATCACAATATGCCAATCACGCAGACTCTCTCTAACCATGATTTAACGATTCTGCAATAATTTCTTTGGCACCATCTGCAATCAATTGATTAGCAACATCGTGCCCCAAATGTACAGCATCACTTATATCTGCTTGTCCCTGTGCAGTTAGAATAAGGGATTGAATGGGATGTCCTACTTTCCCACGCAAAAAGAGCTTATCTTCTTTAATCTCAGCAAATCCTGCTACTGGGATTTGACAATTGCCTCCTAAAGCTGCGTTCATCGTCCGTTCGGCCTCAACACATCTTTGTGTCATGGTATGGTTGAGAGCGCTCAATTTTTCTCTGGTAAAATCATCATTTAGACGACACTCTATCCCTAGCGCTCCCTGACCGACAGCAGGCAACATCACTTCAGGTGCAAAAACGGAAACGACTTCTGACATTAAATTGAGTCTTTTTAACCCTGCAGCAGCTAAAACGATAGCATCAAATTCACCTGCTTTACATTTACGTAAACGAGTATCTACATTTCCCCTCAACGAGGCATATTCTAAATCAGGTCGAAGTGCTCGTAGTTGAACCATTCGGCGTAAACTTGAAGTTCCAACCTTAGCACCACTGGGCAAGGTTTCTATAGTAAAGCCTTGAGGACAAACCCATGCATCAAAAGGATTTTCTCTTTCACAAATCGCAGTGAGTCCTAATCCTGGTGGAAAAGCGGCAGGAACATCTTTAAGTGAATGTACGGCAATATCTGCTTCTTCAGCTAATAATGCTTCTTCTAGCTCTTTTACAAATAAACTTTTGCCACCAATTTTATACAAAGGCATATTGGTAGCTTGGGAGAGATCCCCGCTGGTTTTGATACCTATTATTTTTACGTCTAACTCATTATGATGGTGGATTAATTGCTGACGCACATATTCTGCTTGCCACATTGCTAAAGCACTGGTGCGAGTGACAATCCGGATTAGATGTTGAGACGTAGATGGCATGTTGAGTCACCCCAAAAATATGCCATCTTACGCTGAGAAACAAGAGAAGAAAAGGCAAGATCAGCCACTCATAATTTGGCGCACTTTTGCCACATGCCGACGGCTTACATCTAGGGTTTCTGGCACACCGCGCAAACGGATGCAGGGCTGTCCGCTGGCATTCTTTTCTAAGGCTTGAAGGTGTTCTCTGGAGACTAAACAATTACGGTGAATACGCAAGAAACGCTCACCAAATTCCGTTTCCAGTTCTTTCAGGGTATCTTCTATTAGCACCTCACCCTCTTTATGGCGTACGGTGACATATTTATGCTCTGCCCGAAAATAATAGATATCACCTACTGGTACCAATACTATTCCACGACGGGTACGTGAGCTAATGTGAGTACGTGCTTTAGGCGCACCATCTTCTGTACGATTGATGGACTTCCATTGTGTTTTATTAGGCCTTAAAGCCTTGTGCAAAGCTTCGCTGAGACGCTCTGCGCGAACAGGCTTTAATAAATAATCTACTGCATTTACTTTAAACGCTTCCAAGGCATAGTCATCGTAGGCGGTGACGAAAATCACTGCAGGCGGCTCATCCATATCAACAAGATGTCTAGCAACCTCTAGACCATCTATGCCTGGCATTCGAATATCAAGCAGCACTACCTCAGGATTGAGAGTATCTATTTTTTGTAAGGCTTCTTGGCCATTGCCAGCCTCACCTACGACTTCGTGCTCATTTTGCTCCTGCAAGATCCGCTTAATTCGATCTCGCGCCAAGCTTTCATCGTCTACTATTAATATCCGCATAGGATGTTTCCTTTACAGTGCATCGTCTTTGCATCAGGATTTATAGTCACAGCAGATGATTATCTGCAAAGACTATATGCCACTTTTTAAATAAGGGAATAGGAGTATAACCTCATATTCCTGTGGCATCATATTTACCTTTAACTTTGCATGACTTCCAAATAATAAGTTTAGTCGATGTCCAATGTTTGCCATGGCAATTTTATTACCCGAAGAAGCCCGGCGCTGACTGGGAGGAGGAACAGGGTTGGACATTCGTATACATACCATGTTTCCTTGCATTTCCCCAACAACCTTAATAGTCCCCCCATTTTCCAACGCTTGGATCCCGTGATATATAGCATTTTCAATCAAAGGCTGCAGCGTAAGCATAGGAATTGCTGCGTCTTCAGGTACGGCAGAGAGATCTGCATCAATAGTCAATCTATCGCCTAACCGTAACCCTTCAATACGCAAATAATTTCGGCATAATATCCACTCTTCGGATAAAGGTACCATCGATCCAGTATCACGCAAGGTTGCTCTAAAAATTTCAGATAAATCTTCTACTGCCTGCTCTGCTTTTTGTGGCTCTGTTTGAATTAAACTGGCAATAATGTTCATGCTATTGAATAAAAAGTGAGGCCTGATACGCGACTGTAACGCTTCAACACGCGCCTGGCTTTCTAGCTCAATCCGCTGTTTCCATTGTTGCTGAATGTAAAAATAGCGTAAGGCCACCAATGCCATAATCGCGCTAATGCTCACACATCGAATAACAAATTGTCCTATTGTTTCAGGATTACTACCCCATTGATAGTTAATTTTAATAAGTAAATATTGCGCTGCTGCGGCAATGAGTGCCGTCGTCAGCACAACCATCAGATAAGCCGTTACGGCAGCAAAGGTGAGAGAAAGTTTGGCTAACCAATGACGAGAAATGCACAATACCCCAGCACTTGCTAAAGCAATCCATTGTACAAAAACAGACAAAAGCCCTAGCTCATCCCATGATTCACTGAGAATATCGCCAGTTGCTAAAATAAGCATAAACGCAACCAATTGTGCGCCAACAGAAAGTACAAAAACGGATTTTACTGCGCAAAAATTCGGCAAGAAGAAGTTATCTTCTTTAACGATAGCGCTCTTGCTGGGTACATTGGTGTCCATATTCTTCTATTTTGGATGTTTTATATCATTCTAGCCATTATCTTAGCTTCATTTTACACAAGCTTGATGTGTTAACCGCATCTACTTCCAGTAAATGCTTCATAACCGCCAGCGAAGACTATATCAAGGGTAATTGGCGATTAATCCATTGTCCTATATCTGCTAGTTCTTGCATGCAAACCGTATGCTCCATGGAATAAGTATGCCAGCTGGGACTATATCCTGCATTTTGCAACCAAGTAAAGGATTGCTGTCCCAATCTATAAGGCACAATAGAATCATTCAAACCATGTGCCATAAAGATAGAAATAGATTCATTTGCAGCATGCTTTTCTTTTGCTACGGCATCATGCAACGGCAAATAGGCTGACAGCACGCCAACACCAGCCAGCGGTTGCTCAAACCTTAATGCGGTATGTATAGCAAGTGCTCCCCCTTGGGAAAAACCCATCAAGAGAATACGTTGAGAAGGAATTCCTCGGCTTATCGCTAACTGAATTATCTCACGAAGTTCTTGTTCAGATTGTTTGATCCCTTTTTCATCTTGCGGCGCCTTATCATCAATTGCCACAATATCGTACCACCCAGGCATCATATAGCCTGCATTAATGGTAATGGGGCGATGTGGTGCATGCGGAAAAATAAATTCAATGGCGTGCTGTTCTGACAATCCGAGATGAGGCACGACATCAACGAAATCACTACCATCTGCACCTAACCCATGTAACCAAATAATGCACGCATCTGCTTTTCGTTTAGGTTCAATCGTAATTGCTTCTAGTGCCATATTGGCAGCTCCTATTTCCCAAAATGGGTGAGATCTAACCTGATGTTTGCTTGCGCTTCTACAATAGCGACAAGAGTCTCCAATAATAATTGGTCTTGACGGGTGCGCCACGCTCCATTCTGATATTGAAAATGATAAGCTCCTTGGGGGGAGGCAAGCCAAATTTCACCAAGAGAAGTTTGTCGACTAAAAATCAATCGTTGAGTATTAGGTAAAATGATTGTTAAGAGTCCTTCTTGTGACTCAAAATCAATATCGTCACTCTCGGTTTCAAGCCACTGTTCAATAGCTAAAAATAATTCATCTGCCTTAGCATGAAATTCTTGCGCTTCCATTTCTTGAAACCTTTTTTAAAATCGTGCGCGGCAGTATATCAAAAGACAACCGTTCTCGCTGAATCTCCAAAGTATGCAACGTAAGTCTTTACTGTAAAATAGAAAGCTCAAATGCGCGCGTGCCACACAAAAATGGGAAAGAAAACAAACTTTAGTGAGTAAAGATGATGAAAAGATCACATAATAAATTTTACCTAAGATGTCGGTTCGTATATCTTTTAAGTTTCCTTGTCCTGATCAGTTGCGGTCAAACGGGCCCGTTAAAGTTGCCAACGCCTGAACCCGAGAAATCTCAAAGAAATGGATTACTTCACTTACCAAAATAACCAATTGTGGGCAGAAAGTACCCCTCTTTTACAAATTGCTCAATCTGTTGGCACGCCGTGTTATGTTTATTCAGATGCCGCCTTAACCACACACTGGACTGCCTTTGACAAAGCATTTAGCCGACACCCTCATCAGATCCATTACGCAGTCAAAGCCAATAGTAATCTTTGTGTATTGAATACTTTGGCACAATTAGGCTCAGGGTTTGATATTGTTTCGGCAGGCGAACTTACTCGTGTGCTTTCCGCAGGAGGGTTGGCACAAAAAGTCGTCTTCTCAGGTGTCGGAAAACAACCTGATGAGATTGCTCACGCATTGGAAAAAAATATTTTCTGTTTCAATGTGGAATCTGAAGCCGAATTGATGTGCATTCATCGCATCGCTGAACATTTGAATGTTCAGGCACCTATATCATTTAGAGTCAATCCTGATATTGATGCTAAAAGTCATCCCTATATTTCAACTGGCTCAAAAGAAAACAAGTTTGGTATTGATATTGGCGAAGCTCCTCGTTTATATCAATTAGCAAACCAATTAAATCATCTTACTATTAAAGGAATTGCCTGCCATATTGGCTCGCAATTAACATCACTATCTCCCATTATCAAAGCATTCAATCGTTTACTATTGATGACTCATCAATTAAACGATCAAGGCATTAAACTTCAACATTTAGATATTGGTGGAGGCCTAGGTGTGCGATATCGTGATGAAACACCACCCAGTCCTGCAGAGTATGCCAATGCTTTACTAAAGCATCCTGTCTCCTCGTTAACACTCTTATTGGAACCCGGGCGTGCAATTGCCGCTAATGCAGGAGTATTAATAACTAAAGTATTATATATTAAAAAATCTTCGCATAAGCATTTTTGCATTGTTGACTGTGCCATGAACGACTTAATTCGTCCCACACTCTATTCTGCCTGGCAAGATATTGTACCGTTAGAATTAAACAATACAGGTTCATATGAAAATTATGATGTAGTAGGACCTGTTTGTGAAAGCGGAGACTTTTTAGGAAAAGAAAGACGCCTTAATATACAAGCTGGAGATTATCTTGCCATCAAAAGCGCGGGCGCTTATGGCTTCACCATGAGCTCTAATTATAATTCCCGGCCACGATGTGCTGAAGTCATGGTAAAACAAAATCAATACCAAGTTATTAGAGCACGTGAATCCATTGAGGATTTATTGGCGAAGGAACGCATATGGTCATAATACCTGAGCTACTATACGATGGTGAATCAGTGCAAAGTACTTGCGGTGCAGCTTTCCTGAGAGAAAATGAGCAGCTTATAAGCACCTGCAGCGCAGAATTAACGCAAAAGAACATTTTTGATATTAGGATTGGAATATGACAACTCAAATTCATTTCACTAAAATGCACGGATTGGGAAATGACTTTGTTGTTTTAGACACAATTACCCAAAACTTCAAACCTGAGCCTCAGTTGATCCGTCGTATTGCTGATAGAAATTTTGGCATAGGCTGTGATCAAGTTTTAATTGTTGAGCCACCAGCAGATCCTCATCTTGATTTTAATTATCGGATCTTTAATGCAGACGGCAAAGAAGCAGCACAATGTGGTAATGGCGCAAGATGCTTTGGACGCTACGTCTATGAACGCGGCTTAACCGGCAAAAAGACCCTTGAAATTGGAACAGTTTCTGGAAAAATGACTATCGATATCTCTGATTTGTCTTGCATACAAGTTGATATGGGACCACCCATTTTTTCCCCAAAACTAATCCCACTTAACATCAAAGCTGTCTCCAAATTACCCAAACAAGGATGTTATAAAATTCAATTATTGGGTAACCATCGAGACGTTGTTATTCTGTCGATGGGTAATCCCCACTGCGTTATTTCTGTCCCTGCGACAACCGAAGCCGCTGTGCATGAAGTCGGCAAAGCCTTACAAAAACATCCTGCCTTTCCCAAAGGGGTAAATGTGAGCTTTGTACAGGTGCTGGCTCGCAACCATATTAAATGCCGTGTTTATGAGCGCGGTGTTGGGGAGACACTTGCTTGTGGAACAGGCGCTTGTGCTTCTGTAGTGGCGGGTATTTTACACAACGAACTCAACCCTGAGGTTAAAGTCGATATGTCAGGTGGCGGTTTAACTGTTAAATGGGTACCAGAAGGACCTGTTCTGCTAAGTGGGCCAGCGGTAGCTGTTTTTCATGGTCAATTTAGTATTCATATCCAAGATGCTTTTTAATCTAGTGAAATATCCCATCTGACGAAGATGGCTTCGAAAAAGGTGATGATTGGACTTAAGTCTTGCTTCTGTTATGCTGAAAAAAAATATTCAATAAAAACAAGCATGAGATTAACTATTCGCCCCATTTATGCTTATTTGCTAACCTTTTGCCTCTTTATGTTGGCAGTTTCTTTTATTTTACAATTTCATTTTCAACTTGAGCCCTGCCCTTTATGCGTGATAGACAGAATAATAGTTTTAATACTAACCTTTTTCTTCGCCATAGGATTTTGGCATAACCCAGCAAAGTTAGGGCAAAAGATCTATAGCGTTGGAGGCTTTATCTTCTGTGCCATCGGTATTGCCGTATGTGCTAGGCATGTATGGCTCTTACATTTACCTCCTGATCAAGTACCTGCTTGCAGTCCTGGCTTTGATTACTTAATTGATACCCTGCCTTTACATGAAGCGTTGATAGTAATCTTCAAAGGAACAGGAGAATGCGCAGGAA
>ERZ778019.3980-NODE-3980-length-9853-cov-3.908145_pt1 | contig 9853 bp, 15 predicted proteins | sample MGYA00375749_ERZ778019 | MGnify/ENA primary metagenome ERZ778019 (study PRJEB29350, sample SAMN05389821) | bioreactor metagenome | isolation source: Ammonium sulfate bioreactor | place: South Africa: University of Cape Town | collected 2014-03-17 ... | reverse complement strand
TACTCCCACAACCGGAGACCGCCGAACACCACCACAATGATGCACATGCTGAGGTGCTCAGCGGGGAGGATGATGGAGACCACGACGGCGGCGACAATGGCGGCGACGATCACGACGACAACGAGGCCGAAGGCGTTGAACAAGAAGACCAAGACGACGTTGACGAGGATGATGACGAGGACGATGACGAAGAAGCCAGCGAGGGAGACGCCAGCGAAGCTAGTCACCCGCTCGTGGCCGCGATCGCCAACCCTGCGTACCGTAACGAACGTCTCAATCGCGCCGAGATTGCTCGCCTGTCTGCTCGGCTCGTGTTCGCCGCTCAAGACGATGAGGACGAAGAGCCTGTCTCTTGGCCACGATCGTTGACATCGTGGCGCGACCGCGTACACGTACTCGACTCGGGCACCGTTAGTAATCGGCCCAAGGCGTCACCGACCTTTACCTCGGCCGCCAATTCCATGACGCGGCTGCAGAACCAGCAACGCTCCAAGCTCCGTCCACCATCGATGTCTCCGTTTGCCGGCAGGAAGATGTCGTCTCCGTCGGCGCTACCCACGACCTCCGTCTCGATTGAGCCTGTTGCATCCAAGTTTCGTGCGCCCACTGCCCCACCGTCAATCGATGAGGCCTCATCGTCGCCGCCTCCGTCACCATCGCCTTCGGTCGCCGAATCACAGCCTCCAACATCGCCCAGCCCAGCCACTTCTCCTGCACCCGCTGGAGATTCTCCAGTTAGCCCAAGGCCTGACGACGAGCAACCGACTCGCGGACGAAGCTCATCGAATGAGGACATTGATGCCTCTGATGGTGATGACTCGCGTAACACTGCATCCAAGTGGAGCTTAGGTACTCCTCTCTCCTCTCTCTCTCGCTCTCTCTATCTCTCTCTCTCTCTCTCTCTCTCTCTTTTGTTTTCTGTCTCGCCTCCTATTTCTTACCACGAATCTTTGGAATCGATGATTGGTTGGTTGGTTGCACAGGTGTGCGAAATAGTTTGACAACCACTCGAACACGGGAAAGTCGATTTGCAGTGCGAATCGAGCATGGAGAAGTACGCGATTCGATCATTGCCTCATCTCTTGCTGCAGCCAAGCAGAAACGAGTCATGCGCAAAAAGGTATGCTCAGCTTGCCACCCTAATTCTGCAACGTGAAAGTGACCGGTTGGTTGCCTTGCCGTGCTATGCCTTGCCTTGCCGTGCTATGCTACAACAGTTCCAGTTGCTGTGCCCTCGAATACAAGGCTCTCAACCCGACAGCGTGCGCGAACGCCTTCGCCTGCAAGTGATCGAAGAGATCCTCTCTTCCGAAAAGGACTATGTGCTGGATCTAGGTTGGATCATTGAGGTATGTAGTACAAGCAAGAGAGAGAGAGAGAGAACGAGAGAGAGAGAGAGAGAGAGACGGCTCGCTTTGTACGATGCTTGTTGATCATTTGATTCTAACTTGCTGCTAATGCGATGATACACAATTAGCTCTGGTTGGCACCGATACGAGAACACGGCCTACTGCAGCCCGTTGATATTCAGCACATATTTAGCAATCTCGAAGTGATACATGGTGTGAACCAAGCGCTACTGCGAGACATTAAGCAAAAGATCCGCGAGGTCGACTACACCCAAGTTGCTCTTGGAGAGGTCTTTCTTCAGCTGGTACCATTTGCAACCTGCAGCCTGGCGGTTGGCCTCCTTCCGGCTACTCTCTCATCACGAAAATCGTGTGGTTCTCGATCGTTGTAGGGAGCTTTCTTGAAGACCTACACTCATTATGCGGCGAACCAGCCAGTTGCGATCGCCACATATGAACGCTGTGTACAACACAACTCCAAGTTCGCCACCTTTTTAAAGGTATCGTCAATGTGTAATTACGTTGTGCTTCGATTGGAAGAGATGCTTACCTTGTGCTATTGGACACACACACACACACACACACACACAGGAAGTTGCATCAAAGCCTCAAGTTAGGGGCTTAGATTTACCTGCGTTTTTAGTTAAGCCGATCCAGCGTATCTGCAAGTGCGTACCTACATAGCCTCCTTGGTTGATATGAGTTGGCACCCACCCTTACGCGATTGTCGCATGAATATGTGATCGTTCTTGTTGGCAGATATCCGCTTTTGTTGCGAGAGCTGCTTCGCTTCACGCTCGATACCCACCACGATCATCTGAACCTGACCAAGTACCTATCATCATCTCTTGCTCTTGCGCTTGCTCTTGCTCTATCGCTTGCGCGCTTGGCAACTCATATCTGTCACAGTGCCTTAGTACAACTGGAGACTATTGCACGCTATGTAAACGAGCACAAGCGAGCGCAAGAGAACATCTCGATGGTGCTCAAGGCTGCCAGCTCTATGCAAGGCGCTCCGGTATGTGTGCCGTAGAAACAGAAGAGCTTGTGGTGAGAGACGCGTGGTAACCAAGTGTTCGTGTGTGCGTGTGTAGCTTGATGAGATCGTCATTCCGACTCGACGATTCTTGATGGAGGCCAATCTTACCTACATCTCGAAGGGCAAGTCGCAGGAGATGCACTTTGTGCTGTTCAATGACAGCTTGATCTTTGGGCGAGTACTAAACAAGAAGAAAGAGCAGTATCAGTTCAAGGACAAGCTCGATCTTGCCTTGACGGTTGCGTCGGACATTATGGACTCTGAGAGTACGAAAGCTCGTGTGCTCCCTCGTCTTGCTTCGTGCGCTTGACCGCAATCTCACTTTGATCTCTCTCTCTCTCTCTCTCTTCGCCGCATTAGAGAACCCAACGACCTTCGAACTGACGCGAGTCGATAAGAAGATGAAAAAGTACTTACTCAGCGCGAGCTCGCCGCAAGAGAAGGCCGACTGGATCCAGGCCATCATGCAGCAGCATGATCACATGATGGGCCTGCAAGAGGCCAAGAACAAGCTGTTGCATGAGCCCTCGAGCACAACGCCCCCACCTGCCACCAGCACCACCTCTAGCAGCACCACCACCTCGGGCTCTTCGCTGCCAAGCCTCACACGCACCATCTCGTCACCGGCCTTCGGAAAGGGTACCTTCTGACGCTTGTTGTCAGGCACCTGACGATGTACTTGTATTTATTCGTTTGTATCATGCCTATCTAAACCATACCTATCTAAACCATGCCTATCTAAACCATAAACTCCAACAACAACAACAACACAACGACGGGACGTCTGGCTGGGAGAGAGTTGCGCGCTTCCTTCGAAGAAGAACAGGAGAGCCTGGGATTTAATGGGCTCACAACTTCCAATCCTCCTCGTACAACAAGCACGCAAGCAGCCAAGCGGCCTCGCTCTCGCTCACCCTCTCAGCCCCACTCAGCCCCCAATGATGCGTCTACCATCTGGTTCTCTTCGCTCCGTACTCGAGGTTTGTACTCGTAGTACGCGCGCCCAAGCTGCTAGCAGGCCGTTTTCGTCGTGGAACGAGATTGCACGCAATCTCGAGCGTGAAGCAGCCAAGCAGCCCAAGCCCAAATCAACCGAGGAAGCGCAGCAGCGCCTCAAAGAGTTCAACGAGAAGCTGGGCCGACAACGCAAGGAGTTCCTCGACAAGAATCCCATGCCCAGCGATCAGGTCAGGCAAGTTAGGCGCTAGGTCCTGAGTGAGAGTGGAGCTCCACTGATCGCCCTATCTATCTATCTATCAATCTATCCCAAGTATCACTATGATGATTGCCGTATCAAAATCATTTACTTGCTCTGCCATGGGAATATCTTATCGCGAACAAAATCTCAAAGAGCAGCGGCAGCAGAGGAGGAGGAGGAGGAGGAGATGTGAATATGATGGCGATGCTGCAGTATCGTTAGTGTGCGTGGTCGTGATCGTGATCGTGGTCATGGTCATCGTCAGCAAAGAGCTCCTCAGCTGATGGCCACTCGGCCCATGGATCCGGCAGCGCAGCACACTCGGCCCATTCTTGATCCGTCACGAGGCAGGCTTCGAGCGCGGCGGTGATGCGCTCCTGGTCCATGTCGATGCCGATGAAGACGAGCTCCTGGCGACGGTCGCCGTGGGGCTCTTGGAAGTCAGCCATCGCCATGGCGAGACTGTCACCCGTAGGCCACTCGGTCTCGGGCGTAGCAGCGAGCCACGGGCCGCCACAACCGTATTCGATCACGATGCCAGCCTGCGACCACTCGCCGATCACCGAGTTTCGAGTCGCGACCCACGTGAAGCCCTTGCTTCGAAGGCAGTTCTTGAAGACGCTCGCGTCGCTCTTGCGCAGGGCACGGACTTGTTCCGTATGCGCGGCATCGGGGCGCTTGAGCTCGCGGTGATGGTGGTGGTGGTGGTGGTGGTGATCATGATCGTGATCATGGGCATGGCCCGCGTCGCAATGCTTGTGGTCGTGGTGATCATGGCCGTGGTGGTGATCGTGATCGTGATCATGGCCGTGATCATGGCCGTGATCGTGGTCGTGATCGTGATCGTGATCGTGATCGTGGCTAGCATACTCAGGCTCCTGGATAACGAACTCCGAGTTGAGCAAGCGGTGGATGCGCTCAGGATGGAAGGGCCTTCGCGCACGATAGACGAAGCTCTTGACGCCGTACTCCTCGGTCTCGGGCAAGCTCTCGCCGCGCAGCGACTTGAGCCAGCCCGGGGCGTTGGAGGCACGCTCAAAGCTGAATCGATGCGTGTTGGTGATTTTGTCGAGATCGACCACCGAGAACTTGGTCGAGATGATCTCGGCCTCGGGATTGATGGTCTTGACGAAGGCACGAATCTGCTCGATCTTCTCGGGCTTGACGAGGTCGGTTTTGTTGATGAGCACCACGTCGCTGAACTCGATCTGATCGAACAGCAGACTCGACAGCGCACGCTCGTCGTCGTCGTCGGCGTCCTTGTACGTGTCGCGCACCGTTTCCGCGCTCTCGAATATGTCGTCGAACGACATGGCATCGACCACGGTGACGCAGCAGTCGAGGCGTGCGAGGTCCTTGAGTGACTCGAGAGCCGCGAGAGCATCGCCGCCGCTCGAAGCCGCAGCTTCAGCTTCAGCTTCAGCAGCAGACGACGACGACGACGACGACGACGACGACGACGACGACGAAGGAGGCACAGTGGCATCGTCGGCGTCTTGCTCGTCGGCAGCGTCCTCGTCTTCCTCGTCGTCCTCGTCGTCGTCGAGCTCGAACGTAAAGGTCTCGGCGACCTTGATAGGTTCAGAGATGCCAGTCGACTCGATGACGAGGTAGTCGAACTGCTTGAGCTTGGCGAGTCGAGCAACCTCAACCAAGAGATCCTCACGAAGCGTGCAGCAGATGCAGCCGTTGTGCAGCTCGACGATCTTCTCCTGCGACTGAAGCAACGAGGCGTTCTTGACGAGAGCCGCATCGATGTTGAGCTCGGCCATGTCGTTGACGATGACGGCGAAGCGCAAACCCTCGCGGTTCTTGAGGATGTGCTTGAGCAACGTGGTCTTGCCCGAGCCCAAGAAGCCCGACAGCAACGTCACGGGAAGGCGCTCGGGTACAGCAGAGTCGGACGACATGGTGTCGGGCAGACACGACGGGAACGAGCGACAGAGAGAGACGCGCGCAGCAGCCGGCAGCGAGGAGAATGGCCCCGACCTACCGACCGACCGATCGAGAGACTGCCACAGCTCGAGTCCAGCCGGCTCACCTTCCCGATGATTGATGATGGATGGCACAAGGTGAGGGCCTCGCTTCCCTATGCGCCACGAGGTCGCGTGCTTCGTGTCGTGGCGCGGGTGCTCGAGGCGCGGCGCGTGGATTTCTGCGTACGCCGTCAGAGGAAGCAACACAGAAGGCAGAAGCCTCATAAGCGCAGCAGCGCCGCCGCGAGCGCCATCGTTCATTCGCCGCCGCCTCCACGTGTTCTCCACCCGTCCATCGCCCGATATCCACGCACCAAACCCCATTCACTCCCAACCCCAACACACACTCTCTCCTCCATACCATCCACCATCATGGCCACGCATCAAGATTGGGAACCTGTCGTCATTCGCAAGAAGCCCAAGACCGGCGCCGCCGCCAAGTCTGAGAGTGCCATCAACCAAGCGCGCCAGGCTGGTGCTGAGGTTGAGACCGTGCGCAAGTGTACGTCTCGCTCTGCCTCTCTCTCTCTCTCTCGCCCGAAGCCTCTCGCTCACTGTTCTGCTGCGTGCGTAGTCGATGCTGGCTCCAACCGCCAGCGAGATAGTGTGCCCAATGCTCGCAAGCTCGACGAGGAGACCGAGGAGTTCCGACGTACGTGCCGTGGCTCGCTCCCTTCCCGTCTCTGTGACGCGCGCGTGCGCGAGCCAACTCGCTCGCTAACTGCCTCTGCCCACCACCATCAACAGACGACACCGTACCGCTCTCGGTCGCCTGCAAGATCCAGCAAGCTCGCCAGGCCAAGGGCCTGTCGCAGAAGGATCTGGCCACGGTACGTGCAACGCCGCTGCTGCTGCTTCGGCTGGGCGCGCGAGTGCCACGTCGGCATACTGACTGACTCTTGCGTCTCTCACCTCTCCACCGCCCTCACAGAAAATCAACGAGAAGGCCGTTGTCATCAACCAGTATGAGACTGGCAAGGCGATTCCTAGCGCGGCCGTTCTGGCGAAGCTCGAGCGAGCTCTGGGTGTGAAGCTGCGAGGCGGTCCCAAGCCGCGCAAGGCTGTTGACGATGACGACGAGGAGTGAGCGCGCACCCAGCACCCACGCAACACCTGTGCCAACGTTGCCGACGCCGCCTAGGCTACCCGCCAACGTACCCATGCCGCCCCTCTCCGTGCTTGAACAGAGAGGTCTGCTCTTGTGCCTCTCTGCCCTTCTGCCCAATGTTTCATTATTCATGCATATCTGCTTGTATTCGACCGACCAGCGTCAAAATGAAGCGCCCGCGTCGAGTTCCCCCCACTGCTGCTCGCTCGTAACCAAGTGTGCGCTGATTGATTGCAAGATAGGTTTATCTCGAAGCTCCTGCTACTACTGCGGCGGCATAAACCAACTCGATCCGCCTGCTGTCTTGGGCGGCGCCACGCCGAGCAACTTCTGCAGATTCGAGCGCAAGCCCATCGAGCACAGCACATAGAAGAACATCATCGAACACTCGTAATAGTCGTCGCCCGGCAGGTTGCGATGCGATAGACCGCGCACGAGGCTGAACGGCTCGAATGGCAGTCGTGCTACCACCTTGCCATCGAAGCTACGCACACGCCGAGCTCTTGGTGAGTCACACGTGTCTCGAGGGAGAGCTATCAATCGAGCGAGCGAGCTCGGCTGTCTCTCGCGTGCTGCGCATCACTACCCATCAGGCGTTAGATAGTGAGCGGGTTTGCCACGTACTAGGAACCCAGCAGGCCAAAGATCGCGACCATCGTGAAGCCGACGGCGAACATGCTCTTCATCTTGACGAGGCTGAGATCGCGCTGCTGTGTCTTCAAGGTCTCCTCATAGCGATCGATGCGCTTGGTCTTTGTCTTGGCCAAGTTGCCGACTGTGCTGCTAGACTCCTCCTTCTTGCGCTCGACTACAGCGACAATCACGTGGAGTCAGGATGCGCCGAGGGAGCGTGTCTGCGCGTCATCGACGGGCGCCTACGTACGCTTCTTGCTCGTCTTATCAATCGAGGCCTTTAGCAGCTGATACGACGCCGTGCGGTATATCAGGACCCACGAGATGCCCTCGGCCAGCAGGGTGCTCAGCAGCGAGGCGGTGATGATCAATAACAAGTCCCAAAGCATGATACGAGGCGTGAGACGGTGAGATGCTCTCGCTGACACGTAGATGACGAGAGGCTTGCGCTGTTGCTGGCGGCGCTGCTGCAACAATCAACAAGCAACTGAGCAGGACGCCCCTTCTACTTCCCTCCACAAGCATCACTCATCGATCAAGCAATCGCTCACTCACTCTCACAACACTATTGATGAAGGTGGGATCAAGTCGCTCGCTGGCATGCAATTCGGGCCTTCATTCATATGTCACGGAGGAGCCTCGCTCGCTCGCTATCAATCTATCCATCTATCAAACAACGCAGCTGCCTTAGTCCTCGTCGAGGCCACCACTTACTTGAAGTCATCGAACGGGTCCTCGTCATCATTGTTGTTGTACTTCCACCTCGAGGACGACGAAACCTACCGTGTGTGTGAGTAGAGAGAGAGAGAGAGAGAGAGAGAGAGAGAGTACAAGCTTGGCTTCGAGTATTGTGGACGTACATTTGCCTGACCAAGCATCTCGCGCTCGCGCGAACTAACAAACGAAGGGCGTGCCGAACTCGAGCTCGAAGTACTTCCGACGGACGCTCTGTGAAATACTGTGGTGAGAACGAAGCACGAGTAGTATGGCGAAAATCGACGACGACGACGATGATGGTGATGATGCTGATGCTGATGCGTACTGTTCAAGCTCAATCGTTGGTGCGCTAGTGGCAGTACGATCACCACGGCTGAAGAAGGATTTGAGCATCTGCTCATTCATAATGACCAGTAAGTAATCATCGATTGAGAGTACAGTCGTTCGAGTAGTACCCACGTAGGCACTCTCTGACTCGCTCTCCCTCTCTGTATGTTGATCACACACTACACGTACTCCAGTGAAGCCACTTGAACCATCAGCTGCAGTAGCGCTCGTGGAGGTCGAGCTCAATGATGCTCCTTGGGTTGAATCGGCTCTACCAAGTGCCGAAGCTGCCGTTGTACGCGTTGTGCGTGATGATGCGCCGGCCTCCATGCGGTCTGGTTTGGTGGGTCGCCTTCGACCTCGACGAAGACCTGGAATCTCCTCGGTCGTCCCTCCACGCTTCACACGAGCGCGCTCTGAAAGTACACCCAAAGCGCACCAATGAGTCAGCGCCAGAACCGATACGCAGCTGCGTTTGTTTCTTCCTCGCTGAGTGTGCATATGCCGTTCGCCACCATACCGAATCGCAACAATTCCTTGCCCTCCTCGATTTGCTCATCGGTAAATTGGTCGTCGAACTCAAATTGCCGGATGCGCAGCTGCTTGAGTATCCACGAGTAAAAGTTCAACAATGTCGCGATGCTACAGAGAGCGAGAGAGAGAGAGAGAGAGAGAGAGAGAGCGAAAGAGAGAGAGCGAAAGAGAGAGAGAGAGATTACGAGACAGTGAGCAGAGAACCAAGCGCTAACATGAAAGCGTCGCAAGCCAGGATACCTGAATGGCAACAAGAACATGGGATAGAACATGGGAATGTAGTTTCCAAACACGTCGCCGACAAGCTTGATCTGACCGATAACCTGTGCCATCACAGGCCAGACCATTCCCAGTATTCTGACCCGTGTAAGAAGAGTAACAGAGTTCTGGGGGAGGGGAGCATGCGTAGCAGCGACAGTACGTGCCTGCAAGATGGGCGTATTCGTATAATGGATCATATTGAGGAAGTTGTATGCCAATGGCAAAATCAAGCGACAGAGATATCTGCATAAACGTTCCGACGATCGATAAGTATATCCATGACAACACCATTGCGCATTGGCACCGATAGCAGCACATACGCAGCTGAGAATAACAACGAGTTGGCATCCGTCGCTTGATGAGGCGCCATGTGATAGTAGTTGAACAATCGCAGTTGAAACAGCGACGTGTACGCGCACAGTGCAATGTACGTGATCGGTATAAATACAACCAACTGCCATATGGAGTACGAGAATGTATAAGTGCTTGTTGCGAACCGCGGTGCGATTGGGAAGCACACCTGAATCGCTATCGTCGGCATGTTGGGAATTCGAGCAAGCAGCGCAAACAACGAAAGGTCTGCTTGGCAAAAGAATGGGAATACAAACTGTTCAAGAGACAGAGAGAGAGAGAGAGAGGCTGTGAGTAAATACTGCATTGAGTGAGAGAGAGAGAGAGAGAGAGAGAGAGATACCTCGCACCACACAACGG
>ERZ778019.3977-NODE-3977-length-9854-cov-18.929074_pt1 | contig 9854 bp, 15 predicted proteins | sample MGYA00375749_ERZ778019 | MGnify/ENA primary metagenome ERZ778019 (study PRJEB29350, sample SAMN05389821) | bioreactor metagenome | isolation source: Ammonium sulfate bioreactor | place: South Africa: University of Cape Town | collected 2014-03-17 ... | reverse complement strand
GCGATGTATTCCCGGCAGGCTGGATCCGGCAACCGTTCAGCCATCCCGATGATCGCGGCCGCCTGGGCGTGTTGCTCGTGAACGGATAGTCCCTGAATCGCTTCAGGAGGAATTCCGCGCATACTCTGTTCCCGCATGCGGTTCGCGCCGCTCAGTTTCACGATCGGCCGATTGACGGTTTCGTATGCCCAGGAAAGGGCGCTATGGGCGGACCGGAACATCTGGAACCTCCTTTCGCTGATTCGATCGTTGATAGGACAGCCTATTCTGTTCACAAACGGGGCATCGCTTATGCGTACGCCGGCCGTATGCGTTATAGCGCCACTTCCAGTCGCCAGCATCGGGCCGCATTTGGCAACATCCAGGGCAGAATCTAAGCACGGAACCCTCCCCTCTTCGCAATCTTCACAAGCGCCTTGAAATGAACGGACTTGCTCTGCCGGTAGAACCCATCTTTTTTCGCCCGGGCGCTGGCCTTTGCCTTCAGCTTGCTCGCCTCGGCCTTCTCGCGTCGTTCGGTTTCCGCCAGGAGGCCATCCCCTATCACTTCGGGGTTCTGGTACTTCCAGGATTCCATGGGAACTGGGAATTTCATCTACCCTCCGAAATAGCGCGATTGGTCAACGCCAATAAACCGGTTTCATCCAGTTTCCACATGCGCTCGAATCCACGCCTATGAAGCCCATGCACGCCGGTCGCACCCTGGTGATGTTCAGGACATAAAGGAGAAACAGCGAAGTCATCAGCAGGCACGGTTACGTGATGCACACTTACCGGGCGCGTCTCAATCCCGAGTTTGTACATGCACACCACGCAGGGAAGCTGCGCAACTCGATCCATGTGAACTTTAGCTGCCTTGCTCATTCCCCAAACCCTTCCAGAACCGAGTCCATCATCTCGTACGCCTGATCCTTGCCAAGATGCTTCCAGAGGTATGGGGCGGCGTGCTCACCGCGTAGGAACTCGATTACCTGAGCGTGGAATTGCCGGAACTCTTCCTCGTCGGCTTTGGCGTAGGAGATGCTTTTCGGCAGAGGAACTATTCCGCCCTTGGCGCCCGGTACCCACACCACCCAGGCCGCGCCGATCTTTAACCAATCGCGGAACATTTCGAAATCAGTGAACCGCTCCTGGGCATCAAACAGCGTTTGCTCAATCTTCATGTGCCGGCGATGGAATGGACCAGAGCGCGGGAATACCATCTCCACCGCGGCCATTTCCCCGGGTTCCATGCGAGTAATGCGCTTCCAGAAATGACGCCATGCGCGACGATCCTCTTTGCAGGCACCATCCACTGCCCCGAACAGAAATGAACGCACGGCTTCCAGCACACCTTCCTTCGGCATCTCCATATCAGTGCGGCAAATGGTCATCTTGGCCATGTCAGATCGCCGTCACCTGAACCACGGCACGCGCCTGCTCGGCGTAGCGCTTTGTCACCGATAACTCCACGGCCTGCTTGTCGTCCTTCCAGACAATCTCGTTGCAGGCATCAAAAATCCCTTTAATGCAGTTGTCGAGGTCCGGCTTGGATGTAGGGAAGATTCCGCCGTTGAGCGCGTTGCGCTGCTTCTTCTGAGACCAACTGGCAGGAGGCGTCACATACAGGCCGATCCATACCGACACAGCTCCATCTATCACCGCCCTGCCCTGCATGGCTTCAGCAGCTGCCAACTTCACCAAGTTTTCGTAACTGGCAGTTTTTTCCGGAGTGTATGTAGTGACAAAATTGCCGCGGCGCGCGAACTTGGGCCTCCCCTTTCCTACCGGCGTGCCGGGAATAACGAATGAGATCTCAGACATTTGCCGCCACCCCCGGGCTCACGAACTTCACCAGCAACTCTGTCTGCTCCTGGTCCAACTCAATCGGATCGGAACTCAACCCGAATAGCATCAACGTGCCATCCGACGTGCGCGCCAGGCGGAAACGGGATTTGGTCGGCAACCGATTGGTAATGACCTTTTCAACGATGTCATTAACATGGTGAGTTACCGCATTGAAGGTGATCGGCAAAGCACTATTTATCTCATCGCAATCAGCGTCATTCCTAGTTTTCAACCCGTTCGGCTCCTGGGTTTTATTTCCGTCGATTTCGCCAGAATTAGCCGCTCCATTTCTCCTAGCATCGGCCAGCAGCATTTCAGGCGTAACACCCGGCGCGAGCGCATAAGTTTTATTCGCAACACCACCAGTAATTACGATGAGTCCGCGATCAACGTGATTCCTGATGAACGGCTTGATCGTGTTGGCCCCGGAAATGCGAATAAGGTCTTTCCCTGAAACACTTCCTCTCTCAGAGATGGTTTCAAGGATGATGCGGGACTTGCTTTTCTGCTCCATATGTCGAGTCTCCGGTTCTTTGGTGGTTGGCGCATTCAACCCTGGCGATATGTTGTCCGTGCGCAGCGGCGCCGGCGGGCTGATAGAGAACTGCTTGAAACTCACCTTCTCCGGCACGCCGGTGGGCCACACCATGATTTGAGTTACACCATGCTTTGAAACGATGCATTTGTTTATGCTGCGCGCGGCATACATTTCCTCGATAAGTTCGAGCAGCGGTTCCATGGCCATGCAAGCCTTTTCCCTGAGAACGCGAAGTGGAATTGGGTTTTTGGAATCGGATCCAGAGAGCAGAGAAAGAATCTTGTCGGCGTTCATTTCCCCTCCTCCTTCTTCAATCGAAACATCGTGCAGCGCAATCCCCATAATTCACCCAGATCACACCTCTTCTCGCCACGCACTGAGAATTCATGAATACAGCCTGAGCATGAAAGGATGGGACGAGGGATTACAAGGAAGCCGGTCATGCCACATCCTCGTCGTGATCGAAGCTCATAACAAGAATCCCCTTGATTGCATGAAATCGACCGGGTGTTTTGCACCCTTACTCATATTGCATGTGGGGCATAACAATTGAACATTTGAATCTGAATGCTCACCGCCTATAGCGAGAGGAATTATGTGATCAACGTGATGCCCTGTTTTTGCTAGCATCTCTTTGCAAGATGCGCACTTTCCTTTTTGCAGGGCAATCAATTTTTTAACTATTCCCACAGATAATCTGCCACCGGATGACCTTTTTCGAGCTTTCCTGTTCTGCGAATGCACCCTCATTTTTTCAGGGTTATTAAGCCTATATGCTCGATCAAAGGCCCTCTTGTTTTCGATACACTTTTCTCTGCTAGCCTTTTTTCTTTCAGGATTTTCCTTTTCCCATTGCCTAGCAGCAGCAATGACCCTTTCCTTGTTTTTCAAATACCAGGCTCTGGATACCTCCCTATGCATCTCTTTTATTCTCTCTGCATTGGCAGCTCTCCAAATCTTGTCCGCTTCCTTAACTCGATCTGCATTTGCAATACGCCAAGCTCTTTGCTTCTCTTTAATTCTTTCTGCATTCTTTTGGAGATAATCCTTAATGCGCTCCTTATTTTTTATTCGATATTCAGCCTTATATGCTGCTATACGAGCTTTTTTATCTTCTTCAGGACTATTCATCGCACCCCCAATCGAACGCTCTGCGGCCGGCCTTGTCGAGCAACCTCGCCCACTCCGAATCCCACAAAATCCCGCTCCCAAACATTGCATCGCGAATATGGGCAGGGATGATTCCGGTCTCTTTAGCGGCTTCCTCATATGTCCACCCTGCAATATCCAGAACCTTCCGTACGTTCTCGGGCGTCTGCTTCATCTCTAGGGAAAACATGCAGGTATGACCTGAGGTGTAGCCCATCAGGCGCCTCCCACTGTGAACCCGCGCTCCACGCTCCTTACCTTGCGCTCTATGCGATCACCGTCGTAATTTCCGAACCTTGTAAGAGCGCCATTGAATCCCAGGCGGCAATCTCCAATAGCGCCGTTCCGGTTCTTCCTGCACAGGATCTCTGCTGTTCCTCTGGCTTCGCTGTTTTCGTCGTAGACTTCATCCCGGTACACGAACAGGATCAAATCTGCATCCTGCTCGATCTCTCCGGACTCCCTAAGGTCCGACATGACCGGCCGCTTATCGCTACGCTCTTCTACCTTCCGGCTGAGCTGCGAAAGTGCCAGAACAGGCACATCGAACTCCTTCGCTATGGATTTCAGCCCGCGGCTTATGCTGCCGATTTCTTGGTTTCGGTTATCGCCCTCCCCTCGCATGAGTTGCAGGTAATCGACAACGATAAGAGATAAACCATGCTGCCTTTTGATGCGCCGGCAACGGGAGCGGATATGCCCAACGCTTACCCCAGGTGTATCGTCAATCTGCATGTTGAGGCCATGCAAGTGCGCTATTGCAGAACTCCTATCCGTGTTCCAGGAGTGATACTTGAGCATGCGTCCTGCTACTTCCCGTCGCGTCATTTCGAGCGAGAACACCGCAGCTGGATGTTCGCGTGATACGTTCTCAGCAACCTGCATTGCGAGGCTGGTCTTCCCCATGCTGGGCCGGGCGCCGATGATGATCAGGTTGCCGTTACCGAATCCGCCGGTGAGATTGTCGAGATCGCGCAATCCGGTATTGAGAGACGTGCGCTCTTCATCTTCCCAATCCACTGCTTCAGCCACGGCCTTGCCGATATGCACGTAGTCGCGCTCGGTATTGGTGTCGAGCACGGAAAGGATTTTCTTTTCCGCTGCCTCGGCGATTTCCCGGGGATCTTGATGGGATTCGCAAGCAGTGGAGATTTCCTCCGCGCTGGCGCGAAGGTTGCGCAGAATGGCGGCATTGTGAATTAGCTTTGCGTGATGCCGGATGTTGGCCGAGGTGTTGACTGATTGCACCATCGTTCCCAGGTATTCCAAACCGCCTACACGCTCGAGCTCGCCTCTAGACTCCAATGCTTCAGCAAGAAGTATGATGTCGACGGCTTTACCGGAATCCAGCATCGACTGGATTTCACGGAAAATTGCCCGATGGTTTTCCCGGACAAATGCGTTACCAGGAAAATCTGAGATGCGGTCATAAGCCCCGTTATCACGGAGTAGGCAGCCAAGGAGGGAGATTTCGGCTTCGATACTCATTTTCTTGACGCAAACCTTCCGACTGAGTCGCGCATCCAATTACGCCATGCGGCTTTCCAGTCGATGAATTTGTTACCACGTGATTCGTGGTGATCTTTGAAATGGAAGGTATTGGGCTTAACCTGCTCCGGATTAACTCCGAGGCTTACGGCCCAATCAAACATTTCGCCGGTTACAACAAAGTCTTTAGGAAAAGCAGTCTTCCTGTTCACTTTCTGAATCTGAACTACTTTTTTAGGTTCTCTCGTTACTGATGGTTTATTGATGGTTAATGGTGGTTCGGGTGTCATGGGTGCTAGGGGTAACGCGCATCCATGCAAGGGGTCTTGCGCATCCACGCTAGGGGTAGCACTGATGCGAGGGGTAGCATCCACGCTAGGGGTGGAAATCTTATTAATGTTGAGCTTGTAATGCCGGCTTTGTCCTGGGTTTCCACCAGCATGATTTGCTACCACAGATAGAAATCCTTCCTCGATGAAGCCATGTAGGATGCGCCTTGCCTGCGATTCGCTGACATTGATCTTCTTTGCAACGCCGGATACAGAGGGATGCAAACTCCCACCTTCATCATTGCACCAGTCAGCAAGGGCGAGCATTGCAAGTTTTTCACTACCCCCGCGTTTAAAGTTATCCCATACGAGAGACATGACCTTTACGCTCATGACAGCGCCTCCAGCATCGCCCTGCACCACTTCAAAACGGCCTTCCTCTTCCCCTGCTTCGTCTTGCGCCGGCGAATGGCGTAGGCTGCTCGATATGCTTGTTTGAGGTTCATGCGACCGCCTCTTCTTGCTCGAAATCGAACTCGGCGTTGTCCTTTTTCAGCAAGCCGTTGGAAGCAGCGGCCTCCATGTTCTTTGCCGCCTGTCTGAAATAGCTGGCCTTCAGCTCAAATCCGATACCGCGCCGGCCCATGATCACTGGCATATAGACTTCAGATCCAACTCCCATGAACGGGGTTAATACAGTCTCACCCGGGTTGCTGCGCAACGTGATGACACGTTCTATTACATCGAGCTGAAGAGGATGGACATGCTTCTCATCCTCGCTATCTCGTGAGGCCTTATACGGCAACACACGGTCTATTCGAATGTCGTCCCACATACTGTCCGCGTACTGGCGCCAAATCCAATGCGAGAATCTGTTCTCTGTCTGCTTTCCTTTCCATCCTCGATAAGAAAGGACTTCGGCTGGCGGAGCGCGATCTCCGGCGTATTCCATGAGCCCTATTGGATGAGCTACGGGTATCGGATTCTTACCCTGGTTGCGAAACAGCAGCAGGTAGTCGGCTGAGGCAATACCACAATCCATGCTGTCGGCAACCAATGAGGCATGGGCAAGGTTTTTTTGCATGGTGCGCAACCGTACAGCTAACGGCTCCTTCCAAATGGCGTGCCGCCCTGCGTATTCCCATCCAAGACGCTCATGCAAACGAATGATGTCTCCCGGGAAATCCTTCAACGAATCGGTGCCGCTGTTGCTTCTGGGGATTTCCATGCAATGCACTGCCGTCATTCGGCCCGGCAGAGTTACTCGCGTAAGTTCGCGCACCACAAATTCGTAATGATCGAAGAAGCTCTTATAGTCAGGACAGTTCGACAGATCGCGATCATCGCTGCTGTAGTGATACAGGCCGCCGAATGGCGGCGAATAAATTGAAAGATGAATACTGCTGTCCGGGAGAGATTGCATGCCTTCCACGCAGTCTCCCAGGTAAATGGCGTAACTATCCGTTACGCGCTGATCGATGACAGCCATGCTGGCGTCTCCATGGAAGTGTTAAAGGTGCGCAGGCGGGAAATGGCTTGCGCAGCGTTCATATGCGTAACCAGGGAAGAGAACATGGCATCGGCCTGCTCGGCTTTGCGCTGCATTGCGGCAAGCGCACCGCGAGCTCCTTCGGTGGTCACCATATCCACGCGTACCGGATGTTTCTGCCCGAAGCGCAGGAAGCGCCGGACCTTCTGGTAATAACCCTCGTAGGAATACGAGGGGAAATCTGTCATGTGGTGGCAGTGCTGCCAGTTCATTCCGAAACCGGCAATCTTCTGCTTGGTAACGAGAACTCGAATCTGATTGTCCGAGAACGCAAGCAGCTTCTCTTCCTTTGCATCGTCGCTATCCCTGCCGCTCACCTGCACCGCCCCTGGAATCAATCGCTCGAGCAAATCCCCCTCATCGTTGAGGTCACACCAGACCACGGCCGGCTCGCCGGTGTCGCAGACCAAGGAAGCGACTTTCTCGCAGCGCTCTCGTATTGTCCGGCGGCGCTCTTCACGTTCCTCTTGCAAACCGGCTGCAGGCAGGGCGAACAACATCCCATCTGCAATAGATTCTGAGTCCACCAGGTGCTCTATCTCGTGGAGAGGCGGCAACAAGAAACCGTCATCATTAAAACCAAGATCTGAGGGTCTGCGCATTGCTCTGGCCCAGGAGCATACCCACCGCCAGAACGGCTGCTCGGCATGCCCTTTAAAGCGCCATTTGTTGGCGGCTCCCATGAATCCCCGCCCCGTGGAGCTGTTGTTCAGATCGTTCTTGAAGAATCGATTGAGCATATCCATGCTGCCTAGGTATCCGAGGGCCTCAGATGATGTGCCCAGCTCGATGTAGTCATTGGGAGCAGCGGTGGCGGTTTCGAGAAGGCGATACCGAAGCTTTCGAGAAAAACTTGTGATCTCGGCCCGCCGGGCACCCTTGATGTTTTTTAGAATGCTGGACTCGTCGGCAACATGGCCGACAAAGTCATTTGGATCGAATAGGTGCAACAATTCGTAGTTGCAGATGTTGATGCCGCGGCGAACTCTTCCATCGCGGCAGATGTGGACCTCAATGCCGAATTTCTCAGCTTCCTGCGCCATCTGCCGTCCTACAGCGATAGGTGTGTTGATCAGCACATTTCCGTTGGTTTTCCTGACAACGTTTTCAGCCCACACCAATCCTTGAATGGTCTTGCCCAGGCCGCAATCCTCGAACAGAGCGGAACGCCCTTTTCTGATCGCCCAGGAAGTCAGGTGTTTCTGGAAGTCAAATAGGTAGTCCGGCATGAACACGGGCTCGAAGCCATCGTATCCATCGGCTTGGGATTTCTTGCTCAGAAACCCGATGTAGTCCTGGTGCTCTGTAGGTGCGTCGATCCGGCTATGATCAGGGGATGAGCACTCAGCGCTGCGGTGCGAAGGGACTGCCATGAGGTTCATTACGCGCCGCCTTTCATTGAAAATCCCCGAGCATCTTCGCGAGGTTGCGCAAGACTTGTGCAGGATCGGCTGTATTTTTTCTCCTCTCGCCATGTGACAATCTGGTCATCTCAACAGACCGCCGATCAGCAATGATCAGGCTTCGGATATATGAGCTATGCGATAAATCCAGTTCTTCCGCACGGGCTTTGCTCCAGTTATGTTCGTCGGCGGAAAGCATTACCGTGTCGCGAATATCGCGGTTGTCGAGTCGGCTGAATGCCGGATCGTTTTCGTCAATGTCGGCCATGATCAATCCTCTAAAAAACCCCTCCCCTTTACAGGGAGGGACAAACCACTCCGGCACAAGAGGGAAAAAGCCGGAGCAGAACAGAAAAGGTGGAGATTCCTGCTGTGGTAGAGTCTGATTTCCACATCAACTTCAATCACGAAAGGAACCTCCATGAGCGAAAGCAAAATTACTCAGGATCAGAATTTGATCCTGTTGATCTACCTGAGAGATGATCCTTCCAATACGCTGATGAGCCGAATCGAGCACATGCAGAAATCAGACGGGTCCATAAACCTCGAAGGGCGCGACGGCGTATTTCCGCTCTCAGCGAACGCCATCCTTTTTGCTCAAACAAAAGCTCACGATGTGCTTGTAAAAGTATGCGCACATCTACTCGATGCAGATTTTCCATATCTGCTTGTTCCAATTCGTTCCACCGACGGCTGGGTAGCGGGTGGAAGGATTCGATCCAAACTGAAACCCATCCTCGAACGGTTGTCGGTATCGGTAATGCCTTCCAGCGATCTCGATTGAGAAGGCAGAAGCTCACGCAACCTCCGGGGAGTTGGTAGCGAAAACATCCGGCCTGATGACTTTGAGATACATGAGACGGGCTTCTGGAATCCCATGCAGCCGCCACTGGGAGACGGCTTGCGGCCTCACATTACAGAGTTTCGCAACCTCGTTTGTACCGCCCAGGATGTTGATCAAATGATTTATGTTTTCCATAGGCGATATTGTAAGCATACTTACGTACAAAGCGCAAGCATACTTACCACTATAAGTTGTAAGCTTGCTTACATGAAGAATCCGGGGCAGAGAATCAAGGAAGAGCGCGAGGCCAAAAATTGGTCACAGCAACGGCTTGCCGAAGAGATCAGCAGATTCAAGAAAAAACGGATTACCCGCGCCGCTGTTGCGCAATGGGAGAACGGTGACTCGAAAACCCAGAAGCCAGAAAATCTTTTCGCTGCGGCTGACGTTCTTGGTCTAACACCGCAATGGGTGCAGTTTGGAACAGGTGAGAAATATGCCGCGGCCGCCAAAAACTTAAGCGTGGTTGAGCCTCATTCTCCCTACGAGGCTATAAACAATGGCGAGATAGAAACGTCAACGATCGGGTTGACGCAAGAGCAGCAACATATTTTGTCCGTCATGGAAGCCATAGGACCAGAAGCCAGGAAGGCCCTTCTTCAGACAGCGTCTCTCATTGCCAAATCAAATCAGTCAGTAGTGACTGATGCGGAAAAACCACACCCTAAGCGCGGTGTAATAACTCCTTCCGAGAATATAAAATATCCGCCGCTACCGGAAAGGCGGATACAAGAAAGGCGGATTCGGAATAGGAGGGAATCAGATGGCTGAGAGGGAGCCACCATTA
>ERZ778019.3976-NODE-3976-length-9859-cov-12.201754_pt1 | contig 9859 bp, 10 predicted proteins | sample MGYA00375749_ERZ778019 | MGnify/ENA primary metagenome ERZ778019 (study PRJEB29350, sample SAMN05389821) | bioreactor metagenome | isolation source: Ammonium sulfate bioreactor | place: South Africa: University of Cape Town | collected 2014-03-17 ... | reverse complement strand
AATCAGTTGTCTCAACTGATGGACCAACAACAGTTGAACCATTTATCTCAACTGAAGGCGAAACAACATTAGAATCAGTTGTCTCAACTGATGGACCAACAACAGTTGAACCATTTGCTTCGACTGATGGACCTACAACAGTACAACCGGTGGAATCAACCGATGGAGAAACAACTGTAGAACAAATTGCCTCGACTGAAGGCGAAACAACGTTAGAATCAGTTGTTTCGACTGATGGACCAACAACATTAGAACCAGTAATCTCAACTGATAGCGAAACAACAATAGAACCAGTCATTTCAACTGATGGACAAACAACGGTGGAACCAATAGTGACCACAGTGGAACAAACGACGGAAAGTCAGTTGACCACAACGGAAGGTATGAATATTGTTCGTATTGCTTTGGGGTTCCTTTTTGTAATGTGAGTGAGAGTGTTTTTTGGTGAGGACGTTGAGGCTTGTATTGTGTTACCGTTAATATCAGTGACTACTGTTTGTGTTGTTTCGATTGACTTAGGATGAGTTGCTAGGTTGCTATCTCTCGACGGTTTGAATGGAAATTGAACAGTTTATGAAGTTGAGCGCATTTGTATTGGAGATATTAATGAATGTGAATGGTTTGTTTGTTTTAGCGCCACCGATCCTATTGAACGTGTTACCTGATAGTGTCAGAGGTTTATGGAATACGGTCGCACTGGGTAACAGTGAGTATTCGGTGGGTGGAAATACTAGTGGTACTTATCCGGTGAATCAAGCTCCAACTAATTTGTTTGATTACTCTTTGACATCAAGATATACTAGTCTTGGTGATGGTGATGGTTCGAATAGTCCTACAGCGGGTTTGAACACTGGTTTTTATGCAACGGTTGGCTGGTGTCCATCGATTTTGAAAGGATTTATTATTAGTACTTGTAACACCGGACAACCTCGTGATCCACTGCAGATTACAATTGAAGGAAGTATGCTTACAACTGATTTAAATAATGGTAGTATCTGGACAAAGTTGTATGACGGTTTATCTGGGCTGTTGAACACGACAAATCGGAGCGCGGATGGTGAATATGTAGACATTTCAAACTCCGACATGTATCAAAGTTATCGATTTCTGGTTACCTCAAAACGTGGAATTAATGCACCTGCTGTTTGTTATTCTGAAGTTAAACTATATGGTCATCGTGTATTGGGAGAGCTTCCAGATATGTCAGGTAAATACATTTTAGATTTGTGTTCCGAAAAATAAAAATTCCTTTGTATTTGAGTAGGTTCACCAATACCATTGGATGTGAATATATCATCTGCGCAAGCAATATATAATACTGATGTGGGTGGTGATAGTACACCGGCTGTGAGTGGCAGCACTGATGATGGTGGATATCCAGCAAATCAATCACCAGCGAAACTGTTTGATAATAATGCAACAACAGTCTATAGTATTCGTGTCAATTATACAGTTAATGGTGTTCAAGTTGGTAAGAAAACGGGCTTTTATGTTAGCGTGGCTGGTTGTCAAGTCGTTTTGACAGCTTTTCAATTTTATCCATTCACTACCAATGCAAATCGTGATCCAACCACAATAACAATCGAAGGTAGCAATGCAGTGGATCTTACAAAAGGTACAAACTGGGAACTGCTTTACGATGGAACATCTGGTTTGAATGAAACTAATCGTAATGATGGCACTCTACAAAATATTTCTAACGCAAGAAGTTTTACGAGCTATCGGTTTCTTGTTAACGATATAAGAAGAACAAACGTTAATTTAGTTTCTTATAGTGAAGTGAAACTTTTTGGATATAAAACATAATAATGTCGTATTTTTTTTTCGTGTGTTTCTTTTCATTGATAATTAAGAAGTAGTGTGTTCATTTTTTTCAATAATAACAATAAAAATTAACAAAGTGTTAAAGAAATAATGTATTTTTCTTTTGACGGATCTTTTTCTACGTTGTCGACACGAAAATTTCGTGCAGCTCGAATCAACACTTCATCCTCCGATGGATAGAACGATATTGCAGATATATCCATGCCCGACCATTTATATCGTGTCGAATGATCATGATTAATAATAAACAAAACATTACCATAACATTCGGCTTTGGCTCGAATTTTACTCGTTGATGTAAAAGCATCCCATGTTTTGATTTGACCAATCGATTGTTCATAGGATTTAATTGTTTTCTGATCAAGTTGAGCACCTCGATACAGAGTATCATTGTAACCGACTTTTTCTGTTGTTGGTGAACAGTCTGTTTGAAAGAGAATTTGACAGAAAGCACCCAGTGTATTCATTTTCGAATGATCATTTTCACGTAATGTTCTATTGATTAAACGGTAGAGAAAACTTTCGAATGTATAAAGAAAAATAACACATTTTTCGATGTCTGGTTTTGATTTGCCTTTAACGGAACGCAATTGCTCACCAATCCATTCAGCTTCTTTCTGTTTGTCAAGCGCAGAACCTTCTGTAATGATACCTTCGGCTGCTTTCTCTAGTAACTGATCAGTTGGTATTGAACGATATTGTTTTCGACATTCGTTCATAAATCGATAATTGTTCTTCGTTTCGTCTTCATTCAATGGTTGACAAAGTTTTTCACACGTATAAAAACGATCGGAACGAACTGAATTTGTACGTTGTCGATGCGTTCGTCGACATTGACGCAAATCAATCGAACATTGATCAAGTTGCACATGTGTTTTTCCATTGGAAAAAGCTTCCTCAATAATTCTATTATCAACATCTCCGAATGGGATCCATTTCGAATCCGACGTGGAGTCACAATCATTATAAAACCATGCAATACTTTCATTCATAATTATTTATTTGTCACCAGAGAAGAAATGTTCCATTTCATTTCTATTTCTATAGTTACAGTAGAAATCAAAATGCTTATGCAATGACACATTCTCTGCATTACTAACTTAAAAAAATTCTCTCTCTCATGATTTCAAATGTACGACAAATTGCGGTAGAATACATGTTTCTTGAAAAACGGCGAGTTCATCATAGATTGCATCATCAATCCCAGTGGACGGTGGTCGATAGTCCATCGTCGATGCCGTACTCACAGGCGATACTGGTATATAATGACATTGATAATTTTTATGATTACCACGTCCGTAGAATCGAAATTTCGTCGGCGATACATTTAAAGGTGCATCAGCTGAAATAACAGGAAATGGATTGAGTAAAATAATATAACACATTATCAAACAACCATCACCATCTACATCACAGTAACGAGTTGCATATTTTGCCGATGATGTAAAATACATGGCTTTACCGTACCAACCATCATCTAACGTACCTAACGTAGCAAATCCATGTGATAATAGACTCGATAGAGCATTTCGCCGACATCCATGCCACATACGAACAATACGCACATTTCGATTATGTGATACTTGTTCGCAGAGAGCATCAAGACGTGCTAAAACACGGCAACGTTCGCTAAAATTACTCTCTTCGTTGAGTTTCGGTTGAAATGCGGGATCTTTTTGACGATTTTCAATAGCTTCTAATTGTCCGAGAAACATTCGGTAACGACCTGCATTAAAAACATATTCGATGAAATCAATTTTATAACAACTTGGTAGAATGCCAAGCCAATTCGATACATGAGAAATAATAGTACGATGTTTTTCATTCGTTAGCTGACAAGCTAAGACATTTTCATAAATTGTTGTTGCATCGTTTTCCATTTCACTGACAGACAGTATTGGCGCAAAATCACCTTCAAATTGATCATAAAATACTTTTTTCGTTGTTGCTGTTGTTGTCATCTTTTTCGATGAAACGTCCACTAGTGATACTTTCAACTCTTGAATTGCTTTCATGAATAATCGTCGATGTAAAAGACTTGAAACACCTAAATCTTGTAAGATGGCATCGTCAACTATGGTCAACAATACGTGACCAGTAATGCCTTGTTGACGAAAATGACTCGAATAATCGATATTAATAGTGACTAACGATTGAACCCATCGACAAACACTATCAATACCCCATTTTTCACAATCATTCAGTAACACTAAAACAGCCAAATGAAAATATTTTTTCGAAATTATACAAAATGAAAAGTATTTATTTATACCGTCTCCATTTGCTAACGCTCGTACTTTGACACAACCAATTGAATTTTGACCTTGGGAACAACACGTCCACCATCCTCGGACAAAATTATATTCTGTTACACAATATCGTCCCGGATGATAACTCTTCGTTTTTAATCCTGGCTGACAACATCCAACTGGACCATATTTATATGAATTGTTTTCTGCATAGATACTGTTTCCTTCACGTTCTAATGCGTTGCAACACGACCATTGTTTCGTTTTCTGATCGAGATCACCAATATGAACATATTTTTCATTTTTATGATACCAATTAATAGCTTCTTTCATTAAATTATCAAGAAATCGATCCTTTCTACTAGTATATTCTTTTATTATGATGGATTTTGTATTTGATAATAAACGTTTCTTGTATTCGTTGTATTTATCACGAGCATCGGCATGTGCACGAAGATATTCACGTAATACAATGAAGTGACTACCCTCACTCGAAAATACGAGTTCGCAATGAATAATAAATCCTTCCTTGATAAGAGTATTACTTTCTGTAAATCTTGATTGTCTTTTATGTTTGGGTGTATAACCCAAATTTACTAAAGTATCAATTGTTTCATCATACGTTGTTGCACCATAATTTTCTCTAACTTGACCTCGAACCAGTAGTATGTCAATGATCGGTTTTGCATACATTCCTTCAACACTAGTGCTACCTATATGATCCATTTCTAATAACAATGCTTGATCGATATTTCTCTCTCTATTTACTGTCAAGTTATTCTAAAACACAGAAAAATTAAGATAGACTTTTACTCATTATTATTGTTGATGTCTTACTAAAATGTTTTCATATTCATTTTGATAGAGATTTGCCCAATCTGGATCGTATTCTTTTAATTCCACTTGTTTTGATTCATAATTTCGCCATGCTAATGTAGTGCCCAACTCGTTGTCTTTATAATCAAAACAATAATCAACGTTTTCACCAGGATAATTCGCTGAATTCAAGATGTCTACAGGTAATTTATTCTGTTTAATTGTATCTATGAAAGTCTCTCGACTATGTTTAAAATCTTCTAATTCACACGAGTCAATGTAAAATCCATCTTGAAATACACGTACTACAACTTGTTCTCTACTCTTTTTTGCCATAAATGCCTATAACACTAAGCTTACAATTTCTCCAACAAAAGATAACACACGAAGTTTTATTTTATTAGAAGAAGATAAGAGTTTTGAAGGTGAAATTTAAGGTTTACATCGACCAACAAATCGTGGATATAAGCAAACGTCACGAATATGACTGGAACCGGTCAACCATGTCATGAACCAATCAAGTCCAACCGCATAACCACCATGAGGAAATGTTCCAAATTTACACTTGAAGAAAAACAAAAAAAGCGAACTGAATTTTAAATTGTTTTAAAATTATAAACTGACTTGATCCAAGTACCAATAGAAGGATTCAGGTTTCAGATCATTCTTTCGGAAATTTTCTTCTAATTGTTTGTAATCAGTTATTTTCATACTGCCACTGGCAATAGTGCCGAAATGAGGCATTGAAATATTGACCTCAGCAAATCGACAATCACTTGGAAATCGATAGAAAATAATCGGTTCATTGATTTCATTGATTATTTTCAGTCGAATTTCTTCATACAATTCATCACCAAATTCGAAATGTTTACCTGTGAGATCATTGTTAATAGCATTCTGTTGGAGCCATTCAATACAATCACTATAAGTCATTCGTTTGAATGGTTTTTTCAATGGTTGCACGTTCGCTTGTACTGGATTAACTTCGTAGAGAAGATGACGACCTTCGGGACGTTTTAAAACTCGATCGACAACATCAACAATCAAATCTTCGAGTCGATCGATTAAATCATCAAATGTAATAAATATACACACGGCTTCAACACGCGTATGTCTATAACAAGCACGACGAGATAGATGCTTTATTTTTTTCAAAAGAATCCGTCTTACTCAGCTAAATGTCGACGCGTACGACCACAAAGAGCTTGATACGATTGAGTAATACAAAAGACATCGCCTAAAGCTGGACAAGCTGTTTCGAGATACAATTGCGACGATTGACTTAAATAGACTGATTTGCCAAAATAGTTGACAGTGAAGTGTGTTGATTTATTTTTAACACAATCTTGTACGAAAGTTGGTGGAAATGTCTGAATTAGATTTCATGTCGTTATTTTCAAAGAAATTTCGCAATATATTACTTCACAATAATCATGAGCAAAATAATGATCACGAAAACATTGAGTGACAATCGATCGGAGACGTAAAATGTTCGACATCTAAATTTGATTTTGTTTAAAAACAAAAGATTATTTGAATTTAACAAACATGTCGTCCTCGAATTAACAAATGTCGATTATCCAATAGAATATCAGGGTGAGAATTGATAGGCAATCGATCTAATCCACCGGATGGTGAATGTCCAAAAATTTCAAAATAATCCACAAATATTTCTCGATTGCCTGATACTTCTTGTACGACACCATAAACACCAAGAGTTGCTTCTGTTGATAAAGCAATTGCATCATTTCTTTGACACTATTTTATTATGAAATAAACAAAGATTAGAATTCTTTCTTTTTTTTTTACTAATTTATCAGTTAAAACACATTGAAAATATCCAGTACCATCTCGTAAGATAATGAACACTAAATTTTTGCCTGTAAAAATAAACATAGTTCCTATAATGAATCAATTAATTTAACAAATCAATTGGACCTAGGCGACGAATACGATCTATCCAGCCAGATATTTTTACACGTTGACCAATATGTATATCTTTAATAGTGTTGATTTTCAACTAAAAAAAACTCTTATAAATAGCATTGATGAATAAGTATATTGAAAGACTCATACGATTTGAGCTTCTGGCAATGATTTATCTCCAGAGAAATCCATGTGTAAATCACTGTATTCGATCTTACTTTAACATATGCCTATTGAAAACTGCGAGTTACAATCTTTTCTGACACAAAATATTACTTGCAACGGTGATTTCAATGGTTTTTATTTCGATGATGTCATTACTATTTTCAAGCTGTTCTATGATTGGTTCATTCTATTCAAATCACTTTCAACAATTATTATTAATTCACAAGATTATACTTTCAAATATTCTAAATTTAATACATAAAATAATAAAATATACTAATTAACGCTGAAAAATCAAACAAATTCAATAAGTACAATTGATTATTTCAGTGGTAAGTTATATTTGGTTTCTTTAAATGTTGGTATATTATCTAGATCTCGAACACGATTGCCTTGATAAACAAGTGGAGGATCCATCCAGAAAGCTTGAAGTATAGGTGAATCTCGAAATATATCGTTCATTAAAAAGTCAGGGGTATCGGTAGTTGTCGGTTTAGCAGCGATTTGATCGAGCATTGCACGTGCACTACATGCTGTGAGTAAATAAGCATGAGCACATCGAGATGATGATTTCTTATGTGTTGATAGTATCGGTTGAGCAATCGGAGAAGTTAAACGAAACGATGCATCATGGAAATTAAAACATGTACCAACAACAAACATGGGCTCTTGATTTCTCCATTCATTTGTTTCGATCGGTTGATTTTCGATATGAATACATGTTGTATTAATTCTAAGAGCACCAGTTCGTATAGCTGTATAGATCATTCGATTGAGTTTCTCACGAAAGAAAGGTACAAATAAAGGATCATCTTCAAGTATTAACGCTAGACGAATATTACGTTCAACCATTTCGTGCCATACGTCAACATGTTTCATGATTATTGGACATTGATTACGACGAATGTACGTGACTAAATCAAAGATGTAGTGTAGTAGAAACTCTACTTATTAACAAAATTATACATACTTGCATTTTTAGTATTCAGTTTTTTGTTTCGTTCTGCCTCGTTTTCTTTTAACGAACATGTTGTTCGATTCCATTTCCATCGCCAATCGATTGATTCTATTGGAATTGAATGTTTTCTAAATGTTTTCTTCAATTGTTCGTGTCGATCAACAAAACTAATATCACTAATAACATAAATCTGTTCGACATATGCTAATCCTGTTTGTGTCGTTGGTGATTTCATACGAATATTACTATTCTTCAATGTGAAATTCGTTGGCGGTTGCCAAGGAGGTGGATAGTCATTTCTATTGAGCTCTTCAGGTAAGGGAAATGTCAGCCATTGTTTTCCAATATTTGCTTGTGCAATCTCATGAATCGAATAGAGATCGTATGCAACACCTTTCGTATGATAAACTGTCTCATGCGAATATTCAAGTTGAGCATGTTTTGCAAGTAATAACGTGTCGTGTAAACTATTGCTTTGCGACAATGATAATTGAGTTAAGCCTAAAATATGTAATCAATTTAGCGATATATTTTTGATAAGATGCTTATTACATTACCTATATAACTTGCGAGAGAGACAATAATAAAAACTACTAGCCATTTCGATGAAGATTGTATTTTACTAAAAAGTGTACTGAATGTCATTTTCATCTACGACAGACACTAAATGCGAATGACACATGATTTCCTTTTTTTGCAATAATATATCTGTGAGTGTGTATCTCTTCGAATCTGCCTCGAAATACGCACCAAAACGGTTATTCCTACATAGCAAAACACAATGTAAGACAATGATCTCAGTATTTATAATACGAAATATCTGTATATCCCACCCATACACGAAAATGGACAAAACGCTGTTTAGTTAATGTCATTAGGCGCCAAAAAATCGTTAATCATGTTTAAATTATATTTATTTTAAACGTTGTTTCGGTATGAAAACGGTTCTTATTCACGCATATTCATCTGTTTTAACGATTTTGTTGACGATCAAAGGAACGAACTAAACAGTTTTAAACAATTCGAAATAACATTTCCTTACTGTTTCAATCATATTTCAAATTCACGGTTCACAAGAAAATTGTTTTTACATAGACTGTGAATCGTCGAAAGCAAAAATATCAAAGACGATTTACATCATATTAATTATCAATAATAATCAATCTTTTAATTAAAGTTTTTCATTTCTTTTCTCTCATATCATTTTGTGTCATTGGACGATATGATCTTTTCCCCTTTTACAAAATCTCCTTTCATGTCAATAAAGGAAAGCTTATCTATCTGTTTATCTCTCTCTACTACTTCCGTATCTATCTGTACTAGCAATCATTCTATAGGCGATATTAACATATAGACACTCTCAAAGACGAAAAGACCTCGACGTGAGAATGAAAATAAAAGAAAGAGCTATAATAACGATTTAAAGTGGTACAAATAATATTCGTTACTTTATGAGAAATATTTCGGCTAAAAAGAGATAACGCTCATGATTTCACATAATATAAAAAGAAAATTCGGATTGTTTTGCCTTATGTAATCGAATGTATCCAAATGGATACATGTTTATTTTTTATAGCTGAGAAATGTCTAGTCATATCCGTTAGTCATAGAATGTATAGCGCTTCTATCAAAGAAAAAAGACTTTTATGACTCGGACGCTATTTCAGGGCATTGTGTGAGAAAACATGTAGCTGTTGTTAAATCGACAAGAGGTTTGAATATAATAAAGCGTTGCACTTTCAGTGAAATTTATTAAATTTCGGCTTGACTGAGTTAAAATATTCGTAGTTGGAAAAAAACAGGTTTACAAAAGTGCTCCCTATTTTAAATGAAGATATTATATTTACAAATGTAGAACATTTTGTTTTTCCTATATATCATATCTGTTTAGATCTACGTATTTCTGCAGATATTTTAAACA
>ERZ778019.3952-NODE-3952-length-9902-cov-21.581192_pt1 | contig 9902 bp, 9 predicted proteins | sample MGYA00375749_ERZ778019 | MGnify/ENA primary metagenome ERZ778019 (study PRJEB29350, sample SAMN05389821) | bioreactor metagenome | isolation source: Ammonium sulfate bioreactor | place: South Africa: University of Cape Town | collected 2014-03-17 ... | reverse complement strand
CGAGGATTTGTTCAGCGCTTCCCTGGCTTAGCGGTCCCAACCTGGAATACGATTCCGATTTCATCGCGCTGGAGCAGGCCAGCCTTACGCTGGCGGCTACAGCTCGAAGGGGGTCGGGGACCATTTTAGATTACGTTACTCCCGGGTGAGCCGTATCGTGAAACAGCAACGATCAGCAAAAACAAGACTTGCCCCTGTCCTATGCAAAAAGGGAGCTGATACATAATGGCATATTACTATATTTTTGTGCTATTTTTGTGGTATGTTGATGAAAATCAGGAGGATGCCATGCGAACTGCTCTCAGCATAGATGACAGGTTTCTAGCTATGGAGCGGGATTGCCAGTGATCACCACCGACAAAAGCTTCGGCGATTTAAGGGGTTCAGTGTCGAACATCCATTGAAGTAGCGCGGAACATTTTCAAATGCCTAGAAAACAACGCTTTTACCTGCCGGGGGTGCCTGCTCATGTCATGCAGCGAGGGCATAATAGAGAACCGGTATTTTTCTCTGAGCAGGATTACCTGGAATATTTGCGATGTTTAAAACATGCGGCCGATACTTATGGCTGTAAAGTTCACGCATACGTTTTGATGACGAACCACGTGCATTTGCTGGTGACTCCGGAAACCAGGGAATCCATTGGCGAGTTGTTTCAGGGATTGGGGCGGCATTATGTGCGTTATGTAAATGAAACCTATAAGCGCTATGGCGGTTTGTGGGAAGGGCGGCATAAGGGGAATATCATCCAGTCCCAAAGTTATCTGTTATCTTGTATGCGCTATATCGAGACGAATCCCGTTAGAGCAGGGGTGGTCGATCATCCCGCGCAATACCGCTGGTCCAGTTATGCAGCCAACGCTTTTGGAATGAGAAATGCTGTTTTGCATCAGCATGATGAATACATCGGCTTGGGGGCATCGCCGCATATTCGCCAGAAAGCTTATCAGGAATCATTTGTTTGCGACCCCGATTCGGATGTCATTGGATTGCTCAGACAAAGCCTGCAATCCGGGACACCGCTGGGCAATGATCAATTCAAAGCCCGGATAGAGGCTGCCGTTGGGAAGAAAATCGGATTGATTGGTCCCGGCCGGCCAAGGAAGGAGGGGAAAAAGGGGGCGGATACACAGTTAAACACACTATAAAATAGATGCTTGAATTCCTGGTTGTGCCATTCTTGATCGTATGGCGACGATGCTCAGGATTGCCGTAGTTCGTTATATAGATTTGGCGAGCAAACAGCATAAAACGTCATACCGGCGGAAACCGATATCCAGTGGTGTTCGAAACATACTTGTTTGCTGGATCGGGACCGGATTCCCGGCCAGACCCGGAATCACATTCACGGTATTTTCTAGCGGGGATCAATAGCATTTAATGCAGCAAAGGGGGCGGGTTTGAATTGATCTGCAAACCGTGACGTCTACGGGCGAGCGTTAAACAAAGCGATCGGGATTTTGCCAATGTTGGCCAATTTCGTGAAACCCATACCCCATATTATCCAGTAGCACGCCGAGGAATCCGCGCATCTGCGCCTCATGCGCTCGATTCTCGTGTCCGCTTCCCAAGCTTCGGAAACGGTTGGAGATCACTTATGAACGCCGTCGAGCAGCGCAAGAGGATCGTTGTTGTGGGAGGCGGCGTGGCAGGCCTTGAGATTGCCACGGCGCTGGGACGGCGGTGGAAGCGCGATCGGCAGGCGCCCTCCATCATGCTGATCGACCGCGACTCGGCCCATATCTGGAAACCGATGCTGCACACGATCGCGGCGGGAACACGTGATATTTCACAGCAGCAGATACCTTATCTCGCCCAGGCCCGGGTTGCCGGATTCGAGTATCAGCCCGGCGAGATGTGCGGCATTGACCGGGCGGTGCGCGAAATACGGCTTGCCGCGCTGCACGCCCCCGACGGTCGATTGCTCGTGCCTGCAAGGCAACTTTCCTACGATATACTGGTCGTGTCAGTTGGTAGCGAAGCCAATGATTTCGGAACACCTGGCGCAAGGGAGCACTGCTTCAAGATAGATTCCCGCCTGCAGGCAGATGGGTTCAATCAGGAAGTGCGTATCCGGATGCTCCAGTGCCTCGCCCAGGAGCAGAATCTGTCCATCGCAATCGTGGGTGGCGGCGCGACCGGCGTTGAACTGGCCGCGGAACTGGTGCAGTTGACCGAGGCTGCCGGCGCTTATGGTGCAAAATCCCTGGCATCCCGGATCAGCATCACGCTGATCGAGAGTGGGCCGCGCCTGCTGGCGGCGTTTCCCGAGGATATTTCGCTGGCGACCAAGGCCAGGCTTGAGAGCCTGGGCATCAAAGTCATGCTCGGCTCGAGGGTCAGCGCAGTAACCGCGGAAGGTTTCGAACTCGGCGACGGCGGGAAGGTGATGGCTTCCCTGCGCGTGTGGGCGGCGGGCGTGAAGGCGCCTGGTTTTGTTGCGGGCCTCGACGGGCTGGAAACGACGCCGGGCAACCAGCTCATAGTCTTGCCATCCTTGCAGACGACGCGAGACTCCGACATTTACGCGATCGGCGATTGCGCGAGCATCACGCTCCCCGGTACCAAACGGCCACTGCCGCCGACAGCCCAGGTCGCCCACCAGCAGGCGCAGTATCTGATCCGCTATCTTCCCGCCGCCATGCAGCACGGCACTTCGGTCCCGGATTTCACCTACCGGGATTTCGGCTCCCTCGTGTCGCTTGCGGAGTATGATGCTTTTGGCTCGCTCGGAAAATTCGGATTGCTCAAGGGAACCACTATCCGGGGAAGATTGGCTCAATTGAGCCACGCAATGCTCTATCGCAGCCATCAGGCCCGGCTGTACGGGTTCTGGCGCGGGGGGCTGGTCTGGCTGGTCGATCTTCTGAACACGCGGTTGCGCTCGACGATCCGTCTCGATTGACCGGGAGATCTCAACCTCGCACCATCCGGGTGCCTGGTCACAAGCCGCCAGACCCGGGGGCAGGCCGTCCTGGGTGATCCGTTGCGGGCTCGTGATCTTTGCGGCAAGCTTAAGCGCCTCTGCCCATTTCCAGCATCCGTCCCGCACACCAGCACCGCGATGTACAACGCGTACGACGCTTACAATGCATACAACGATGAGGGTCCAGCAATGAGCAGTGAAGCGTTCTTGTCGCCGCGCCCCACGCCAAGCGGGAGAGTGACTGAGATGAGAGCGTACGCGCTCTTCCTGCTGCGATCCCCGTGGCGCTCACGCAAGCGTGATTGACTAGACGGGTTTTCGCACCCGAAACCGCACATGCCACCCTATCCAACCGCAGGACTCAGGATGGAAATTCATTGATGGGATGATCCGATTTTTGCTAGAGTATTGTTATAGGGTATTGTATGTTACCCGGATGCCAGGAGCCGGTATGCCTGGATTTGTGGAATAGGGCCGCGTCGAAATGACGCTGATGCACGCGTGCCTGGATGACTTTATTGCAGAAGCCTATCCTGCGCTGGCCTGCGCGGGCGATAGATGCCTTTGTTTGCGAGCGGGTTCCAACAGCTCCGGAATTTGCAGCACCTTGCCTGCGGCTACAGACTATCGTACCCCCCATCAATTCTGCTTGAGATTGCATGAGATTGTCATATTGTTCTTTCCGGAGGAGGTGATATGGGTAACATAATGCCGCGAGGCGCAGTCTCCGGTTTTCTGCTGCTGGCGACGGTTGGCGCCGGTCTGGCGGCGAACATCGCATGGGGGCAATCCCAGGATTATTCCGGCGCCGCTTTCGCATGGAAGGATGGGGGCCACGTCTATGCCAAAGTCTGCAGCCATTGCCACGAGACCCACGTGGGGCCGGTCATCCGCGGCCGCGATCTTCCGCCGGCCTACATTCGTTCCATTGTGCGCAGCGGACTGCGCGCGATGCCGTCCTTCCGCCCTTCGGAAATCGATGACGGCTCGCTGGAAAAGCTGGCTGAATATATCTCGAAAAACTGAATCGGCAGCGGGAGACTATTCCATGGACATGTATAGACGCAATCTCATGAAAGGTGTGCTGACCAGTGGCACATTCCTGGCGCTGGGCATTCCTCCGGGCGCATTTGCGGGCGACCCTGGCGAGAGGGCGGAAAGATTTGGGCTGCTGTTGGGAAATACCCGGACAGATGCAGAATTTGCAGCGGGTTTCCGCATGGCGGCCCAATATGTGGCGCGAGGCAGTGGAGAAATCGTGGCCGTCAAAGGAGGGGCGCCTGAAGTAGTGAAATTAAAGGGCGGACTGCTCCGCGATTACGAGATGGCGGCGCGGCTGCTGGAAAAATCCCGTAATACGCGATGGGTCGCCATAATGGATGAAGGTAGCGCGGCGGTTCTCACCGAACTGGTACGCAGCACCGGCGGAAGACTGCTTCTGCTCGGCTCGCACGCGTCTTCCGATGGCGCCTCGATGCGGAATGGGTCATCAGGCGTTTCCGAATTCCGCCATGTATGGGCCGCCGCATCCCCTGCCCAGAGCGCGGGAAGCATTCTCGCTTCGAGCCTCGTTGCGGATGAAAGCAGTTTTTCGATCGTGGAGAATTTTTTATCCACGCCGGCACCATCCGGCGCCGCCATGACGGCGTCAAACGGCGTTCCCGGCTTCGTGGGCTATCGTCTGGAGAATGCAGGTGCGGTATCTGGTTCGGAAGCGGATGCGTTCCATCTCCATTGCTCAGGGGTTTCGCTTTCCGACGGATGCGCATCGCTGGGCTGGAACCCGGCGGACGCATGGCGGCCTGTGTCCCAGCGGGAGCCGGCGCAGGAAGCCGCTGCATTCGCGGCGCAAGGCAAAGGGCAACCGCGATCCGGATGGGTGGAATCGGTAGGATATGCCGTTACGGCTGCGGCGCTGGGAGAGAATGCGATTCAGGAGCCCTGTTGCAGCCGCGCGTTCGTGCACCGATCGGCCATGGGGCCGGGCAAGCGGATGGGCGTGGCCGAGCAGTTTGCCTCATTCGTAATTGATACCTGATTTGATACCTGATGTGACGCCGAGGAGAAAGAATAATGGCCGATAAATACATTGCGCTGCCAAAGGGCGTCTCTGAAAAGCTGTTCGACGCCGCGATAAAGGAATTTCGGAGTGTTCTTGGCGAGGCCGCCGTTCTGACCAGCGCGGCACAACTCGCACCCTACATCAAGACCATGATGCCGGTGCCTGATTCCGAGCATGTGCCGTCCGCGGCGCTGATGGCCACCACTGTCGAGCAGATACAGAAGATCGTGGGAATCTGCAACCAGTACAAGGTGCCATTATGGCCCATCTCGACCGGCAAGAACCTGGGTTATGGAAGTGCAGCGCCAGCCGAGCGCGGCCAGGTAGTGCTCGATCTGAAGCGGATGAACCGGATCCTGGAGGTGAACAAGGATCTGGCCTATGCGCTGGTCGAGCCAGGCGTTACCTATCAGCAGCTCTACGATCATATCGCCGAGCACAAACTGGGTTTATGGCTGTCGGTACCGGCGCCCTCTGCCATCGCAGGGCCCACCGGCAATACCCTGGACCGCGGGGTCGGCTACACGCCCTATGGGGAGCATTTCCTGTTCGCCTGCGGGATGGAGGTCGTGCTGGCCAATGGCGAAGTGCTTCGCACCGGCATGGGATCGCTGCCCAATTCCAACACCTGGCAGGTATTCAAGTGGGGCTACGGCCCCTACCTGGATGGCATCTTTACCCAGTCCAACTACGGCATCGTCACCAAATTCGGCTTCTGGCTCATGCCCGCTCCGCCGGTATACAAGCCGTTCGTCATCCAGTACCAGGATGAGGGTGATATTGTCGAGATCGTGGAAACGATCCGCCCGCTGCGCATCAGCGGCGTCATTCCCAACGCAGCCGTGATCGCACACGCGTTATACGATGCGCCCACCAAGGCGAAGCGCAGCGACTACTATACCGGCCCCGGAGCCATCCCCGACGCAGCGGTGCGCAAGATTTCCAAGGATCACGACCTGGGCATATGGAATATCTATGCGGCCTTGTACGGCACCCAGGAGCAGGTCGACGTGAACTGGAAGATCGTGACGCAGGCGTTCGGCAGATCAGGCAAGGCCAGGATCCGGACCGAGAAGGAGATGGCGGGCGACCGGGCTTTCGACTATCGGGCCGAAATCATGCGTGGAGGCATGAACCTGGTGGAGTTTTCCTTGTACAACTGGCGCGGCGGCGGGGGTTCCATGTGGTTTGCGCCGGTCTCGCAGGCCCTCGGCAGCGAGACGCTCAAGCAGATGTCGCTGACCAAGCAGATACTTGGCAAGCACGGACTGGATTATTCCGGCGAATTCATCGTCGGCATGCGGGATATGCACCATATCGTCGATGTCCTGTACGACAAGACCAACCCTGAGCAGGTGAAGGCGGCATACCAGTGCTTTGACGAACTGCTGACGACATTTTCAGAGCTGGGATACGGGACTTACCGGGTCAATACTGCATTCATGGACAAGGTCGCCCACACCTATGGGCCGGTGCAGCGCCACGTGCACAAGATGCTCAAGGATGCGCTGGACCCTAATGGCATTCTCGCGCCGGGCAAATCGGGCATACGCTAGAACGCCGATAGATACCCCGAACGAGGATAGGCAGATCGCCGCGAGGCGGGTTTGCCTCCCGATCTTCTCTTCAGCCCTTGCGTTTCGCAGCGGTTTGCCACATGCGCCGCAATAGCAGCACGGGTTCTTTCACAACCCCTTCAAAGGAACAGCAAAAATGAGAGAAATCACGGGAGCGGTAGTTCGCCGGAAGGGCGGGCCGTTTGAAGTCGGGAAGCTGACGCTGGAAGACTGCCGTGCAGACGAAGTGCTGGTCAGGGTTGTGGCCACCGGCATGTGCCATACCGACATGGTGGCGCGCGACCAGCTCTATGACGTGCCCCTGCCGGTCGTGCTCGGGCATGAGGGAGCGGGAGTGGTGGAAGAGATCGGGAGCAGCGTAAAAAAGGTGAAGACAGGAGACCATGTGGTGCTCACCTACATGTGGTGCGGACACTGCAAGCCCTGCCTGCGCGGGGATCTGACCTACTGCGAGAATTTTTACCCATTGAACTTTGGCGGTGCGCGCGAGGATGGCAGTACGGCCACGCACGAGACGGGCGGCGGGAAGATTCACGATCATTTTTTCGGGCAGTCGTCCTTCGGCACGTTCGCCCTGGTGCATGAGCGCAACGTTATCCGCGTGCCGCGGGATGTCCCGCTGGAACTGCTGGGTCCGCTTGGCTGCGGCATCCAGACCGGCGCGGGCGCAGTCATCAATGCGCTGAAGGTCATGCCCGGCAGCAGTTTTGCGGCTTTCGGGGGCGGGGCAGTGGGGTTGAGCGCGGTCATGGCCGCCCTCGTGGCCGGCGCGACCAAAATCATCGCCGCCGACGTGGTGCCTTCACGGCTGGAACTGGCAAAAGAGCTGGGCGCCACGCATACCGTAAACAGCCGCGAAACCGATCCCGTGGCAGCGGTACGTGAAATTACCGGCGGCGGCGCCGATTTCACGCTGGAATCCAGCGGCAGGCCAGCCGTTCTGCGCCAGGCGATCGATGCGCTGGCTATCGGAGGCACTTGCGGGATTGTCGGCGCCCCCGCGCTGGGTACCGAGGCCAGCTTCGACGTCAATGGCGTGATGACCACTGGAAAGCGCATCATCGGCATTATCGAAGGCGAAAGCAAGCCCGACCTTTTTATTCCGGCTTTGGTCGAGCTTTACCGGCAGGGGAGGTTTCCTTTCGACAAACTGGTGAAATTCTACACGCTGGACCAGATCAACCAGGCAGCGGAAGACAGCGAAAAGGGCGTTACCATCAAGCCCATCATCCGTCTGCAGCCGTAAAGGGAAACAGCCAGAAGGCATGGGGATCGGCCAGCGCCGTCTTCCCCGCAGGGATTTTATGCCACCCCGTTCTCTAATTTCTCTTCAACTTCGGCTTCGATTCAGGCGGTAAGTTTTTTTACCCATTTGGCATAGCGATTCATCCAGCCTTGAAGGAATTTTTTACTGTTCTCATTGGCGATGTTCCCGCCTTCATCGAACAGATCTTCTTTCACCTGGATGAATGTTTCCGGTTGCCCTAGTGCCGGCACATCGAGGAATGCCAACGGTAAATATGATGAATGAGTTTTGCCATCCCGCCATCCTTCTGCGGTTGCCCTGGTCCGCTCGTTTAACCAAATGTTTTGCCGTTTGCTGAAAACAATAGGCCGGGATTGCATACATTGGATTCCGGCCGGCAATAACGGAATGCAAGCGGGAATGGGAAATGGCGCTGCTTCATTTTCATGAAAGCTGCACCGAACCGGGTTTGATGCCGGCTTAAAATGGATAAGATGGCTTCGAATGCTGGATGGTTATCCAGTGGTCCCTGGTGAATTCGTTCAGGATCCATTCCCCGCCAAATCTCCCGATGCCGCTGTTTTTCTCCCCGCCGAACGGACCGGTGGTGGTATCGTCCACGGTGCTGTCGTTGATATGGGTCATGCCGGCTTGTATACCCAACGCAAATCGAAGTCCGCGCTCCTCGTCGCGCGTGAATACGGCGCTCGATAATCCATATTGGGTATCGTTTGCCATCCGCAGCGCCTCGGCTTCTCCGTTCACCTTGATGATGGAAGCGATGGGCCCGAACATTTCATCCCGGGCAACCTGCATGTCATTCGTGACATTGACGAAGACGTGCGGTGGCACGACCTGCCCCTCCGGGGCTCCGCCCACCAGTTGATGCGCTCCCGCCGCCCGGGCGCCTTCTATATGGGTAATGTGGGATTTAAGCTGCTTCTGGTTGATGACAGGCCCGATCGCGACAGCAGGATCATGCGGGTTGCCATACTTGAGGCCCCTGACATGCTCAACGAAGCGGTCGACGAATTCGTCATATACCTTTGCATCGACGATGATGCGATTGGTGCTCATGCAGATCTGGCCCTGGTGGAGGTATCTTCCGATCACCGTGGCGCGCACCGCGTGTCCGATATCGGCATCGTCCAGAATGACGCAGGGCGCATTTCCGCCAAGCTCGAGCGCGACGCGCTTGATGCGAGGCCCGCTCATGGCGAGCTGCCCGATGTGCCGTCCGACCCGGGTTGAGCCGGTGAAGGAGATGAGGCTCGGAACCGGATGCAAAGTGAAGGCATCCCCTATGTCTTCCACCGGTCCGATCACGATGTTGAGAAGGCCGGGCGGCAGGCCGGCTTCTTCATAAATTTTCGCGATGAGCAGGCCGCCGGTGACAGGAGTATCCTCGGCGGGCTTGACCACCACGCTATTTCCCAGCGCAAGCGCGGGACCAATGGAACGATGGGACAGATGCATGGGAAAATTCCATGGGCTGATCACGCCGATTACCCCGAGAGGCTGCCGGTAAGCCCGGCTCTCCTTGCCAGCTTCGTCAAGGGGAAGAATGCGGCCCTCGACCCGGTGGGGGAACGACGCGGCTTCCAGCATGGTGGCACGAACGAACTGCCACTCCAGTTCAGCCTTGTACCGGATCCCGCCTGCTTCGCGGATCAGCCAGTCCACGATTTCCTCACGACGCGCCTGCATGATCGCGGCGGCGCGCAACATGATTTCGGCGCGCTCGAAAGGAAGGCGCGCTGCCCATGCTACCTGGGCTTTTGCGGCGGATTGATAGGCCTCATCCAGATCGCTTTTATTCCCCATGACGATCTCGGCAAGCGTTTCCCCCGAGTAGGGATCAGTATCTTTCAGGATTTCACCTTGCTTGCCAGGCCGCCAGGTGCCGTCGATGTATTGCCCATTGAAACCTGAATATGACTGACCACTATCATTTCTCATTCCATCAGATTTCTTTTCCATCATGCCTCGCTGTAGGGGATTAAAATAAAGCCAATAGACTGCGGACTGCGGTTATCAGGCGAACTCGACCTTCCGCACTTTTTCCTTGTATTCGACCATGAGCCAATAAAT
>ERZ778019.3944-NODE-3944-length-9928-cov-5.155981_pt1 | contig 9928 bp, 10 predicted proteins | sample MGYA00375749_ERZ778019 | MGnify/ENA primary metagenome ERZ778019 (study PRJEB29350, sample SAMN05389821) | bioreactor metagenome | isolation source: Ammonium sulfate bioreactor | place: South Africa: University of Cape Town | collected 2014-03-17 ... | reverse complement strand
AAACTCGTCCAGGACGATCTCGCATGAGCGCAGCATCTGTCGGACATCGCTCGACATGTTGGTATTGGTCATGCGGTAGCCGACGAGGTATTGCGGCACGACACGGAATTCGAATTGCTCGGCGACGCGCAGGCATATCAGCATGTCTTCGCAGCCTTGTGCGTCGCGCCCCCGCAGCGACGGGTCGAAGCCACCGGCCGCCAGGAATGCGGCACGCCGCAGCATCATGGAACTGCCGTTGCCGACGAAATTGTTGCGGCACAAAGGCTGAAGCACGCTCCCTTCGACGAGCGGCCTGTTGTTCAGCGAATAGACACGATCTTCGGCATCGATCTGGGCGAACCAGCAATAGGCAAGTCCGGCGGCAGGGCCGCCATCCAATAGCACCGAGACTTGTTGGGCGACCTTGGAAGGCGCCCAGAGATCATCGGCATCGATGAAAGCCAGGAACTCGGCTGTGGTCGAAGCCGCACCAAAATTGCGTGCAGCGGCCACTCCGCCGTTCTTCTGATGTATCAGACGGATGCGTGCATCGCGGTCCGCATACTCTGCTACGATGGCCGCCGACATGTCAGTCGATCCGTCGTCGACGACGACAATATCCAGCGACGGATATGTCTGGCAGCAAATGCTTCCTAGTGTCGCTCCTATGGTGCGCTCGGCGTTGTACATGGGCACAACGACACCAACCAGAGGGTTATCGATTGTCATGGAAGGGCCTTCCCCGAGCCACCGGGTTCATATGCGCCAATGCATGATCACGAACCGCAGCGCGCACGAAGCCCCTTCATTTTATTCCGGGCCGATTTGATGTGCCGGCCTCTCAATTCGATACCGTTTGTTTTGGAAACGGGTACCGATATCAAACCGCAATGAAGGGCAGCAAAAAGGCCGCCTTTAAAAGAAATGATAAGAATTTCTAACAATCTGAAACGGTATTTGAAATGTCATCTCAAGTGAGTACATCTTCAAAATCACCATAATTGCCATAAACGGCGGTGTCGAACGCCAGAACAGGGCCATTTGTTTTGATCGGACATAGAAACGGGGCAAATAGGACTATTGTAGGGGACCACCCGGGACTTAAGTCCTATGCTGGGCAGGGATTGGTCCCCGGGAGCAAGAAACCGGGAACGCCCGTCTTTACGTATCGGTTATGGCTCTACGAATATCCAATATCGCGCGAGCAAAGCGTAATTGAACAACAGTGCTTGTTGGGCCCTTTGGTCGTCTGTTCCGGTTTCCTGCCGAACTTCGGTACGTTTGCGGCCGGATTCTTCTACTGACCGCGACAGGCCTACTATCGAGATCGGCGTGGTGTTGTCCCTTCCCGCGCTGATGCCCGTCAGTCTCAATGTCTGACGGGCTATTTTTTCAAGTCACGCACTGGCCAATGGCCTTCGGCGCGTTACAGAATATGAGTGAGCCTTGCTGCGAAGAAGAGCCTTACGGCATGAGAGTTTCCCGGCGAACGATAATCGTGCGACTGCTTGGAGCCGCCGTAACGGGAGTTGCGGCTACCACGGATCTCCTGATTTTGGGTGCCCCCGCAATCGCTCAGGGAAATGGCAACGGTGGTGGAAACGGCAATGGTGGCGGCAATGGCAACGGCAATGGCAATGGCAACGGCAATGGTGGCGGCAACGGGAATGGTGGAGGCAATGGCAACGGCGGTGGAAATGGCAATGGCGGTGGCAACGGCAACAGTGGTGGCAACGGTAACGGTAACAGCGGTAACGGTAATGGGAACGGCAACGGCAATAGCAGCACAGGAGGAAACGGCAAGGGCAGCACGTCGGCGTCGGTGGGCCTGAGCTCCGATGCGAGTCCGGCCAGTCCTGCAAGTTATGCCAGTGTCGTCCATCGGAACGGCATGAGCGAAAGCGTCGTTGACGGCCACTACGAGATGCATGACGCAAAGGGCCGCCTGATCGTCCGACGTCAAGCAACGATCGGCGACGTTTCGCGGCTCCAATCAGCACGCTAAAGCGTTTTTGTCGCCAGCCGTGGCCGCATGGCGTCGCACGATTGCGGCAAAGAAAATCAAACTGGAGCAGCAAAGCTGCGTTCGTCAGAACACCCGCCGCTCCGAGTGGAAGGCATCAATTCCGTCTTTCTAGGCATCACCGCAAAGTGCGGCCCCGTGTTGTGGAGGCGTGAAGCTTCATCGCCGCATCGGTTCGATTGCTGGCCTGCAGTTTGGCAAGGATGGCCGTCATGTGATGCTTTATAGTCTTCTCTTGCAGGTCCAGCCTGATGGCGATCTCCTTGTTGCTGAGACCTGTTGCCACCAACTCCAGCACTTCGCGCTCACGACTGGTCAGGCTGTGAATCGGATCCGTCACTATCGGCGAATGCTTGTCCGATGAAAGATGCGAAAGCAGGCGCGCTGACAGTGTCGGTGTGACGTAGGTTTCGCCATTCGCCACGGCTACGAGGATTTCGGTGAGCGTGCGGGAACCGACGCCTTTCAGGACATAGCCGTTGGCACCGCTGTTAAGCGCCAGAGCGATATCCTCCGCCGCTTCCGATACGGTGAGCACGACGATACGTATGTTGGAATCACGCGCCCGGATTGGGGGGATTGCGCTAAGGCCTTCACCGGGCATCGAAAGATCGATCAGGAGAATGTCCGGTCGCGCTTCAGCCGCGATCCGGATCGCATCCGAGCTTGAGCCTCCTTCTCCGACGACCGTGAACCGGCCGGTTTCCGTCAGGCTGCGGATCACCCCTTCCCTGAACAGGGGATGATCGTCGACGACAGCGATTCTCACTCCCGAAGTCATCACTCGTGGTTCTCCTCGATGTCGACCGTCATCGCCAGCTTCGTGCCGGCGGGCGAGGTATAGAGATCGAACTGTCCGCCGAGACTTTCGATCCGTTCGCGCATGCCTGCGATACCGATGCTGCCTGCGTCAACCTTGTCGGGATCGAACCCTTGTCCGTCATCGGAGACCGAAATATGCAGCTTCGTCCCGCGACATTCGACGGCCACGGATTGATGCGCTTCCCGGCAATGGCGGTAGCCATTGTTCAGCGCCTCCTGCAGGAAGCGGTAGACGCATATCCTCTGCGAGAGAGGTACAGGGATATCCACTGTGTCCACAGCACGCTCCACTTTGGAGCCGGTACGTTGCTCGTATGCGTCGATAGCGTGGGAAACAACGCCCTGAAAGTCAGCGGTCTCGATATGCGGTAGGACGAGCCCATGGCAAAGCGTTCGTATTTCCTGCAGCGCTTCGCCTAGAGAAGTCCGGATTTGCTCGACTTCGCTTTCGCGCGCATCGCGAGGCCTGCCGTCGGCAAGCAGCGCCTCGCTATCGAGACGCAAAGACGCAAGCGCGATCAGCTGGGCCGGGCCGTCATGGAGATCGGCCCCCAGCCGCCGCAAATAGCTTTCGTTCAATGACGTGATCCGTTGGCTTGCCCGCCTGACCCGAGCATGAAGCGCCTGGTTCTGCTCGAGCAGATAGGTCAGTTCCGAAACGCGCGCAGTGAGGTCGCCTGCCTGGCGGTCGATCGTGCGGCTGCCGCGCAGCACGATCGCACTGAGGAGGAGGAAGAACAGCGCGGTCACCGCCGCGACGGCGAACCAACTCTTCAGGCGCGCGCCGGCAAGAGCCGATTGAAGGTCGTCGGCTTTCTCATAAAATTCCAATACGGCGACGACGTTGCCCGACCATGGCTGCAGGATAGGATTGTAGATTTCGAGCAACGGCCCGCTGGGTTGGACGTCGCCTTTGTACAGGACGTCGTAGTGTCCGTAGTTCGCGACCATCTCTCCGGTAAAGGCGCGTTTCAGGTCGGGCGTGATCTCGAAGCGCCGGCCGATCAATCCGTCTTCCTTGGCGTAGAGGATCCTGCCGTCGGGTGCCCACAGCCGCATAGCCACCAACCTGTTGCCCAATGCGCCCTGGCCAAGGGTTTCATCGAGCGCGCGCCGCACGACGTCGTCCAGCACTGCATTTTCCTGCATGTTCGGAAGGAGCGGAGCGATGACACTGTCGACATAAAGGGCCGTCGTCGCTGCCGCGCTACGGGTGACGGCACGCTCGATCAACGAGGTCACCAGCAGGCTGACGAGAAGCATGGCCAAGAGCGCGACCAGCCCGCCTGCAAAAAGGAACTGGGAAGCAAGGGAAGACCCGCGCCAAGGCCGTGCGATCCTGCGAAGGAAGCTTGCACCGACACGGAACATGGCCGGTCGTCTCGCGACATCGGCATCGTCAATGGCCGGTCTGACCGCCACGTCCTGCCTTTCTCCTCCACGAAGACACAACAACACGCCTCGCGGGACGGTGTCCTCGAAGGTGTTGTCTTTAACGATCAATGATCCGATACGTTCCGGCGACGCCATCTTATCGGGGATCATGCGGGATCGAAGTGGCAATCGGCACATAATATCGCTTCCGCCGGGCAGATACTACAATCGACGCCGGGGGTTCACTGGCTGAAATGGATCTGTGATCTGAAGTATAATCCCGCTGGCCAGAGCCAGCGGGACCGACGGGTATTGGTGCAGGAAGGGGACACTGCCACACCAGATTTGTCGATGGCATTCAACAAATAAAAGGACGCCAATGTTCCCATTTTTCTGCCCAATGGGACCAATGCGTTTCGTGATCGGACCATAGTCCTATTTTGAAACAAACCGACCCGGCCATCTTAAAGATCAGACGCTGGGAAGCGATGCCGATACATTGCGACAGGTCTGGAGAAGCAGGATGCACGACAAGCCCGATCCGGATGATCTAAAATTCCGTGATCTTAAGCTTCTGGCCGCACCCTTCTGGCTGTGGGTTGTCATGGCGTATGGGGTTACCATCTGGAGCATGTGGTGGTTTGCTGCCTGGATCAGTGCATAAAGCGCCCAAGAGCCGGCCGTGCCTCCCTGTAGCCGCGCTGCGCCTGCATCCATGCATATTTTTCAGCTCCACTGAACTGTACAGAGCGCGTATCGCGAGATCGCTCATTTTTCCGATACCAACTTTACGGTCGCCCCCGATTGCCGAAAGACGGCCGGGCCCTTGTCGCTCGATGCATGGACTTTGGCCTGATACCGAGCACGCATTGGTCCCAATGTGGCATGTAAGGAGAGCAGAACCATCCTTCGCGTGTTAGCGTCGACAGGTTCGGCGCAGTTTTTGTCCACTCCCTGCGTCGATGCCCCGCCGGAAGGGAGGCGGCGGGGCTTTTCGTGCCCGGCATATGGATTCCGATGCTTTTGGCAGGATCCATGCCGGTAGCTGCCGATATCACGATGTCCATCCATCGGATGAGTAGTCAGTCTTCTCAGGCGTATCCGGGGGGCCTGGATCCGAAGCGGTCCGTTGCCGGACGAAGGCTCTGCGCTACATCAGCAGCCGGAGTGGATTGTGCCCCCAGGGAGCAAGCCCATGTCGACGCCGGCTCTTGAAAACCCCCAAAGCAGCACACTCACACAGCAGGACCTCGAATTTCTCGCCAAAGTGTATGAATCCGCAGCGGCCAATTATCCGCTCGTGGATGAGGAAACTCAGGAAGAGGTCGCCCGGACGCTATTGCAACACTACCGCGCCGGTCAGCGCGAGCGGTACCTGCTCGTTTCGCTGGCCGAAAGCATGATCGGACATCGCGTCAACTGCTAGTAAGTCGATGATAACAGGACCCCGGTGATCGGCTTTACTTCTTCCTGAAAGGAGAAGCCGGCTACGCTTGGCGGTCGCAGGCCCACCATTTGCTGCGGCAATTTGAGGGCTGGCGGCCGTAGCGGCGCCGCGTATTCTCGACGCCGCCATGAGCATTTATCCGGCATTCCGCGCGCTTGCGGTCGCTCTCGTCCTGTCTTCGATGAGCGTGGCACTTTCGGCCTGCAACAGGGATGAAGGCTGGCATGCGACCGATGTCACCAGCATTTCACCCGACCTGAAATTCAGCATGACCCGCGCCGCGGACAGCAGGGAGGTCACCGCGGCCGATTATCGCGGCAAGGTGGCGCTGCTCTATTTCGGCTATACCTTCTGTCCAGACGTCTGCCCGACCACGCTCGCCAATGTAGCGGAGATATTGAAGGGGCTGGGCAAGGAGGCGAACAAGGTGCGTGTCCTGTTCGTCACCGTCGATCCGGACCGCGACACGCCGAAAGTGCTCAATCAGTATACGGATGCGTTCGCGCCACAGGTGGACGGCCTCGTCGGCACAGCGGACGAGCTGGCCGCACTCGCCCGTCGCTACCGGATTGCCTATTCGGTGAAGCCAAATAACGAACCGTCCAGATACGAAGTCTCCCATAGCCCCGCCATCTATGTCTTCGGCAAGGAAGGCAAGGCAAGGCTTTTGATCGGCAACCTTGGCGTCGGCAAACCCGACCTGAAAGGCATCGAGGCCGATCTTCATCGACTGATCGGCGACAGTGGACAATCCGGCTGGCTCGGATGGCTGCAAGGCATGGTGTGAACGGCAGCGCTTCTCGCGTTGCTATTCGCCCTTCGCGTTGCGCACCTTGAAATCGGCCGTCAGCGTGCCGCCGTCGTCGAAACTGAGCGTCATCTTGACGGTATTGCCGGGCTTCACCCGCTCGCCCGGCTTCACGCACATCAGGTGATAGCCGCCGGGTGCGAACGACACAGAGGCGCCCGCCGGCACATCGACGCTATCGACCATCGCCATGTGCTCGCTGCCATTATGCTCGGAGCGATGCAGCATCAGCATGCCGCAATCGGACGAGGCGGCCGAGACGATCTTGCGATCCTTCCCGGTCGTGTTCTTCAGCGTGAAATAGCCGGCCGCCGGCCGGGATGGCACGATGCTGCGCACCCACGCGTTCGAGATGGTCATCCCCGCCTCGTCGGCGGATGCCGGAAACATCATACCCGTGAACAGCGCAAAACCTGCTGCGAACGGCAAAAGCCTAACGGCCCGTCCACGGAGCCGACGCGATGATGGGGCCTGTCGCATTTTCCGTATCTTCCTCGCTCCATTGTCTTTCCTCGGCCTGCCGCAGGAAATTGATGACGACGATAAGGGCGACGACGCTCATCATCGCCGACGGTATCCAGACGATCATGCCGCCATATTGCTGGTCGTCGATCGCACTGACGGACGGATAGAGGCGGCCGCACCAGTCGTAGAACGTGTAGATGTCACGCTGGGCGAATGCGATCAGCGCCCCTATGAGGATCTGGGGAAACATGACCAGCATGGTGAGCGCCGCCCTTGTCGCGAAGGACGTATAGGCCGGCGGCGCCGGGCGCGGATCGAGAACGAGGCACCAGAAGAACAGGCCATCGACCACCATCGACCAGTTCATCACCGTATAGAGCTCCGGGTCGATCATTGCGCGGAAATGGATCGACGGGGTCAGCCACAGTGCGATCAGCCCGAAGAACAGAACAGCCGCCAGGAAAGGCTGCTGGACGATAGCCACGACCGCCTTCAGCGGACGCCAGCACATCAACCTTTTCACAGAGTCAGGCATGCCCGCGGTCAGCGTCTCACCGGGCCAGGCGAGCGCGATCAGGAACGGCCCGATATGATGCATGACTACGTGCTGGGCGCGGTTCAGGAAGAACATGTGCTGCGCCATATATTCAAACCGCGTCTGCAGAACGATCCAGATCAGCACGACGCCGGCATAGTAAAAGCTGGTACGCCAGAACGCCGGACGCTCGGCCGGCGGCCTGCATGCCAGACCCCGCGCGTACCAATAGACGGCTAGGGCCATCGCGATGAACCAGAGAGGCGAGAAATCCCACGGCGCCCAGAAGGGCATTTCCGACATGCGGTAAGTCGACATCCACCACAGGAAGGTGCCCAGCACCGCCATGGAGACGTAAAAACCGTGGCCGCGGCGCGCGGTCTGCGTCATTTCGGTGGGAATGCTGAAACCCTGCGCCATGGCCACCCGCTTCCGTCCCCAGCTTGTGTTACAGGGCGTCCGCAGGCGTCCAAATGCCGAAAACCTATCCCAAGCTACGGCATCTCCGCCTCGTCATCAGCCCGACCAATCGTCGCGGCATAGCCGCCTTTGTTTCATGTCCGATAAATGCGATCAGACGGGCAGGACAAGCGAGCCACGATGCTTGCGGCCTCTCTTTGGTTTGAAGCGAGGTGTTTTTCGCCATGACTCTAGGCGACGGCATTATGCCAGTCTAAAGCATACAAGATGCATCACGCGTTCCCACGAAACCCAATGCTCCGCCGCACCCGCGCCATGTGGGGCTCTCGCCGCGTGTGGCAGCCGCGTCTCGTGTTCTGGACCGGTGCCGTGACCGTTGGTCTGGTCAGCGTGCTCTTCGCCAAGCTGGCGGATATCGCGCAGTTCGGTTTCCACGCGATCATTGGCGATGGCGACGGCTGGCGCGGCCTGCTGCCGCTTCTCGTGACGCCCGTCGGCTTCATGCTGTGCGCATGGGCGGCCCATGTCTATTTTCCCAATTCGCAAGGCAGCGGCATCCCGCAGGCGATCGCCGCCCGCCACCTTCGCGATGAAGAAGAACGCAGCCGCCTGCTGTCCTTGAGGATGGTGGTCGGCAAGATCGGCCTTACGCTGCTCGGCTTGCTATGTGGCGCATCCATCAGTCGCGAGGGGCCGACGGTGCAGGTCGGCGCCTCTATCATGCTGCAGGTGGCCCGCTGGGGCGGCATGGCACAGGCGAAAGGCCTGATACTCGCCGGATCGGCCGCCGGCGTCGCCGCCGCCTTCAACACGCCGCTTGCCGGCATCGTTTTCGCGATCGAGGAGATGGGCCGCACCTATCAGGCGCGCACCAACGGGCTGGTGTTGACAGCGGTCATCCTTGCCGGCCTCGCCTCCCTCGGTCTTCTCGGTAACTACACCTATTTCGGCATCGCGGAAGGCACGGTGTCCTTCGTTGCCGACGCGCCCCTGATCCTTGCCTGCGGCGTGATCGGCGGCAGCCTTGGCGCGCTGTTTTCCCTGCTGGTATTGAAGGGAACACGTCAGATAAGACGCTGGAACGTGCTGCAGCCGCTGCTACGCACCTTACTGGTGGCCGGCTTGTGCGGCATCGGCGTGGCGCTTATCGGTATCGCCTCGGGCGGGCTGACTTTTGGCACCGGCTATGCACAGGCGCGCGGTGCAATCGAGGGGGCGCCGCTGCCGTGGTTTTTCTTTGTCGGGAAATTGGCGGCCGGCGTTCTGTCGACGGTTTCTGGCATACCGGGCGGTTTGTTCGCCCCGTCGCTGGCGGTGGGAGCCGGCATCGGTTCCTCGCTGAGCCTGATATTCGGCGGCGGTACCGGCATAGCAGCCCTACTCGGCATGGCCGGCTATTTCGCCGGCGTCGTCCAGGCGCCGATGACCGCTTTCGTCATCATCCTGGAAATGACCGGCAACCACGACAATGTCATCGCGCTGATGGTCACTGCAATGCTTGGCTATGGCACTGCCCGTATCATCTCGCACGAACCGCTCTATCACGCGCTGTCGCGCATTTTCGTTGCCGACGCGATCCGTAGATATCGGGCGGAGGCGGCGACTTCATCGATGCATCGGGAACCGGTAATTCGATCCTGAACGATGGCGATCCGGAGGCCGGGACGCGGTCATTTGTGGCTTGGCAGGTTGGAATGCACGGCTTCATGGCCGTCGTCTGTTTCCGGATATTCGGCCATCTCCTCGATGTGCGTTTGAGAGTAAAACGCGTCGAGATCTCTCAGCCAGGAACCAGCACGTCGAGAATGATTGCCGCCAGTTCGCAAAAGGCCTTGGCGAGTACGAAGACGATGGCGCCGATGCCGGCGGCCGGCAGCAGGGCGAGGTTAGCGATGATCGGCCAGGCCAAAACGAGTACGATTGCGAATGCGATGGCGGAGGTGGTTGCCGATATGGCGAAAGGACGATGGGCGAGCATCCCATGTCGGCAGCGGTGTGAGCGCGATGAGCAGGCAATACGGACTCACGCACCCGGACGTCCTCAGCCTGGCG
>ERZ778019.3941-NODE-3941-length-9945-cov-3.743074_pt1 | contig 9945 bp, 6 predicted proteins | sample MGYA00375749_ERZ778019 | MGnify/ENA primary metagenome ERZ778019 (study PRJEB29350, sample SAMN05389821) | bioreactor metagenome | isolation source: Ammonium sulfate bioreactor | place: South Africa: University of Cape Town | collected 2014-03-17 ... | reverse complement strand
AACGTCAGGATGCCGCGTCGTGCGGCCGCGCGCCAGAGCATGAGTCGTGCGGCCGCGCGCCAGAGCATGATCGGTGCCCTGTCGGCACCGCTCGTCTTCAGAGGCGGCGGACGGTGTAGATCGCCTCCAGCGCCCGCACGATCGCCGCCCCGTGCTCGGGGTCGCGCGCCTCGAACATCACCTCAAGCTGGGCGGCCTGGACGCTGGGGGAGGCGAACAGGCGGTGGTGCGACACGTCGATGATGTTGCCGCCGGCGCCGCCGATGCAGCCGGCGATGTCGGCCAATACGCCCGGGCGGTCGGGGCATTCCACCACCAGGCGGACCAGCCGGCCGTCGCGCAGCAGGTTGCGCAGCAGCACGTTGGCCAGGATGCGCGGGTCGATATTGCCGCCGCAGATCGGCACGCCCACCCGTCGCCCGGCGAAGCGCTCGGGGAAAGCCAGCAGCGCGGCGATGCCGGCGGCGCCGGCGCCCTCCGCCACCTGCTTCGCCCCTTCGCTCAGCAGGGCGATGGCTTCCTCCACCGCGCGCTCGGGCACCACCAGCACGTCGGCCACATGGGCGCGGATGACGGCGAGCGGCGCCTCGCCGATGTCGCGCACCGCGATGCCCTCGGCGATGGTGGCTCCGCCGACCGAAACCGGCTGCCCCGCCAGGCGCTGCGCCAGCGCCGCATAGGCCGCCACCTCGACGCCGATCACCGCGATGCCCGGCTTGATGGCGGTGGCGGCGACCGCGCAGCCGGCGATCAGCCCGCCGCCGCCGACCGGGATCACCAGCGTATCCAGGTCCGGCGCGTCCTCCAGCAGTTCCAGCGCCAGCGTGCCCTGGCCGGCCATCACGCCGGGATCGTCATAGGGGTGCACGAACACCAGGCCCTCGGCGGCGGCCAGCGCATGCGCGTGCTCGGCCGACTCGGCCAGCGTGTCGCCGTGCAGCACCACGCGCGCGCCCCAGGCGGCGGTGCGGGTCACCTTGGTGGAGGGGGTGTGGCGCGGCATCACGATCACCGCGTTGATGCCGAGCAGGCTGGCATGCCGCGCCACCGCCTGGGCGTGGTTGCCCGCCGACATGGCGATCACCCCCGCCCGGCGTTCGGCCTCGCTCAGCATGGCCAGCCGGTTGGCCGCCCCGCGCTCCTTGAACGCGCCGGTCGCCTGCAGGTTCTCCAGCTTCAGCGTTACCGTCGCCCCGGTGGCGCGCGAAACGGCGTCGCAGGTGATGGCGGGGGTGCGCAGCACGCGCCCGGCGATGCGCGCGGCGGCCGCGCGCACGTCGTCGACGGTGATCATCGGCATTGTCCGGCGATCAGCCGAAGCGCACGGACAGGATCTCGTAGGTCCGGTCGCCGCCCGGGGCGGGCACGGAAATGCTGTCGCCCACCTTCTTGCCGATCAGCGCCTTGGCCAGCGGCGAGGAGATCGACAGGCGGGCGAGCTTGATGTCGGCCTCGTGCACGCCAACGATCTGGTAGGTGGCTTCCTTGTCGGTTTCCTCGTCCACCACGCGGACATGCGCGCCGAACATCACGTGCTCGCCCGACAGCGCGGCAGGGTCGATCACCTCCACGGCGGAGACGATCTCCTCCAGCTCCGCGATGCGGCCCTCGATGAAGGATTGCCGCTCCCGTGCGGCGTGGTACTCGGCGTTCTCGCTGAGGTCGCCATGGCTGCGCGCCTCGGCGATCGCCCGGATCACCGCCGGGCGTTCCATGGATTTCAGCGCACGCAACTCTTCTTCCAACCGTTGCAGGCCAGGCGCGGTCATCGGGAACTTCTGCACGGCGCGAACCTCGGGCGTAGGTTTAGTTAGGATGATCCTGTCGTCACTGCGCGACTACCGGAGGCGAACCCCGCGATGGCCGGCCCGCCCCTCAAACACACGCGACGCGGCAGAGATTGGAGACCCTGCCGCGACGATGCATCAGAACGAACCACGAAAATAGGCCTGTAGCGGCGCAACTTCAAGTGTGCCGGATTTCAGCGCCACGATGGCGTGCGCCGCCGCGCGGGCGCCGGCGATGGTGGTGTAGTGCGGCACCCCGTGGGTCAGCGCGCTGCGGCGGATGTCGAAGCTGTCGGTCACCGACTGCGCGCCGGCGGCGGTGTTGATCACCATCTGCACCTCGCCCGAGCGGATCGCGTCCACGCAATGCGGCCGCCCTTCCAGAACCTTGTTGACCACGCCTACTTCCAACCCGGCCTCGCGCAGGCGCTGCGCGGTGCCGCGAGTGGCCATGATGGAGAAGCCGCTCTCGATCAGCCGGCGCGCCACGCCGATGGCGGCCGACTTGTCGGTGTCGCGCACCGAGAGGAACACCGTGCCGCTGAGCGGCAGGCGCACGCCGGCGCCAAGCTGGCTTTTGGCGAAGGCGCGCTCGAAGCTGGAATCCAGCCCCATCACCTCGCCGGTGGATTTCATCTCCGGCCCCAGGATGGTGTCCACTTCCGGGAAGCGGTTGAACGGGAACACCGCCTCCTTCACCGCCACGTGCGGAGCGATGGAGTCGTCGTCCAGCTTGAAGTCCGACAGCCTGGCGCCGGCCATCACCCGCGCACCGATCTTGGCCACCGGCACCCCGGTCGCCTTGGCCACGAACGGCACCGTGCGCGAGGCGCGGGGATTGACCTCAAGGACGAAAATCTCGTTGTCCTTGATGGCGTATTGCACGTTCATCAGGCCGACCACGCCCAGCGCCTTGGCCATCGCCTCGGTTTCGGCCTTCAGCTCGGTGACGGTGGCGGGCGAGAGCGTGTAGGGCGGCAGGGCGCAGGCGCTGTCGCCGGAGTGGATGCCGGCCTCCTCGATATGCTCCATCACCCCTGCGACATAGACGCTCTGCCCGTCGGCGATGCAGTCCACATCCACCTCGATCGCATCGTTCAAATAACGGTCGATCAGCACCGGATTGTCGCCTGACACGCGCACCGCCTCGCGCATGTAGCGGTGCAGGCCGTTGCGGTCGTAGACGATCTCCATCGCCCGCCCGCCCAGCACGTAGCTGGGGCGGATCACCACCGGGTAGCCGATCCGCTCGGTGATCGCCTCGGCCTCCTCGGCGGAGCGGGCGATGCCGTTCTCCGGCTGGCGCAGGCCGAGCTTGTGCAGCAGCTTCTGGAAACGCTCGCGGTCCTCGGCGACGTCGATCGCGTCGGCACTGGTGCCCAGGATCGGGATGCCCGCCTTTTCCAGCGCCTGGCTCAGCTTCAGCGGCGTCTGCCCGCCATACTGCACGATGCAGCCCAGCACGGTGCCGGCCATCTGCTCGCGCCGCACCAGGGCGATCACGTCCTCGGCGGTCAGCGGCTCGAAATACAGCCGGTCGGAGGTGTCGTAGTCGGTGCTGACCGTTTCCGGATTGCAGTTGACCATGATGGTCTCGAACCCGGCGTCCTTCAGCGCATAGGCGGCGTGGACGCAGCAATAGTCGAATTCGATGCCCTGGCCGATACGGTTCGGGCCGCCGCCCAGGATCAGCACCTTGGTGCGATCGGTCGGGTCGGACTCGCAGGCCGGCGTGCCGTAGCCGCCTTCATAGGTTGAATACATGTAGGGCGTGGCGGAGGCGAACTCGGCGGCGCAGGTGTCGATCCGCTTGTAGACCGGCAGCACGCCCAGGCTCTCCCGCAGCCGGGTCACCTCGTCGGGGGCGCGACCGGCGAGTTCGGCGAGGCGGCGGTCCGAGAAGCCCAGCGCCTTCAGCCGCCGCAGGCCGTTCGGGTCGCGCGGCAGGCCCGAGGCGGCGACGCTGCGTTCCGCGGCGACGACGCGCTCGAGTTCGCGCAGGAACCACGGGTCGAACCTGGTGGTCTCGTGGATGTCCTCCACGCTCAGCCCGGCGCGCAGCGCCTGGGCCGCCATCAGCAGCCGGTCGGGCCGCGGCTGGGACAGGGCGGCGCGGAACGCATCCGGCCCGCCATCACCGGGTGCCTCGACCTCATCGAGGCCGGAGAAGCCCGTTTCCATGCTGCGCAGGCCCTTCTGCAGGGCTTCGGCGAAGGAGCGGCCGATCGCCATCGCCTCGCCCACCGACTTCATGGAGGTGGTCAGCAGCGCGGGCGTGCCGGGGAACTTCTCGAAGGTGAAGCGGGGGATCTTCACCACGACGTAGTCGATCGTGGGTTCGAAGCTCGCGGGCGTCACGCGCGTGATGTCGTTGGCGAGCTCGTCCAGCGTGTAGCCGACGGCGAGCTTGGCCGCGACCTTGGCGATCGGGAAGCCGGTCGCCTTCGACGCCAGTGCGGAGGAGCGCGAGACGCGCGGGTTCATCTCGATCACCACCATGCGCCCGTCCGCCGGGTTGACCGCGAACTGCACGTTGGAGCCGCCGGTATCGACGCCGATCTTGCGCAGGCACGCGATCGAGGCGTCGCGCATCCGCTGGTATTCCTTGTCGGTCAGCGTGAGCGCCGGCGCGACGGTGACGGAATCACCCGTGTGGATGCCCATCGGATCGACGTTCTCGATGGCGCAGACGATGATGCAGTTGTCCGCGCTGTCGCGGACCACCTCCATCTCGAATTCCTTCCAGCCGAGGACGGATTCCTCGATCAGGACTTCGGTGGTGGGCGAGGCTTCGAGACCGCCCGAGACGATCTGCTCGAACTCCTCCTTGTTGTAGGCGATGCCGCCGCCGGTGCCGCCCAGGGTGAAGGAGGGGCGGATCACCGCGGGCAGCCCGACCTCGGCGAGGGCGGCGCGCGCCTCCTCCATCGAGTGGGCGATGGCGGAACGGGGGGATTCGATGTCGATCTCGGCCATGGCGTCGCGGAACTTGAGCCGGTCCTCGGCGCGGTCGATCACCTCGGCCTTCGCGCCGATCAGCTCCACGCCGTGCCGCTCCAGCGCGCCGTTGGCGGCGAGCTTCATCGCGGTGTTCAGCGCCGTCTGGCCGCCCATGGTGGGCAGCAGCGCATCGGGCTTCTCGCGGGCGATGATCTTGCCGACGATCTCCGGGGTGATCGGCTCGACATAGGTCGCGTCCGCCAGACCCGGATCGGTCATGATCGTGGCCGGGTTGGAGTTGACCAGGATCACGCGGTAGCCCTCCGCGCGGAGGGCCTTGCAGGCCTGGGCGCCGGAATAGTCGAACTCGCAGGCCTGGCCGATGACGATCGGGCCGGCGCCGATGATCATGACGGATTGGATGTCGGTGCGCTTGGGCATCGGGCTCAGGGCTCCGGAGAGTTGGCGAGCAGGGTGCGCGCGGCGGCGACACCCTTGGGGGTGAGTTCGAGATGCCAGTGGCACTGCAGCGCGCCTTCGGGCAGGCGCACCGGCTCGTGCACCAGCCCCTCGCGCAGCAGCGCGGCGACGGCGGTGCGGGAGTCGCCTTCCGACAGGGCGCCGCCGTTCCCCTCGATCAGGGCGGCGACACGGTCGTAACCGGCCTCGATCGTGGGTTCGCTGATGACGTGGCGGAACGCCGTCGTCAGCAGCAGGCCAGGGGCGTCCATCTCACGTGCGGCTCTCGATCAGGCGCACGAAGCGGTGGAACAGGTGATGGCTGTCGGACGGGCCGGGGCTCGCCTCGGGGTGGTACTGCACGCTGAAGGCGGGCTTGTCGGTGCAGGCCAGGCCCTCGTTCGAGCCGCCGAACAGCGAGACATGCGTCACGCGCGCATTCCCCGGCAGCGTCTTGTCGTCGACCGCGAAGCCGTGGTTCTGGCTGGTGATCTCGACCTTCCCGGTCTCCAGGTCCTTCACCGGCTGGTTGGCGCCGCGATGGCCCCGGTCCAGCTTGTAGGTCTTCGCGCCGAGCGCGAGGCCGAGGAGCTGGTGACCGAGGCAGATGCCGAAGAGGGGGATGCCGGCGTCGAGCACGCCGCGGATCGCCGGCACGGCATAGGCGCCGGTCGCCGCCGGGTCGCCCGGCCCGTTGGAGAGGAACACGCCGTCCGGCGCGTGGCCCAGGATCTCCTCCGCCGTGGCGGTGGCGGGCACGACGGTGACGCGGCAGCCGGCCGCGGCGAGGCAGCGCAGGATGTTGCGCTTGGCGCCGTAATCCACCGCGACCACGTGGTGGCGCGGCGCGTCCTGCCGGCCCGTGCCGGTGGGCCAGGCCCAGACCGTCTCGTCCCAGTGGTAGGTCTGCCGGCAGGAGACGTCCTTCGCGAGGTCCATGCCCTCGAGCCCTGGCCAGGCGGCGGCCTGCGCCTGCAGCGCGGCGAGATCGAAGCGCCCGTTGGCCGGGAAGGCCAGCACGCCGCTGGGCGCGCCGCCATCGCGGATGCGGATCGTCAGCGCGCGGGTGTCGACGCCGCTGATGCCGGTGATGCCGCGGGCCTTCAGCCAGGCGTCGAGGTCCTGGACCGCGCGCCAGTTCGACGGGTCCGTGACGTCCTGCTTCACCACCAGGCCGCGCGCGGCGATGGTGCCGGCCTCGATATCCTCGGGGTTGGCGCCGACATTGCCGATATGCGGGAAGGTGAAGGTGATGATCTGCCCGGCATAGGACGGATCGGTCAGCGTCTCCTGGTAGCCCGTCATGCCGGTGTTGAAGCAGACCTCGCCCACCGGCGAGTGCGTGCTGGTGTGCGCCCCGAAGCCGCGGCCCCAGAACACGGCGCCATCGGCCAGCACCAGCGCCGCAGTCGCGCCGGCCGGCACGTCCGAGGGATCAGTCGGTTCGGGCGCCAATCCGGTCTGCAGGTCGGCCAGGCTCAGGCCGGTGGCGGCGATAACGGCCGCCCAATGACGGGAGGGGATCGAGCCGGACTGGCGCCATTTGCGCACGGCCTCGGTGCTCACCCCGGTAAGCCGCGCGGCGGCATCCGCCCCGCCCAGCCGGTCGATGATCTCGTCCACGTTCGGCATGGACGACCATGTATGGGAAATTTCCTCCCGGCGCAATGGGCGGGAAGTTGGCTGGGAAGTTTTTTCCGGACGCCGATCTCCGCGGCCGCCCAGCTCACGGGGTGCTCGGAGCTCCCCGCTCGTCGCCTGCCTGCGGCCGCTCGCCCCCGGCCGCTTGGAAGAGGGTTCCCCGTGTCTACGCCGCCTCCATCAGCGCACGTACCCGCCGCAGGTCCTCGACGAAGGCCGCATACTCCCGGGCCTTGCCGGCCTCGTCCGGGATGCGCAGCAGATAGGATGGATGCACCGTGATAAACGCGGTCTGCCCGTCCTCCAGCGCGAACGGCCGCCCGCGTTCGCGCGTCACGCCCACCGCGCGGCCCAGCACCGCCCGCGCGCCGCTTCCGCCCATCAGCACCAGCAGGCGCGGCGCAAGCTGAACCCGCTCCACGTCGAGCCAGAACCGGCAGACCTGGATCTCCGCCGCGTCCGGCGACTGGTGGATCCGCCGCTTGCCGCGCGGGGTGAACTTGAAGTGCTTCACCGCATTGGTGACGTAGACCGTCCGGCGGTCGATCCCGGCCTCCTCCATCGCGCGGTCCAGCAACTGGCCGGCGGGGCCGACGAAGGGGCGGCCGATCACGTCCTCCTGGTCGCCGGGCTGCTCGCCGATGAACATGACGGGCGCGCCGGCCGGACCTTCGCCGAACACCGTCTGGCTCGCGGGCGCCCACAGGTCGCAGCGCCGGCAGTGCCGCGCCTCCTCCCGCGCACGCTGCACGTCCGCGTCGGCCGTGGCCTCCAGCACCACCGGGCCGATCGGCGGACGGTCGAGCGGGCGGGGGGCTTCGTCCAGTGCCTCGGCCTCCGGCACCGAACTGTCGGGGACGGACTCCGCCAGCACCGCGGGGTGATGGGCCTCCCACCAGGCGGCGAGCGTCGCGTCGTCGGTGATGCCCCGTGCGCCGGCGCCGAAGCGAAGGCCGCTGGCCTCCGCGGGCTTCGGCGCGCCGCGTGCCGCCCCGTCCCAATGCGCGCTGCCGTCCGGGGTCACGATGGACCAGCGCCGGTCCGCGAATCGCCGCGCCAGGAGCTGCGCGTTCGCCTCCAGCACGTGGTGCCGCGGCGCGAACCAGCCGAGGAAGCGGGATCCGTCCGCATCCTCCACCGGCATGAAGCGCAATTGCGTGCGCATCCGATGCGCCTCGGCCCGCACCGCGAACGCGAGCGCCTGGGCGTCGGCCAGCGCCGGGTCATCCGCCGGGGCGGCGGGAAGCGCCCCGTGATGGGCGCGCCAGACCAGGCGGTAGAGCAGGTCGAACCGCCCCGGCGCGCGCGCCTGTACCGCGAGCGCGGCGATCGCGACCAGGGTCCGCGGCACGTTGAACGTGCCCTGGGCGTCCGGCAGGTCCCCTTGTGTCCCGCCGACCTGCCAGTCGATCGTCTCGGGCGCCACGCCGGCCAGCACCAGCGCGCGGGTGGCGTGTCGCCAGCCGTCCCAATCCGTTTCCCGCGCCAGCGCCACCTGCATCGACCGCCACCTCCGTGAATAGCTTCGCCTGGGTTCCGAGCGCGAACAACAGGCGGCCGTTCGGGGTTCCAGGCCGGGGCGGCTTCGCTCGGCGGCGGACCGGGTTTCCGGGCCGGACGGGTTTACCGGACCGCGGTTCGGGGTTCATCCTGGCCTCCCCCAGCCGGAACGGAGCCCGCGATGTACCTCCCCACGCGCACCTGGCGCACGCCGATCATGGGACGGGCCGGCGCGGTCGGCACCAATCACCCGCTCGCCACCCAGGCCGGGCTCGACGTGCTGCGCGCCGGCGGCACCGCGGTCGACGCGGCGGTCGCGATCTCCCTCACCCTCGGCGTCGTGGAGCCGGCGATGTCCGGCCTGGGCGGCGACGGGTTCTTCCAGGTGCATGAGGCGGCCACCGGCCGGACGCGCTGCTGGAACGCGACCGGCGCCGCCCCGCTGGCGGCGACGCCCGATCGGTTCCGCGCCGCCGGCATCGCGGTGCGCGGCCCCCAGAGCGTCTCCACCCCCTGTCTCCTCGCCGGCCTCGGGGCCATGCACGCGGCGCTGGGCAAGACGGCCTGGGAGACGCTGTGCGCGCCGGCGATCGGCCATGCGCGCGACGGCTTCGCCGTCACCAACAACTACCGGCACTTCGCCCGTGACGTGCGGACGCACCTCGCCGCCGACCGCCGGAGCGCCGCGGTGTTCCTGGACGGGCTGGCGGACGGCGTGCCCGCGTTCGCGAGCGTGATCCGGCAGCCGGACCTCGCCCGCACGCTCGAGGAGATCGCGGCGGAGGGGGCGGAGACGTTCTATCGCGGCCGGCTCGCCCGCCGCCTTGCCGCCGGGCTGCGGGAGGTGGGCGCGCTGGTGGAGGAGCGCGACCTCGCCGCATGCCAGGCCGAGGTGCAGGACCCGATCGGCATCACCTATCGCGGATTCCGGGTGACGCAGACGCCGCCCAACTCGACCGGCTTCACGCTGTTGCAGATGCTGAAGATCGCGGAGCGCTTCCATCTCGCGGCGCTCGAGCCGGCGCAGCGGATCCATGTGCTGGTGGAGGCGAAGAAGCGCGCCTTCCTCGACCGGGAGCGCTGGGGAGCGGATCCGCGCTTCGGTGCGGTGCCGCTCGAACGGCTGCTGTCGGATGCGGCGGCGGACGAGGCCGCGGCGGCGATCGACCTGGACCGCGCCGCCGACCTGCCGATCGCGCAGCCGGAGAAGGCGGGCGACACGACCTATTTCTGCGTGGTGGACGGGGCGGGGAACGCCGTCTCGGGCATCCAGAGCATCAATTCCGGCTACGGGGCGGGCGTCACCGCCGGCGATACCGGCGTGCTGCTCAACAACCGCATGGCCTACTGGCATCTGGCGGAGGGGCACGCGAACCGGCTGGTGCCGGGCAAGCGCGTGCGCCACACCATGAACGCGCCGATGGTGTTCAAGGACGATGCGCTCTGGGCGGTGGAGGGCACGCCGGGCGCAGACAACCAGGTGCAGGTGAACCTGCAGGTGCTGACCGCGCTGATGGATTTCGACGCCAATCCGCAGCAGGCCGTGGAAGCGCCGCGCTGGAGCTCGAGCCAGGTCGGGCAGGGGGCGAACTGGCCGCATGACGGCGACGGGCGGCTG
>ERZ778019.3939-NODE-3939-length-9954-cov-4.036064_pt1 | contig 9954 bp, 12 predicted proteins | sample MGYA00375749_ERZ778019 | MGnify/ENA primary metagenome ERZ778019 (study PRJEB29350, sample SAMN05389821) | bioreactor metagenome | isolation source: Ammonium sulfate bioreactor | place: South Africa: University of Cape Town | collected 2014-03-17 ... | reverse complement strand
GTGTGGGATCGGCGGCGGCTGCCAACGCCAACAACAACGCCACCACCACAGCTGCGGCTGTGCCAAAGAGGCGCGACGATGATGACGACGACGATGTGAAGCGAGCCATCGCACAGGAATGAATGGCGAGATGTGTGTTGCGCAAGGACACGAAGGAAATGAACGTGTTTTGGTTGAGGAGTGTCGCTCTTGTATTGATAGCTGGAACAGCAAGAGAGCAAGCGCGAGAGATATGGAGTACCGAGCAAGAGAGAGAGTTGGAGCGAGGAGGGTGAGGCTGCCGTACAACCTACACTTCCTCGTACTGGCGACGGCGCTTGATGACGTACCAAGCCACCGCACCGGCCACGATGGCGAACAGCACCAAGACGCCGACCACCGCAAGCGCGACGTAAATGATGTGCTCGGTGGTCCACCAGCTCGAGCTCTCGGGCTGGTCGATCGGCTCGGCGGTCCAACTCATGCCGATGGTCGGTTGCACGTTGGCGGTGTTCGATGCTCGAATCTGCCACGTGCCTGCCGCAAGGTTGCTCAACGTGATGGTGGTCGTTGCTGCCATCGTGTTGGGCGATACAGGCTGTTGTTCACCCCTCACGATCAATCTCTCACACAATCACAAGCAAGAGAGAGAGATGTGGAGTGTGTGAGAGCGAATGGATGGATGAATGAATGGGAGCATACAGGAGGGCTGCCCTTCGAGCCGAACTGGCATGATGCATCGGATGTGAAGTCGACGACCGTCAACTGCATTCGTTCGCCAACACACCACAGAGAGAGAGAGAGAGCAAGTGAGTGATTGGTTGATGGATTGCTGACGAGCACGAAGGCTGACGCACCCACGAGAGATCATTGGACGAGAGATCCGAGAGAGTGATGTTGACGTTGTAGCCCGAGAAGAGCGGATTGAGCTCGGGCAGCACGAAGGTGCCGAACGACGCAGAGCCGAGGTTCTGCTGCGAGTACGTCGTGCCTTGATCGGCGAGACCCGTCGCCTCTGATCATTCGTTGATCGCCCAGAGTGAGTGTGTGAGTGAGATGCAAGCTCGATGGTTTGGTTCAATCGAGAGCTTGCACGAGAGATGTGTGTGATCGACACGCACGAGCAACGAGAGTGAGAGACACGTTGGCTGCCGCATCCTCGGGGAGACCCGCCACGTCGGTGAAGCTGACCTGCAGCCACCAGGTGCCGATCTTGTCGCCTGTGGGGAGTATGCATCGATGAGTGAGGTGTTCGCACGTTGCGATGAGGTTCGACGCACCGAGGTCGGTGGTGTTGTAGCTCGAGCAGGCAGGAATGCTCGTGGCGTAGACGGTCGGCTCGTCGGCTGCAGTACACGGTAGCATGCGTGAGGAAGACGGCAGCAGTATATCTCTTGATCGCTATGGCACTCGTCGTACTCAGGTCCAGGTCGAGTGTCATGACGTTCACTCGCGGTTGGTCGCTGCTCGGCTGGTAGTCGAGGCTCGCCTGCGCCGCGTACGTGAAGGTCCCGTTGAAGTCGGCCGGTATCACCGCCTCAAGCCTGTGTGCGTGGATGCGCCGATCAGCGCTTGTGTGGGAGCGTGTGTGTGTGCGTTGCGTGAGCGAGAGCGCCCAACGAACCAGACGAGGATCGAGGGGCCCGAGAGGCCATTGTCGAGCTGGATCTCGAACGACGACTGTGCGGCAGTGATGGTGCCTTGGCCGCTGATCGGCTGGTTCGCCAGCGGTGTGGGATCGGCGGCGGCTGCCAACGCCAACAACAACGCCACCACCACAGCTGCGGCTGTGCCAAAGAGGCGCGACGATGATGACGACGACGATGTGAAGCGAGCCATCGCACAGGAATGAATGGCGAGATGTGTGTTGCGCAAGGACACGAAGGAAATGAACGTGTTTTGGTTGAGGAGTGTCGCTCTTGTATTGATAGCTGGAACAGCAAGAGAGCAAGCGCGAGAGATATGGAGTACCGAGCAAGAGAGAGAGTTGGAGCGAGGAGGGTGAGGCTGCCGTACAACCTACACTTCCTCGTACTGGCGACGGCGCTTGATGACGTACCAAGCCACCGCACCGGCCACGATGGCGAACAGCACCAAGACGCCGACCACCGCAAGCGCGACGTAAATGATGTGCTCGGTGGTCCACCAGCTCGAGCTCTCGGGCTGGTCGATCGGCTCGGCGGTCCAACTCATGCCGATGGTCGGTTGCACGTTGGCGGTGTTCGATGCTCGAATCTGCCACGTGCCTGCCGCAAGGTTGCTCAACGTGATGGTGGTCGTTGCTGCCATCGTGTTGGGCGATACAGGCTGTTGTTCACCCCTCACGATCAATCTCTCACACAATCACAAGCAAGAGAGAGAGATGTGGAGTGTGTGAGAGCGAATGGATGGATGAATGAATGGGAGCATACAGGAGGGCTGCCCTTCGAGCCGAACTGGCATGATGCATCGGATGTGAAGTCGACGACCGTCAACTGCATTCGTTCGCCAACACACCACAGAGAGAGAGAGAGAGCAAGTGAGTGATTGGTTGATGGATTGCTGACGAGCACGAAGGCTGACGCACCCACGAGAGATCATTGGACGAGAGATCCGAGAGAGTGATGTTGACGTTGTAGCCCGAGAAGAGCGGATTGAGCTCGGGCAGCACGAAGGTGCCGAACGACGCAGAGCCGAGGTTCTGCTGCGAGTACGTCGTGCCTTGATCGGCGAGACCCGTCGCCTCTGATCATTCGTTGATCGCCCAGAGTGAGTGTGTGAGTGAGATGCAAGCTCGATGGTTTGGTTCAATCGAGAGCTTGCACGAGAGATGTGTGTGATCGACACGCACGAGCAACGAGAGTGAGAGACACGTTGGCTGCCGCATCCTCGGGGAGACCCGCCACGTCGGTGAAGCTGACCTGCAGCCACCAGGTGCCGATCTTGTCGCCTGTGGAGTGCATGCATCGATGAGTGAGGTGTTCGCACGTTGCGATGCATTCGGAGCGCGAGGAGGTTCAAGGCACCGAGGTTGTTTCCACTGTAGCTCGAGCAGGCAGGAATGCTGACGGCAGACGGGAGCGAGAGATTCGACACTGGTGCCGCTATCGTGTGAGTACGACGCGGCGCACGCGACGACGAGAGGCGAGGTAGACGCGCGTACGCAAGCCAATGCCGATCTGCAACACATCTCCGCGCGAGCCATTGGTGGCCTGGTACGAGACAGTGACCATGGCAGGGATGGCGCTCGAGTCGTTGTAGCCGGCCGTCATTCCTGCTGCGAACCTGCTCGCGCACGCACGATGATCAACGGGTCAATGCAGGGCTGCGTGCGTGCGTGCGTGTGTGCGTGCGTGTGTGCGTTGCGTGAGCGAGAGCGCCCAACGAACCAGACGAGGATCGAGGGACCCGAGAGAGTGTTGTCGAGCTGGATCTCGAACGACGACTGTGCGGCAGTGATGGTGCCTTGGCCGCTGATCGGCTGGTTCGCCAGCGGTGTGGGATCGGCGGCGGCTGCCAACGCCAACAACAACGCCACCACCACAGCTGCTGCGGCTGTGCCAAAGAGGCGCGAAGACGACGACGACGATGATGTGAAGCGAGCCATCGCACAGGAATGAATGGCGAGATGTGTGTGGCGCAAGGACACGAAGGAAATGGCGCGAGTGCCGTCGTCGCTATCGAAGAAAATGCGCGAGAAACTTACGGCTGGCGCAAGGCTTTACTGCTTACGCGAGGCGCGAGAGCGCGAGGCGAGGGAGTTGTTGTTGCGGAGGAGGGAGAGAGGGCGCGTTGGCGAGACACGCAGCAGCGCGCGGCTCAGTTGGTGGAGGTAGAGAGGCAGGTACAACAGGAATGCGTATCAGGCGCCAGGCGCGGTGGCTGGAAGGCAGTCAGCCTGTGGCGAGTATCTAAGCGCACCGATGCGCAGCGTTGCAGGTGTTCGAGATGCAGTCGGCGTTCTCGTCGCACAGGCCGTTGAGCTGAACCCTCGGCACGCAGGTGCCATACACGCACACCCACGAGACGCAGTCGGAGTTGATGACGCAGGCGTTGCCGCGGCCAGCGTCGCTCGAGATCACGAGCAGACCAAGGAGCACCAAGAGGGCGACGAAGAGGACCTTGAGCGAGGAGTTCATGGTGTGTTGGGCGGTGGCACGCGTAGGGAGCGGGAGAGCGAGGCGAGGCGAGGCGATACGAGAGAGCAAGAGAGGGAAGAGACGAGCAGAAGAGAGACGAGCGGCCGGCTAAGGTGCCCGCCAAGCCCGCGCTGCCCTACGATTGATTCCGGGGTACGGCTCTCTCGTTCTTGCCTCGTCGTCGGAATCCGAGGCGCTCCGCTGTGGCTGGCGCTGGACAGCATCGCGCTGAGGCCCACGCACACCAGTACAGTACGCGCGGTTGGGTTGGATTTAGGCCGCCACGATGGCTTTCGCAGCGAAAAATAGCAACACCGAAGCAGCAGCTTCTGAGGCAGCAGCAGATACAAGAGCGCGAGCAGCAGCAGCACATCTCCTCTCTCGCTACAGCACCGCCACCACCACCGTAACGGTCCCATCCTGCTCGCTGTCTCGCACCACCCACCACTCCCACTCCTCCTCCTCCTCCTCCTCCACCACTACCACACATCCCTCACACGTGCGTGTTCTCTCACGGTCCCGCTTCCTCACTCGCTCGCTCTCCCACACGCGCGGCCCACATGTACAACGACGGCGACGAGCGCAGTGCCTTGTTGAGTTCCAACAAGCCACACACGTACGGTGTCACGCAGCAGCCACCAATGACCTCGACCACCTCCACCACCGCCACGAGCTCCGAATCGAACTTTTTGCTGCCCCCGAGCGTGCCGGGCGACGAGCCGGCCGTCATCATCACGTATCCGTGGTGGAAGAGAGCCTGGTATCGCTTCAAGGGCTTCTTCACTGGTTCCAATGCCGACGATGGTACGAGCGATGGTGCTGCCAACCAAACCAAACCCACTGTCCCAAGCCAACGAAACCCACTGACCCACGTACGCAGAGGATATCAACTTGGCGGTCGAGTACGATGAGACGAAAGAGCGAAGCACACGGCAGGGTACGGACCTCGCTCTCTCGCATATTGTATCTCCTGCGAATCTCGGCGCTCACCTCGTGCTGCAGGTATCAAGACTGCGTGTTTGTTGACGGTCGGTATCATAGCCCTTGCGATCGCCATGGAGTATCTGTCGTTTATTCTCGTGCCGCTGGTATGGTTCGGGCGAGAGTTGGCGCCCCAACTCCCAGTGATGCTGATGAAGCCTTCTCTCTCTCTTGTCTCTCCCTCTCGCAGGCTCTGGCACGATTCTTTGTATATGGAACACAACCTCTCGTCAACTTTCTCGCCGGCAAGAAGAAGCTATGCGGCGTTATTCGAGTATGTACTCAATCGCTCACTCAATCAATCACTCAATCACTCACTCACTCGATCGTGCGGCACAGATTCCACTCCCTCGCGTACTGGCCGTCTTCATCATTCTGCTACTGCTGCTGCTTGTCACGATCATCCTCCTGGTGGCCATCTACTTTTCGATCCTGCAGCTCGTGCACAACGGCGACAAGTACACGCAGCGCTTCAACGACCTCTACGACACGATCGTCAACTGGGCCGTCACGACCTTCAACGTCAGCCGCGACGTCGTGATCGGCTGGCTGCCGAACATCTCGCTCAGCTCGCTCGCCGTCACGTTCGCCAGCGTGCTGTACGAGCTCATCCCGCAGGCGCTCTTGTGCGTTCTCTTCACCATCTACATGCTGCTCGACTACCACGACAGCGAGGAGAAGACCGACATCCAGCGCACGATCGACGAGCGCGTGCGCCGCTACATTCTCATCAAGATCTCGGTCTCGCTCCTGACCGCCGTGCTCGTCAGCATCGTGCTCGTCATGTGCCGCGTCGACATGTGGTTCCTCTTCTCGACCCTCACCTTCCTGCTCAACTTCATCCCCAACATTGGCAGCATGGTCGCCGTGCTGCTGCCGATGCCGATCGTCTTCTTCGACCCCGATCAGCACTGGTACACGATCCTCATCGTCTTCATCGTGCCGTCCATCATTCACTTTACGATCGGCAACATCATCGAGCCCACCTTCCTCGGAACCAACATGGACATGAGCGCCGTCTCGGTCTTGGTGTGCCTCGCCTTCTGGGGATACATCTGGGGTCTCGTTGGTGCCTTCATCTCAGTACGTAGTCGATTCCAGCAGCAGCGCTACTTGACTTGATCCCTCACTCACACTCACTCACGTTCCTCGCCAAACAGGTGCCACTGACTGTCATGATCCAGATGTGGTTGTACTCGATTCCTCACCCGATGGCATACTTTCTCGCTGGCATCATTGGCGGTCGCCTGTCAGACCGAGAGCAACACCGCAAGAACCCACACAAGACGCTGTAGAATACCTCCCTCCACGATCGCTCGCGCCAAACCCACCACCACCACCACCACCATCGCTACTACCACCATTATACCTCATCGAATCGTTGTGATTTTTGCTGTTGCTGTTGCTGCATCTTATCATCGTACCCAAGTTATCTATCTATCTATCTATGAAGGAAGATTCAGAAGCAGATCGATGAGAGGTTTCTTCGCATCATTCGTTTGTTTGCTCGCTTGCTCGCACAACAACAAGAACCACATAACGCCACCATGAACTGGCTCTGGGGCAACGACGCCGCTTCCAGCACCTTGCAGGAGATCGAAGCCAGTGTACGCGTCCTGACGACGGCCTCGAGCGTGCCCGAGAAGCGCGATGCGCTCATCAATCTGCGCGCGGCGCCCGAGAGCTCCGAGGCGTGCGAGCTCATCGGCCACGCGATCCCGGCCATCGTAGCGTTGCTCAAGGCCGCGGCGTCACTCGAAGTCGACCTGCTACGATCGGCGCTCGAGCTCTTGATCCAGCTCATTCGCATCCCAGACTCCAAGGCCGACTTGTTGTCCGATGTCGGCGGTGGCGCCGCTGCCTCTGGCGCCGCTGGCGGCGCTGTCGCTGCCTCGAGCGGCCGCCTCTCGGGCCCGGGCCTCCACGGCAATGGCGCAGGAGGCTCGTCGGCCACGGCCACCGGAGCAGCAGTCGATGGCTCACACTCGAGCTCCCCGGACGACGGCTCGAACACCGATATCAAGTCGCCGGCGCTGGCGTCGCATCACTACGTGCAGCTCATGCACACCAACATGCTGCTCGAGCGCGAGTCGGGCATCGTGGCTGCGCTGTTGGAGCTGCTGGCCTTCACCGACTTCTACATTCGCTACAACACCATCCAGCTGCTGAAGCACATCATCCTCAATGGCCGACGCTCACAGTTGCAGCTCAATATCCTCGCGTCGCCCATCAGTGTCGGTCGCTTGATGGTACGACATCAAGTACCATCATCGCATCACCATCGCCACACGCGTGTCGTGGTTCTCTCGATCAACCAACCACATATGTGCTTGTGCACGCACGTGTAGGCGTTGCTCGATGATACACGCGAGGTCATTCGAAACGAGGCCATCTTGGTGTTGATCTCGCTCGTGGCCAACAACCTCGACCTGCAGAAGATTGTCGCGTTCGAGAACGCATTCGAGAGGCTGCTCGAGATCATCCGAGAGGACGGAATGGCTGATGGCTCGATCGTCGTGGTCGATTGTTTGTGTCTGGTATGATGCAAGCCGCTGCTCCTGACAATGACGATGACACTCGCTCCCCACTCACTCACTCACTCACACTCGCATCCACAGATCAAGAAGCTCATCCAAGGCAACATCTCGAACCAGAACTACTTTCGTGAAATGTCATGCGTGCCTCGCCTGGCGCCATTGTTCACGCTCTCGGGCTCGGATCTGTGGCTGCTGACCGAGAAGAAGCAAGAGATCCTGATCCACGGTCTGCAGACGGTCTCGATCCTCGTCACCGGCACCAACCCGAGCCTCATCAAGAACCAGGAGGCCATGAAGCAAGGCGGCGTGCTGGATCGTGTGCTGCAGCTGGCGCTCAACAAGCTCAACTGCCCTCCGGTGCGCACGCAGGCACTGCGCACGCTCGGCGATCTCGTGCGCAACTGCGCCAGCAACCGCAACGTGCTCGGTTCCGCTACCATCGAGGTCGACGACCACGCACGAGGCGAGAAGGTTCGCGAGCCAGCGCTGCAGCGCCTCTTGACCGTCACGCTGAATTCGCATCACTTCTCGGAGCGTATCGCCGCCGTACATACTTTCAAGGTACTTACTCGCTCACGCACTCCTTCACCTGCATCTAATTGGTCTCACCTGGCTGCTTGCATATGCGACAGTGCTTCTTGAATGAGAATCCCGATGGCCAGTTGGCATTGGCATCGACGCTCACACCACAGCCCAACATGGAGGATCACGAACCTACGGCACCGATCGGACGGCAGCTGCTCTTGTACGTGATGCTTCCTTGCTCACATTCGCTCACATTCGCTCACATTCGCTCACATTCGCTCACATTCGCTCACGCATGGATACGTGTTCGTGATGGCAGTGCGTTGCAGGATACCGCCGATTCGCTCAAGTCCTGGATGGCATCGTGTGTGCTCGGGTATGCGCTGACTCGAGTGCACTCGTGCGGCTTGCTCGGTTCTGATGTGTGAGTACGCCCTGTTGTTGCACAGCGCTGTGGTGTACGAGAACGAAGACTGCAAGGAACATACGCTCAAGATACCGCTGTCGCTGCCACGGCCCGGCCAGCCCGATCTATCGTTGCTACCGCGCTGCACGTCGTTGCTCGCCGACACGTGCAAGGAAGGCAGCAAGGTTGAGGTCATTGTGCGAGTCGGAATCGCTCGTCTGCTGTGCGTGTGGCTGTACGAGTGCTCCAACGCCGTGGCGGCCTTCATTGCACTACCGCACAACGTCCCGTTTGTACGTTCTTGCGTGCGTGGCGAGAGCCGATGCATTCAACGTCAACCTCGTGCTAACCGCTACTCTCGATCGACATATCGCGCATCGAAACGAAACAACAACAACAACAACAACAGCTTGTCGAGATGCTCATCCAACCAGTGGGAAGCTTGCACGTGGCTGGCATCAGCGCCTTGCTGTTGGGAATCTGCTTCCTCTTCTGCGGCGATGATGCTGCGACCAAGTATGAAGCCAAAGCGAAACCTCACCTGCTCCTCTCTCTCTCTCATACTGACATTGCTTCGGGTGGCGCGTAGAACTATGCTGCATGACATGATCACCAAACGCATTGGAGTTGATACGTTCTTTGCAAAGCTGGAGGCCACAAGGAAGAGCTCGGCCTTCATTCTTGCCGAACAAGATCGAGTACGCCACCAACGCCATCAACGTCGATTTTATTGTATCTCATCATGGTTGCATGGTGCGACAGATTGCTACGGTGGACTTGAGCACGCTGACCGATTCGCGCCAAGTGATCGAGCACGTACTGTATGACTACGAGTTTGCCGTCTTCTTCAAGGATTGCTGCGGTATGTGCTTGCTTGCATCGCCAACGACGAACCTCAAGCTGACTGGCGCCCATCAACCGGTCGACAGACAAACTGGTGCGCGAGATCAAGGCGCCGAAGCGAAGTACCGCCTCGCGCAAGAGATCGGCCGAGCAGCATTCCAAGACGACAGCGGCCAATTCAGCTTCCAGTTCGCAACCGAACCTGGTGCAGCCCGAGTTGCTCCAAAACTACCAGCAAATCATCGTGCAGCAAGTGGCGCAAATCTCCGAGCTCACGCGACGAGTGCAGGAACTCGAACAACAGCAGCAGCAGCAGCAGCAGCAGCAGAAGCCGCCAGTGGCGACGAACTCAGCTGCCACTTCGCTGCCGCAAGATGCCGAGCGTATCGCGCAACTGACGGCCGAGATCCAGCAGCTTCACGCGCACCTCCAGACCAAGGCACAGCTCGAAGCGTCGCTCGCGTCGCTCTCGCATGCCTACAACGAGCTCGAGGCCTCGGTGCACCAGAAGGACTCGGAGATCGAGCGCCTCTCGTCGAAGCTCGCTGCACAGCCAGCGCCAGCA
>ERZ778019.3914-NODE-3914-length-10022-cov-12.456506_pt1 | contig 10022 bp, 6 predicted proteins | sample MGYA00375749_ERZ778019 | MGnify/ENA primary metagenome ERZ778019 (study PRJEB29350, sample SAMN05389821) | bioreactor metagenome | isolation source: Ammonium sulfate bioreactor | place: South Africa: University of Cape Town | collected 2014-03-17 ... | reverse complement strand
TTGTTTTTATATGAAAAATGCGAAATTACTCCGAATAAACTCGAAATTTTTCCATAAAACGCGTTTTTATGTGATATTCCACTGAAAAATCTCGATTTTTCCAGAAAAACAGTACTTTTCTACAATGAAACGTCTTTTTTACTTTGTTTTTAGCGATATTATGCGTGAAAACATCAGAATAACTCAATTTTCTACAATAAAGACGCTGCAAATACTCGATTTTTCTCATAAGAACGCCGAGAAACTTGATTTTCGCATGTAAAAGTTTTGAAAATTGTAACAATTTAACGAAAAAGCGTTGAAAATGCATATTTTTTATGAAATTTCATGTTAATTCCGTTTACACGAAGAAAAACAAATGAAACTTCACTAACTACGAATTTTTAACGTGTTTTCGAGATGAAAATCGTAAAATTTCTACCTGTGAGGCAATGAATCTCTCCTCCTATTTATTTCTCTTTCCTCGAATGCATATCTATGGTTGTTATTTCAACCAATGCAAAGAAAAAAACAATGATTTACTTGGTAGAGAACGAAGTTGAGGATTGTGAAATGTTGCATAGAATTTGCTTGTTGTCAGCATTGTCTGTATTTCTTGAATTATCTCAGCATTAGTTAAAGATGGCAATGCTATTTGTAGAACAGCTAATAGAATATGAATTGTTTCCGCATTTGCTATTGGTTTAACGGCAAATTCTTCTTTCGAAAGTTTCTGTAATAATTGTGGAGCTTTTTTTCTTAAATACTGAATCGTTGTTTGAATGAATAAATCTTGATGTTCACGTAATTTATCCGATAACCATTTGTCTAACTTTAAATACCCTCGTCTCGATGCTAAACAAGCGAGATCGAGTATAAACGCAATCGGTTGTGCTGCGAGAAGAACGAGCAGTGCTTTTAAATCTTGAACAATTTCCAACACACGACTCAATCGTTGCTGTTGTTCATTCTCATTCGATCGATTGTACCAATCGGCGAGAGCCGTCAGCAACGTTGTTCGAAGAACAGCCGTATGCACCTGCGAATTCCACATGTAATTCAGCAGTGAATTCACATTCGGACTGTTGGGGAGCAAAGTTGGAATTAAAATTTGCAGTAATTCTTGTTTCAATGTCGTCCAAATCGAAGTCAATTGTAGAAGGCCGAGAAAAATCAGTTCACCGGACCGTTGAATGCCGTGTTTGAATATATCCAAAACGATCGGATAGAGTCCTGTATCGGCAATTCGAAGGAGACATTCGATGAGTTTTAGTGATTTCCATGTCGATGTGTCTCGGCTCTCCTCGAACGGATGTTTGAGACAATCGATCAGCACCGATTGAACGGGCCAATCGCCCAAACAGAACACGTCCGGGTATCGAATGGCTTGTGCAAGCCAAGAGAGTTGCCCTTCGACATTGGTCCATCGAGCGTAGACGAACTCGATGAACTGTTCGACGGGTAGAGCTCGTCGAAGTCCGGTCATGAGAAGAATCAGCGCCGATCGATCTCGAACCATAAAACCGGGATGATCGAGTTCTCGAACGATTTCTTTCCAATTAACCGTTGGCACGAGCTCGTTTATCGTCGAAACAAAGATTTCGACATTCCAATGTTTGTTTTCATTTGAACAAGAAAGAATTTCTGAACCGTTCGAATCGAATAGACGCGTATTTTCCGTCCAATTCGAATGGGTTTTTATCATTGATGAAAGAATTCGAGCGATTGTCGGCGGTTTCAATTCGGCTACACCGAAATGAACGAGTGCCGTTCGACAATTGTCGATTGAACCGGTGAAATCATAGCCCATCTCGAGAACTAACTCCGAGAGATGACTGTCGATCGATGGTATTTTACCATCGGAATTCATAGATGTAGTTGTTTGAAGTATTGGAAGGAGAATTAAGGCATTTGGAATTGAATTCTGTTTTCGAAGATGATTAACCAATTGTTCGTATTGATCTTTCGAGCAGAACGATCGAATTTGTGTGAAAAATGAATGAAGATGTTCGATAGTTAAATCAGTGAATAGATTTTGTTGATCATTATCAGTCATTGTTTGTAGACATTGTCGAATATGTTCATTGACAAGAAGTTGGAGTTCGGAATGAATTGAATTTTGTAGAGCAAGAGCAAAGAGAAGTTCGTAGACGAGATTGAATTTGAATTGTTTGATTAGCAATGGAAGAATTTGTGTTGGTTTTAGAATTTGTTGAGCTATGATCGAGTCGAGTGCGTGACAAATCAATGTCGAACAGTTCGGTTTGGCGAGAAGATTGGGCAGTTGTTGTCGCCAGTAGACGAGCTGAATGCTCTCGTCGGTGGATTGCAAATCAAGATTGATTAGAAGTGTTCGATAGAAATGTCGTTCGACTTCGAAACCGTACTCATTGATGAGCTGAAAAACAAAACAAACAACAATTGTTTTAATTTCATCGTATTTGGGTTATTACATGGGCAATTTCGGTTGTTGAGGTTTTGAAGTTGGTTTTCGAGAGATTTTTTATTGTGAATGATACGTGAGCCAGTGCCAATGACAAAGCATCGGTGTTCATATTTTTACACGTGATACGAAAAAAAACAAAACAGAAGTGATTTTCAATTCAATCACTCTTGCACAACTGGTTGGAATAAATATTGACGAATTACGTGAGAGAGAGAGAGTTTCGTTCCAACGTTTTTATGCAAAAATTCACTTCGAAAATGTTTCGAATAAAAATTCATTGATTTTTATAAATTCAAAAATTTTCTTTTCAATAAATTTCGCGTGGTTCTATAGATGTCACTAGTCTCTTGCTTTAGTTTATTAAAAATTTTAATTCAAATCAAAATCAAGAATTCTGAAGAAGTCTCAAACAACGAATTTTGATTTATTTTTCGATTAAAATTTTTAATAAACTAAACGAAGAGACAAGATAACTTTTTTATTCACAATGTCCTTCCTCAACAGACAACAAGAGTAAATATGAATATGAAATGATATAAGAAAAAATTAACTCGAGAATACTAGTAAAATTATTTAAAAGATTTCGATCATTTTGCAAAGATTGCCGTATTCACATAGAAGTTCAGATGTTTTTTCTATTTAGATATGGTTAGATAGAGCATACATGTCCAATTTGAATTCAAGTTACAAGCTCGACACTACTGCATCATGGATAGAGTAAGATGTCCTGTCTCCGTGACAGCTCTCACTAATACACGAAACAAAATCGAAATATCCATTTCAGATGATTGCACAACATTCAAACAAGAGAAAAATGAACACGTACATATTTCACTAGTTTTTTATTTTAACTTCATCGCCAATCGATGGCAACGTACATTCCTTTCGTTTCTTTCGTAATAAAACATAATGACTCGTCCCAATTTTTATCATTGATCAATCGAATTATTTGTCGGTTTGATAGTATGTAATGGCGATCGTGAGAAATAAAATATCGGCAGATAATGTTTCAATGCTCTTTTTAACTACAAAGAGAGAGAGTGTCTATGATCAATTATTCTAATTGCTTTTTTGTGATATTAATTTTTTTTCTCTTTTACCAAAGCAGACAAATCAAAATATTTTGGAAAAACCGGAGATTTTTAGAATTTTTTTCTCTGTTAGATGATCTACTGCAATTAACACGAAAAATGTTAAACAAAAAACCACAATCATATTAGAAAATCTTGGTTAAATGGGGAATTCGCTATTAATTGTCTCCGAAAATCTGAACGTTATGTCGAACACGCTTCCATAATTGAAAAAGTCATTTCCTGGCTTTCCTCGGTTCCAGAACAATCCTCAAACATATTCTACGAGATTGATGAACTGTCTCTTCTTGAGGATTTCGCAATAACATTTTGATACAAGCTTTAAAGATCGAAATAAAATAGTTTTCTCATTTCTTTCTTTTTTTTGTCTATTTTGTTGTAATTCATAAACCTTGTTTCACAGGTTTTACTTTTTGCTTTTTAATTTTATGTAATATTTCTTAACATATTATTGTTTATAATGAGTGAACTATGTATACTCTTGTCTTTCTTTTTCAACTTCAATGGAACTGTCAGGATCTACTAAGATCACAGCTTGCATAATAAAAAAAAACCACAATTATATTTCTGAAGAAGATTCAGTGAAAGTCGATGTATTTATTTTTATTTCTCGATTAGAATTTTTAATAAACTAAAGGAAGAGAAAAGATAACCTTTTTTTTATTCACAATATCCTTCCTTAACCATAATACATGTTCAATTTGAAAACTCAAATTAAAGAAATAGATATTTGAATTCAAGTTACAAGTTCGACACTATTGACAGGCTCTATATTGTTTATTTACAATTGTATCTACATGAGTTCTCTTTCTTTCGGCAATCGAAATATTTTCTAACTGTCATCGCGGAAAACTTATGCAAACGAGCATTTGTTATTTACTCTTCCTCCCGTTTCTTCCCGCTGTCTACATTTTCCATTTGTGCTAATAAACGGCCAACGTTCTACTCAGTCACTCGTTCAAACGAGAAGTTCTGTTCTTTTGTTTGTTCAACAATGCAATACAATTCACGGACAGTTTGTTTTATTCTTGGAGTATTTTTTACAATCATCATTACATACTATTTTTCCAATACAATTAAAAGACTACGAAATCCAATCGAAAGTTTTATTTGTGAGAAAAAAAACCGGTTTTTTATTCCGACTGCACCATTGTCCAATGATTCATTCGATGTTTACCGAAAGGAGAATCTCGAAGCATACTGTAGCATCATTCCGATACCGAAAACAACCTGGCAAAAACCTCAACGATATGCTGAAAGTGATGTTGCTTTCGTGATTTTCACTGCGTCCAAATTTTTTCATAATCGAGCGACGGCCATGCGTGACACTTGGTTATCGAGAATTTCGAATTATTATTATCTTTCAGCTACACCTTATCCTTATTTACCAGTGACCGTTGTTCCAGGAGCTGGAGAAGATAAACTTTCGAATATGAAAAAGCTTTTCTACGGTTTACAAATGATTTATAAACAACAAATGACAATGCCTATTGAAAAAAGACAAAAATGGTTTTATATAATCGGTTGTGATACGTTTATTCTTCCTCATCATTTACTAAAACGACTCGAAAAGTACGATTACACTCAACCGTATCTCATCGGCGGTCATTCCGGTCATCACGGGTGTTTAGGTAAAAGTCGAAGTCAGATCGAAGTGGAATTTCCTTCTGGTGGTGCCGGATTCTTTTTCAGTATGAAATTATTAGAAAACATGCAACCATATTTAACTGATTATGTTGAAAATATTTGGCCGAATAATTCCGAAATATCTGATGTTGCTTTAGCTTGTCTAGCTAAAGAATTAGGTGTTAGTTTGACGAAAGAAATTGCGTTTTGGGCGCATCCACCAGCTAAGGTGTTACGAGGCAATGGACACAAGGTTTTTCATGAACATTCAGAACCGAATGGATTTCATTATATTAAACCTGATGAAATGTATGCTCTCGATGAGTTCTATGTCAATCAACATATGGATCGATTGATCAATGATAAAAATTGGGAGGAGTTTATTGAATATACTCGACGATTTGTTTCGAGTCATTATGTTCTATTACGAAAGAAACGAAAAGAATGTACGTTGCCACCGATTGGCGATGAAGTTAAATTACCGAAAAATTGAAAAGTTGTTTTTTTGATTTGAGAAATGAAATTTAATACATAAAGAAAAACTAGATTGCCATCGAAAGTTCGTCTCTTACTTCTTTTTAACAAATCGATGCACGCTTCATCACCCACGTTAAATTAATTTTTTCGCTTCATGCATACGCATGAACTGACCAACGTTTGCATCTTTTTTATTCGCTTTCATCACCTTCAAAAATGCGTTGCATAATAGCGTCAGTGAAATATGCATGTGGTTTATCAATACTCTTCGTTATTTGGTTTTTTATTTCCAAGTTTAATCGTGTTCCATCCTCAAAAGAAATAATCTCATTTTCTGTTGATAAAAATGTTTTTAAAAAAGTTGCTGGAAGTTTTATCTGTGATGATATTGATATTAATCGATTTCCTGAATCCTCATCAACACCTTCGAACGATTCATTCGATTCGTTTCGACGATCTACACTTGGAAAATATTGTGAAATAGTTCCAATGCCTCGAGCTAATTGGACGAAACCTCAACGATACACTGAAACGGACATTGCTTTCGTGATTTTCACTGCGTCGAAATTTTTTCATAATCGAGCAACAGCGATGCGTGACACTTGGTTATCGAGAATTTCGAATTATTATTATCTTTCAGCGACACCTTATCCTTATTTACCAGTAACAGTTGTTCCAGGAGCTGGAGAAGATCGACTTTCGAATATGAAAAAGCTTTTCTACGGTTTACAAATGATTTATAAACAACAAATGACAATGCCTATTGAAAAAAGACAAAAATGGTTTTATATAATCGGTTGTGATACGTTTATTCTTCCTCATCATTTACTAAAACGAATCGAAAATCTCGATTATAATCAACCGTATCTCGTCGGTGGAAATTCTGGTCGATATCAATGTTTAGGAAAAAATCGGCCACATGAAACGATTGAATATCCATCAGGCGGTGCAGGATTCTTTTTTAGCATGAAATTATTAGAAAATCTGCAACCTCATTTATCGGACTATGTCGAGAACATCTGGCCGATTGATAACGAAATATCTGATGTAGCATTCGGTTGTTTAGTCAAAGAACTCGGCTATCCTTACATCAGACAGCCTGGTTTTTGGCCTTTACCACCGAAAGGTACTTTAGAAGATAAAGGTCGTGTTAATCTTCATGCTGAACCTGAACCGAATAATTTTCATTATATTCAACCTGATGAAATGTATGCACTCGATGAGTTCTATGCTAATGAACATTTCGATCGATTAGTAAACGATGAAAACTGGAGAGAAGTAGTGAAATTCAGTCGAAGGTTTATGGCGAGTCATTATGTTTTATTGAGAAAGAAACGAAAGGAATGTACATTACCACCGATTGGACCAGAAGTTAAAGCTAAACGTTGAAAAGAATAAAAAAAAGACATATCTTTTTCGTTGTATATATGTACTTTAATATGCTAACCTTTGCTTCGTTTCACTTCATTGACTCGATTACTTTATAAGTATCTTGATACTTTTATTCTCGATGAAATGACGTTAATTGACAATCGTACATCATACAGAAGGCTCGCTGTACTAATAATACTCTTTCTCGTTATTTTTCTTTCGATTGTATTTTTGAATTATGCAGAATATGTTTCATCTCCGTTTAATATTTTTCAAATTCAAATACAAACAACAACTAGACCAAAACTAGAACTACAGAATTTTGTTTGTGATCAATTGAATGTCAGTCGATTTCCTGTTTCATCAACAACGCCTTCCAATGATTCGTTCGATGTTTATCGAAAACAAGCTCTTGAAAAATATTGTGAAATAGTTCCAATGCCTCGAGATAATTGGACGAAACCTCAACGATATGCTGAAAGTGATGTTGCTTTCGTGATTTTCACTGCATCAAAGTATTTTCATACTCGAGCGACGGCCATGCGTGACACTTGGTTGTCAAGAATTTCGAATTATTATTATCTTTCAGCTACACCTTATCCTTATTTACCAGTGACAGTTGTTCCGGGAGCTGGAGAAGATAAACTTTCGAATATGAAAAAGCTTTTCTACGGTTTACAAGTGATTTATAAACATCAAATGACATTGTCGATTGAAAAAAGACAGAAATGGTTTTATATACACGGTTGTGATACGTTTATCCTTCCTCATCATTTACTAAAACGAATTGAGAAGTACGATTACACTCAACCGTATCTCATTGGAGGTCATTCAGGTCGTCACGAGTGTTTAGGCAAAAATCGAAGTCGGACTGCTGTAGAATTTCCCTCAGGCGGTGCAGGATTCTTCTATAGTTTCAAATTATTAGAAATGCTACAACCACATTTAACTGATTATGTTGAAAATGTTTGGCCGAATAATTCGGAGATATCTGATGTTGCTTTAGCTTGTCTGGTTAGCGATCTCGGCGTTACATTGACACGAGAAGTTGCATTTTTGGCTCATCCACCAGCGTTTACTCTTGCTGAACAAAGTTACGGAAGATTTCATGCTCAACAAGAACCGAATAATTTTCACTACATTCAACCTGATGAAATGTATGCTCTCGATGAGTTCTATGTCAATCAACATATGGATCGGCTGATCAATGATAAAAAATGGGAGGAATTAATTGAATTCAATCGTCGATTTGTTTCGAGTCATTATGTTTTATTACGAAAGAAACGAAAAGAATGTACGTTGCCACCGATTGGCAATGAAGTTAAAAGTTAAAACTTAATTTTCATAAATTCCAAATAAATTGAAGATTTTGTATAGTTCATCGAATTTTATTTTACAGCGAAACCTCTCATAGTGGACAGTAATTGAAATTAACAGAAAATTTATGAGAAATACGATCAAACACATAATTAGTGTAGCTTTGATAATCTTTAATGATGAATACAAGAAAGAAAAAAGGACTCGTCTGTCTTGTTGAATCAGCGGAAAATCAAGACGATAGTGGACAAATAATTGATAAAGTTGTCTTAGAATGGTTCGCTGAAGAATTATAGGTGATATACCAAATGAATTTAAAGCATCTAACAGATGGCTCAAAAAATTTCGCAATTGTCACGATATTTTATTTCGAACGATAAACGATGAAAGTGCTTCGATTGATCCTAAAGCTTTTGAAGATTGGTCAGCTTGATGGATATCCTGCTGATGATATATTTAATGCAAATGAAACTGACTTTTTTTATTTACTAAGACTATTCTAGCCATTGAAGATGCATGTTTTTAATGGAATTTTTAAAAAATGTATTCACCTCTCTATAGTGGATACTTTTAGCAGGTCCAAATGGTGTCCACTATAGAGAGGTTTCACTGTAGTTACATAGGCAATTCAATGAATTACTCAACTAAGCTCGAAAGTATGTGTACGACAGTCAATATTAGAAGCAACAATGGGTGAAATGAAAACAAAAAACAAGAAAGAAAATGATTTTCAAGAACAGCTTAATGCATTACAATCTCAATTTGAACAAGCAGACATAACTATCGACGAATTACTTTACACTAACGTTTTTTTTTTAAATTCAATGCTGTATCTATTACTAAATTTTGAATAAACAAAATAAATATTCAATGATAACCAAACCTGTGACTAATCACTTATTTGCGTTTTCGAGATTTTTCCATCATACGTTCTCAATGACACGTCGATACCTGAATAAATCAAGCGTGACAGTCTTTTTTTTATCGCACGTGTGCTTGTTGTATGCATCTTATTGTCAAATTCTGCTTTTATCTCAGTTGTAATAAATCAGTTTGTGTTTTTATATGACCTTGATAAAAAAAAATTTAAGTATTTATTGCGTTCGAGGTTTGCCTATATAATTTTTATTTTATTCGTTGTCAGCCGATTGATTATTTACGATGGTGCTTTTATCACCACGAGCTTTCTACGTGTCAAATTCTTCACGAGAAGATTTTCGTAATGAAGGTATTCTTCGATATTATCAATCGTTTTCTCTCTGTTCATCGTATATCAATCATCCTCGATTGAAAACTCTTCACGATCAATTGCCATTGATCAATCTGAATTCAACAAACACAAAACCTGTTAAAAATATTCAAGATTTCTTTGTGGATACTGAAAATAATTATCGATAAAAATCGAGAGGAATTAAAAACGAAATTAACTTACACATCACCGATTGAAATGCTCATCGATCATTCGAATGAACATATCTACTATCCAACGAATTCGAAACTTAATTTAGCTACTTGGATATCGAGAAATTCACATGAACTTCCAATAAAATATGTTCTACCGGGTTGATTGTTGTTCTATCTAAAGTCTTTATCGAAGCTTTTTTATTTAACCGTAGCCGATCGAATATTTTCATCATTTATTCGTTATATGTCGACTTTGTTCTTCTCTCAATTAGCTCCTCGAATTCAAGTCACATCGAAATTATTAGCACAGC
>ERZ778019.3905-NODE-3905-length-10037-cov-9.473051_pt1 | contig 10037 bp, 8 predicted proteins | sample MGYA00375749_ERZ778019 | MGnify/ENA primary metagenome ERZ778019 (study PRJEB29350, sample SAMN05389821) | bioreactor metagenome | isolation source: Ammonium sulfate bioreactor | place: South Africa: University of Cape Town | collected 2014-03-17 ... | reverse complement strand
AATTCGAACATTACAAGGTGCACAACAATTAATTGGTAAATTCGGTGTAGGTGCACTACTTATTGAAATTGCATCGAACCGATGGAGTTGGTATAATGTATCAATTGATGAAGGCATATCCGTATTAGAACAAGTGACAGCAATAGGTCATTATTCAACATATATCATTGCGAGAAACGATGGCAGTTGTCCTGCCTCGCAAATGGCTTCATTGAAGGGTGTTACTCCTGCAACCAATCTATCAATGATAAACTTCCAAACGGGAAAACCTGCAATTGTACAAAATGTATTTCATTTCATTGAATGGAAAACAATAATGATTGAAATGAAAAAGAACGACTGGAGTTGTAATTTTTGGTTAGAAACTTTTGAAAGATAAAATATACACTTAGGATGTTCGCTTGCCACGCTTATATACAGTCATACGAAGGAAAAAACACGCGATCGTAGGGGATTATTCCCATAGTAGGAGAACGAAGAAATGCCGTTATAGAGAAAAAGATATAGTTCGTTCTCTTCATTCTCCCATTACATCAGCATAAGCATGTGTACGTATTTGTTTTTTTATCAATGGGAAAAGAAATAAGTCTAATTGATAAAGATAAAAGCAAGCGCAAAAGTATATATCATTTCATTCGTTCTAACGGTTTTTTTTTGTGCAGTACGAACATATTCATACGGTTTGTTTATAAATGGCAAATAATAATGAACAAACTGTGCCACTAAACTTGATTTCAGTTAATGCGAAACCGAAAACTAAATTTAAATGTGAAACGGTGTGCAATTACTTTTGTTTTATTGTGATACTCAAGATTTTACTTTGTATTCTATTATTATACAGAAATCATAAGGCGAATAAACCAGGTAAAACAACAAAATTCAATTTCTGTATAACTTGTTTTCTTCAAGATCAAGATCAATATCAACATACATTAGCTGATTTTCACCGTTCTCAACTTCAACAGACGCTTGATTTTCATCGATTGAGAGCGGAATCAACAGTCAAATGGAAACAACATGCAATTACAATTGCAGGTGGAAACGGGCAAGGAAATGGACTAAATCAGCTCTACAATCCTCAAGGAATTCATATTGATGGTAAAGGACAATCTATTTATATTGCTGATAGTTTCAATCATCGTATTGTTCAATGGAAATTTGGTGAAAACAGTGGACAAATTATTGCAGGAGGAAATGGTGAAGGAAATAGAATCGATCAATTATCTTTTCCTGCTGATGTAATCATCGATCAAAATAACAACTCTTTGATTATTTGTGATTGGGGAAACCGAAGAGTTGTTCGATGGTCATTAACAACTCAACAATTCATACAAATTATTGTTGAAGATACGAGATGTGGTGGATTACAAATGTCTGAAAGTGGAGATTTGTTTATTGCTGATATAGAGAGACATGTAGTAAAAAAATGGAAAAAAGATGAAAACAAAGGAATCATTGTTGCGGGTGGAAATGGAGATGGTGACCTATTTAATCAACTCAATCATCCGACATTTATCTTCGTCGATCAAAATGATACTGTTTATGTCTCAGATAGTGGTAATCATCGTGTAATGAAATGGTTCAAAGATGCCAAACACGGTATTATTGTTGCTGGTGGGTACGATAATGGACATAGGTCAAACCAATTATTTTATCCGCAAGGATTATTTGTGAGTAAAACTGGTAATGTTTATGTAGCTGCTTACAGAAACCATCAAATAATGCGTTGGCCATCAGAATCTCGCAATGGTTATGTTATTGTCGGTGGAAATTGTCGTGGAAACGAATCAAATCAGTTGCGTGGTCCAATAGGTTTATCATTAGATGCTCACAATAATCTTTATATTGCCGATTCTGAAAATAATCGAATTCAACGATTTGAATTTGATAGAAAATAACATCAACGAACAAAGACTTCGGCATTAACTGTCATTGGAAAAACTCGAGTGTTTGTTTGTCTAAAATGATTTTTAACTATATTTCGAATTTCACGATCAAGATAAGCGGTAACTAATATTTCTATATTAACAAAAAATGTAACAGAAACAACGCCAAGTGAATAAAAGAAAGCACTATTCGTAAATGAATAAATCATATAGGGAATACCACCAAGAAAGTAAACACTAAATGATATCATTATATTACGAAAAATTTCTGAATCACGATCTTTTCTTTTCTTATTGGGTTGTATAGTTGTCGATTTTCGATAAGAATAAATTTGAATAATTATAGCAATACTCAAACTAATAATCAATAGAATTGGTAGAATATAATATGCAACAATAATATAATAAGAATGCAGTATCTTATCTGATGGCACCCAACAAAGTTCGCCTGGACGAAAATAGACATCCTTGGTTAAAATTGATGGTGATGCTAGCATTAATATTACAATCCATCCGAAGGAAATTAAAATGACATGTGCTTTGAATGAAACTAACCAACGATATTTCGAATATAGATTAATAAAAAAAAATCTCGATATAATTTGCATAACATAAGAATAGATAACTGCAACTAGAGACATATATGAAAAATAGGCACGCCATCGACATAGTTGATCATCGGTAATCCATGTTAATATTAAAAGATAAGTATAATTCACACATTGAGTAATACAATATAATATTGAACTTAAACATGTATTACAAGTTAATAAACGACTAACTGTATACAATCGTTTTCTAGATAAAATAAGAATTAAGATGTATATTGTAATAAAAATAGCAGTAATAGAAAAAGCCATCGATAGGGGAGCAATAATACTGTAATCTGGTTTTTTAATTATTGAGAAATTCATGTTTTTAGCAAAATTACTTTTGATGAAGTTGCTGTCTGCTTGTTTTTCTTTCTTTCTCTCAATGAGAATATGTGAAAGAGATGTTATGGATAATTATTAACGCTTTTCTTAAATTTCTCTTTTTATCTTTTAGAATTGATTCAAGTAGACGGCTACGCATTTCTACTTGAATTAATAACAATATGATTTTGTTAATACTTAAATTTAAGTATCAAATACAAGCAGATAACAGAACATTAACAATATTTGAACCGGTACCGGTGTTCATGACAATGAGGTCAACTCTGTTGTCTGCATTGACATCAGCTGCGGCCACCCAAATCGGGCCATACACACCAGTTGAATAGGTTACTTGAGAAGCAAACATGGCATTACCATTGTTGAGGAAAACACCAATGTTGTTCGCCAAACGGTTTGCAACAATGATGTCAACTTTGCTGTCTCCATTGACATCAGCTGTTGTCACTGAATTTGGGGCACTGTTACTGCCTGTTGAATAAGTTGCTTGAGGAGCAAATGTGCCATCACCATTGTTGAGGAAAACACCAACATTGTTTGAATCAACGTTTGCAACAATGATATCGATTTTACTGTCTCCATTGACATCGGCTGCTGCTAAAGATCGCGGATTACTGCTTGTTGAATAAGTCACTTGAGAAGCAAATGCGCCATTACCATTATTGAGGAGAACACCAACATCGTTTGAACCAGAGTTTGCGACAATAATATCGATTTTGCTGTCTCCATCAATATCAGCTGTTGTCACTGAATATGGGGCACTGTTACTGCCTGTTGAATAAGTTGCTTGAGGAGCAAATGTGCCATCACCATTGTTGAGGAAAACACCAACATTGTTTGAATCAACGTTTGCAACAATGATATCGATTTTACTGTCTCCATTGACATCGGCTGCTGCTAAAGATCGCGGATTACTGCTTGTTGAATAAGTCACTTGAGAAGCAAATGCGCCATTACCATTATTGAGGAGAACACCAACATCGTTTGAACCAGAGTTTGCGACAATAATATCGATTTTGCTGTCTCCATCAATATCAGCTGTTGTCACTGAATATGGGGCACTGTTACTGCCTGTTGAATAAGTTGCTTGAGGAGCAAATGTGCCAATACCATTGTTGAGGAAAACACCAACATTATTTGAAAGCTCGTTTGCAACAATGATATCAATTTTACTGTCTCCATTGACATCGGCTGCTGCTACAGATCGCGGATTAATGCCTGTTGAATAAGTTACTTGAGGAGCAAATGCGCCATTTCCAATATTGAGGAAAACACCAATATTGTACCCCCAAACGTTTGCAACAATGATATCAACTTTGTTGTCTCCATTGACATCAGCTGCTACCAGATGCTGTGGTTCACTGTCAGTTGAATAAGTGATAGGAAGCGCAAATATACCACTGCCATTGTTGAAATAAATACCGATTGTATCTGGACCGGCATTTGTGGTAATAATATCGGGTTTATTGTCTTCATTCACATCAGCGGTTATTAAAAAATATGACCAAGCGCCAGCTGTATACAGATTTGAAGTTGGAAATCTATTGCACGGAGCTATTAAATAAATCAAAAATCGTTCTTAGTACACAGAGTAAAAATAGAAATACTGTCATACTTGTTGTCGTTGTCGTTACTGTTGTTGTTGTCTGTGTTGTTGCTGTCGTCACTGTTGTTACAACTGTTGTTGTTGTTGACGTTACTACCGCTAGAATAATTTTTGAAAATAAAATTTTGAACGAAAGAATTAATTTTATTCATCATTGTTTCATATTTTTTATCATTAACAGAATATTTTATTTACTTGACAAAGTACTTCTATCTTATGACGTACGAGCGAAGAACATATTAATAAAATGCACTTCATTGTTTTCTTTTGTTTTAATCAGTAGAATCATAGAATATATCCAGTCTGAAATAGCTTACCTTTATATAGCCATAACATGAATAGTATAGCAAGGGGAATACTAGCAAGTAGTGCACCAATTGTTAAACCGCAACAACAAGGTTTGCACGATGAGAAAATCGACCTGATTCGAAACCGCCTACGAAAATGACTGTGATCAAAGAATTATTATCGTATTATATATAAGTTACTTTGATAGCGTCTTATGGTCCTGCTCGGATAAAAATTTTTTATTTGCATTATTCGACGCAAATAACCTTGTACTTTGTTGGATGTTGGGTATTAACGATAATCTAGCTTGAGTTTGTGATACTACACTTGCTCTTTGGTCTAAGTTATTAAAAGTTTGAGCTAGATATGAATTTACAAGTATACTATTCCGATGGTCGTTTTCCTGAAATAAATACAAGACCATTCACGGCCTAGAATTATATATGATATAATACTAGATTCATACCATTATTTGAAATACAATCCAATTTATTAAATCCGAAATGACTGTACACGACTACTTTTTATGTCTGCACCGAAAGTAAAAAAGTCGACTAAATATATTCTTATTTTTTTTTCAAATGAAAACCATAGAAACGAATATATATTAATTATTAATAAAATCAAACCATGCAGGTTCGTTTGATTATTCAATAAAAAAATCTATGATTAATATGTCGAACTCATGAAAATAAGAGTATATTTTTTTAATTAACTCGTTTTTTTTTCAAGAATAATGTGCAGGAAGAAAAAGAAAACATCTCTTCCATTAGTAATGTTGTTTTTTAATAGTAAGTAATGTAAATCTACGCCTTCGAAAATATGATGGACATTGTTTCATTTGTTTGCCATTACTTTCAAGCATAGCCCTTCAACTATTTCTTTTGTCAATCTTCATAAAGTAATCTGCGTAGATGATCTAATCCACAATGGGCATTCTTACTTCACGATTATATCGTCGAATTCGTCCTTTGGGACAAACAGACAATGTTCAGGAAGGTTTATATTCAAATATTACGATCAGTAGTCAATTCGTCGTGGTTTGGCTCGATGCCGATATTAGTAAAACTGATGCTGTTTATCAAACTTCAATCAATTATCTTCAACGATGTTTTAAGTCTCTACAAACATTTACCAAAACCGAAGATTGCCTGAAATATCTTTCATCTATTCAAAATGAAACTGTGCTACTCGTAGTCTCCAGTGAACTTCTTCCCAAGATTTGGTCACACGTGAAAAACATGTCATACATACATTCGATTTATGTTCTGATTTTTAGTGGTCAACGGTTAGCACTTGCTGATTGTGATTCACCAAAAATTCGAGCTATATTCAATCGTGTGAGTTCAGTTTATAGTACATTAAAACGTGGTTCACGATATACTAAATTAAATTCCTTAGTAATGAGTGTTATTCCTTCGCAAATATTTACTAAAATCGATCTATCACAATTGAATCAATTGTTTGTCTATGGAATGTTAATGAAACAGATTATTCTCGAAATGAAATATGATCATCATCAAGCCATGATCGGATTCGGGAGATTTTGTCGAAGTCAATATTTTGGCGATCAAAATCAATTGAAAATAATCAAAGAATTCGAAAAAAATTACAAACAACATACACCGATTTGGTGGTATACAAGAGATTGTTTTGTTTCGACGATGCTTACTCGAGCTTTTCAAACGCAAGATATTGAAACTATCATACGTTTCGGATTTTTTATCAAAGATCTTCATCAACAAATTGAAACTATACATAGTAAAACGATGAAGAAAAACAATTTGCCGATTGTTGTTTATCGAACTCAGCATGTTTCGAAAGAAGAATTTGAAAAAATGAAGAATATCATTGGTCATCTAGTAGCATTCAATAATTTTCTTCTAGCCGATCCGAATTATGATGCATCACTCGAATCAGCACGTCGTACTTGTAGTACACAAGATGGTATTAGTATTCTCTTTCGTTTGAAAATTGAATCACAACAAACGTCAAATCCATTAGCATCCCTTCAAAATGTCAGTTTCTCATCGGAGAAAAGCAATTGTATTCTTTTCTCCATGCACAGTATCTTTCGTGTAAATAACATTAAAAACCTCGAACATCGTTTATGGGAAGTAGATTTAACTCTAACTGATGCGAACAATGAACATATTCGTAGTCTTACTCAGTTATTAAAACTAGAAACACAATATTCTATCGGTTGGGATAAACTTGCACAATTAATGATTATTCTTCGTGATTATGATCTTGCCAGAGAGATTTATTTTGCTCTATTGGAGTTAACACCTGAAGATGATGCTTTAAAATTAGCACATATCTATAATGAATTGGGAATTTTAGATGATGCAACAGGAAGATTTGCATCAGCATTACAATTCTATCAAAAATCAATTGGCATTCGGCAAGAACTTCTACCGCCAAATCATCGATTATTGAGTGTTTCGTATAATAATATTGGTGAAGTTCAACGACAAATGGGCGATTATTTTAGTGCTCTATCGACACATAAGAAAACATTAGATATTAAACAACAAAGTCTTCAACCATGGGATTTATCCTTTGCTACAACCTATAATAATATTGGACTAACGAGTGGATTATTAGGAGAATATAAGACAGCATTAGAATTCTATCAAAAAGCATTAACAATTAAACTGAGAGTTTATTCACATGATCATCCAGAATTAGCAATTTGTTATAATAATATCGGTGAACTTCAACGTGCCATGGGTAATTATCTAGCAGCATTATCTAGTTTTGAAAGAGCATTAAAGATTCGATTGAAAATTTATTCATCCATGGATCCATCATTGGCAATTCTTTACAATAATATTGGTCTTATTCATCGTGAATTAGGTGATTTCAATCAAAGTATCAAGTACTTAGAAAAATCTCTCGAAGTTAAACGAAAACATTTTCCACCAAATCATCCATCGTTTGCAACAACATATAATAATATCGGTGGTATTCGACATCAAATGGCAGAATTTGATCAAGCACTAGCAGCTTTTCAAACAGCACTCGATATTCAACAGAAAACACTTCCATCTAATCATCCAGAAATGGCAACAACATTGACAAATATAGGTGTTACACATCAATCTCTAGGCAATTATAAAGAATCTCTTGAATTCTATGAAAAAGCTTTGGCTATTCGAAAGAAAACACTGCCGAAAAATCATCCAACCATTGGTACTTCTTACAATAATATCGGACATGTACATCAACTATTGGGTGAATATACAGTAGCCAATAAATTCTATCAACGAACATTGAAAATTCAAGAAGAATCTCTTTCATCTGATCATCCGATGCTATCGGCAACTTATAATAATCTTGCAGATATTCAACGAGAATTAGGCAATTTTGAGAAAGCTCTTAATCTCTATAAGAAATCCTTGGAAATCAAACGAAAAACTCTTCCATCGAATCATCCAACATTGGTTACAACGTATAATAATATGGGTGTTGTACATCGAGCATTAAAACAATACGCCGAAGGATTGGAATGTTTTAATCAAACACTTGAAATTCAACGAAAAACACTTCCACCCAATCATCCTGATCTCGCAGCTGTTTATGCCAATATTGGCAGTAATCATCAATCATTACAAGAGCATTCGAAAGCAATCGAATATTATGAAAAAGCTTTGAAAATACAAGAAAAATCTCTTCCAAACAATCATCCTGACTTGGCAATGACATATAATAGTATAGCAACAGTTTTAGTCGTTAAAGGCGATTTCAAAAAAGCTTTAGAACATGCACAAAAAGCAGTAGATATTGGCAGTCAATCTCTACCGCCGGATCATCCTCATTTATTGACATTTATAGATTATCTTGCAAGAATACAAGCCAAAGTCGAATCTCTGAATAGTTATTGACAGATTTTGTATACGCCATAAAGTTACATATTTTATCATTTTATTGCTTGTAAAAAATAAAGATAAAAGTTGCTCTTTTTTTCATTTAATCTTTCGCTTAGTCCCATGGGACAACTCGACGTAACAGATAAAGATAGTAACAACATTTTAAATCGTATTGAATGGCTCAGACCATATGTAAGAATATACTTTTCTCGAAAGTCATGACATTGTGTAGATTATATGGTTCATATCATGCATTAGAATCTGGAAAAATAACGAAAGCTCTAATTGATTTTACAGGTGGCTTTGATGAGATCATTGATCTTACTGAAAAATTATGTCGACCGAATTTTACAGAAGAAATTAAATGTATTTTACAACAAGCAAGTACAAACAAGTTTTTCATAGGATGTTCTATCTTTTCCAACGACGAGTCGAATGAAAAATAAATTTTATTGTTTTTGTTTTATTTTTACGTTCGATTCGATTTTCTTGATAGTTCACCGTTGTGGAATGATGTGTCTGTCGAAGAAAGACGCAGATTTAAATTTCAACACGCACATGATGGAGAATTTTGAATGTCTTACGATGACTTCTTTGATTGTTTTCATGAAATTTAAATTTGTCATAGTGCACCAGAGTCACTAGAACTATTGCAAACGACTTTGTTAACAACGTATGAATACATATATCTTTTTATTCTATAGAAGAATATTAGACAAATCCTCAATATCTGATTGAATTAAAATGGAGCAATGATTCTGCCGAAAACCAACTGTGTAAAATGGTTATTCAATTATTTTATAAAGAAGATACGCAACAAATATTACGCGATAAAACCCGAATAGCGTTTGATATTATACAATTATATTCTCCAATAAATGTTTAGGTTCATGATACTGCTCATATCAATAAGAATATCAAAGAGCATCGAAGATTTTACATTAGTCAATATACGTCACATCGATCTATCAGCAAACAATCAATGATTCCTTCTGGAACCTATATTATAATTCCAAAAACACTAATTGCAGTGGAACATTTTTATTACGTTTATTTACTAAAACAACAGCGGATCAATCAGAACCAATGTAAATTTATGTTAATTATTTTATAAATCTATTATTATTTTATCTTTCTTCTAGAGAATTGACCGTCAATAAAAACAATCTTGCAAGTATTGCCTGTATATAGTAGCTTTAAAATTCATGTTTTTGTTTGTTATAGACTAATGCAGAAACAAGACGTCCGCAACTAGATGATACTACAGATGATTAATCGTTTTTCTCAAGAACTATTATTTAAACTGAGAGTAATGTAGTTACCATAAATAAAGATTACTAGAATCGATTGTTTTTCAAGCACAATAACTTTTAAATAAGCTTATAGTATTCGACTGATAATTACCAACAATAATATCTGCATACCCATCATTGTTGATGTCACCTGTTGTTAT
>ERZ778019.3897-NODE-3897-length-10075-cov-12.447705_pt1 | contig 10075 bp, 10 predicted proteins | sample MGYA00375749_ERZ778019 | MGnify/ENA primary metagenome ERZ778019 (study PRJEB29350, sample SAMN05389821) | bioreactor metagenome | isolation source: Ammonium sulfate bioreactor | place: South Africa: University of Cape Town | collected 2014-03-17 ... | reverse complement strand
AACAAAGAGTGAATTTAATCTTCAAGATGTCGCTACTTGGTTGAAGAGATTTTTCTGTTTTCTATTTTTCGAAATAAGATCTTCGTTCGAAATAAAAATCAATTTTTGTTCCTACGAAATTTGCTTCGAGTCTAATTAATTAATAACAGAGGATTGTGATCTAATTTTCCATTGGTTAAATCTGTCAAACCATCTGAAATTGATTTCTTTGAATATAAAAAAAAGAGAACGACGACTGACTGATGTTTATACGTCAGTAGAATGACAAGTTATTCAATAAAGAATTGCCTATCAACAACCGAGAAACGTAGAATTCTTTTCATATTCTTCATAAAACACGTCAGAAAGACAACAAAAACAAGTCACACATTTCCTTATCATTTTTTTTTATTAACGTTCATTTCAGATAAGTCAATCAAAAGAAAACTAGTCATGTTATCTATTGTTCTTCCAGTGAAAAACTTCTTTCGAATTGGTATACCTGTTCTCTGTTTGTTCGGCTCTGCGCCGACATTTTTTATCTTTTGGTTTTTTCTTCGATTAATCACGGCGATCTTCTTCTCTGAACAAATCTATCGTCGTTTCGATGATATTCTCTATTCACTTTATCAACAATTTGTTTTGTTCTTCTTCGAGAATTGGGTCAATGTTAAGGTACTTTTTGTCCAAATAAAAGTTTTGCTTGTAAATGTTTTATTAATTTAGATTTATTTTCATGGAGATTACGATGAAATTATTCGGCAGAAGGAGAATGTTTTGTATATTTCGAATCATCAAAGTTCAGGTAGATCGAAAAAATGATTTCGAATCGAAATGGAAAACTTTGTTTGCGTGTGTTTAGTCGATTGGATTGTGGCGAATATGTTAGCAGCTCGACAAGGTAGTCTCGGTCATATTCGATATGTTCTCAAAAATGATCTTCGGTATTTACCTTTGTATGGTTTTTATTTTCAACAAGTAAAATTGAAAAAGAAACGTTTTGGTTTTTTTTTTACATGAATTTTGTATTTTTTTCAGCACGGTTGTATTTATGTTCGTCGAAATGATAAAGGCGATTTAGAACGTGTTGAAAAAGGCATTTCACAAATAAAATCCAACGGTCTACCTGTTTGGTTAGTTATCTTTCCTGAAGGAACTCGATACAATCCGATCAAAAACCCAGAAGTCATCGAACGGTCACGACAATTCGCTAAAGAAAAAGGTTTTTTCTCTCATATCTACGTTCTATTTTCACTGAATTTTCTATTTATTCAGGTGTAATTCCGTTCGACAAAGTTCTCTATCCTCGAACAGGCGCGACGATCGCTGCTCTCAATGCATTAAAAGATAAATTCGACGCCGTTTACGACGTCACTGTTGTTTATGATGATAAAACGAAGACCGGCTTAGCTGCACCGTCGATGACGGGTAAAGGAAAAATCGTCGCGAGAAAAGAATCGATTTGTTTTTGTTGGTTTAGAATTTCTGCAAGGTCAAATCAAAGATTTACATATTCATGTTGAACGAATTTCGATCGATTCGATTCCGACGGATTCGAATGAGCAAATATCAAACTGGATTTTACAACGATTTGTTCTCAAAGACAAGTAAAATCTTAAATCAACGAGATTTTATTCGAAAATTCATGTCGAATCTTTTAGATTATTAAAACAATTCGATTTTAGTCACGGTGTTCTCGCCAAATCGAGCTTGAATTTAACAAAATACTCGTGTTTATTCTTTCTTTTAACGACAATTGTCTTATTTTTGACTTGTCAAGGTCGTTCACTCTACGGGCAAATCTGTTTTATCGCCACTCCAATCACACTTCTCTGGATGTATCTCAATCCTTCGAACAAAGTCAACAACTTGCCATGAAAACGTCTTTCTCTGCAATCGGACAATCTAATTTCAGTCATTTTACTCTTTCTTTCTTTTCTTTTTCTCTCTCTGCGTGTGTATTTACTAGTCGAAAATCCTAATTAACTTCCGTTTTTGCTCTCTGATAAAAACTAATAATTGTCGAATTTGTGTTTCAGATGATCGATTCTCCGTCGAATGAAGAAGATGATAAATGTGTGCCTCGTGCAGCTGTATATAAAATGATAAAAGATTGTACACAACAAATCCGTGTATCGAGTGAAGCAAAAGAATTTTTCGTTCAATGTTGTAATGAATTTATCCATACGTTAGCGCTGCAAGCGAATAGTGTTTGTGAACAACAAACAAAGAAACTCGTTCATCCCGATCATATTGTCATGGCGTTGGAAAATCTCGGTTTTGCTTCGTATAAAACCGATTGTTTGAGTGCGATGGAAACGGCACAACAAGAATTGCAACAGAAACGACGTAAACTTCATGGAAAAATGACGTCGATCTATACCGATGAGGAACTTCGACAACAGCAGGAATTGTTGTTTCAACAAGTAGAAATTTGCTTTGTTTTGTTCGAATGAAATTTGATTTTTGATTTTTGTTGACAGGCTCGTGAAGAAGCTCAACAATTAGAAGAAGATGATTGGGCACGAACACAAGAATTATCGAAAGAAGTTCTCAAGAAAAAAGCCGAAGCAACACGAACGGATGATGATAACTACGATGATTAATTTACTTTCTTTTGTTTCTCTTTGTCTCTCTCTCTTTTTTTGTAAAATACAGATTATCAGAAAAACAAAACAAAAAACTAAACAAGATTGTGTATAAAAACATCACACTCATCTCTCTTTCATTTCATATAGATTTCTTTACTTGAGAATGCAATTGTACAAAGCTCGAGATTCATGGATTGTCAATAGCGAAAAACAGAGTTTATGGTTTAATAGACGAAGTTTAATTGTATATAGTAAACCAGGTAGATTTCTCTCTCGAGGATCAATTCGATTGCTTTGTTTTATCGATTAGAAGCGCTTACTGAGCATATTTTGACGTCAACAGCGTGGAATTGCTCGTCGATTGGCGAGATCTTTGGTTATATTGGACAAGTGCAATTTGTTAATGGTAATTTCTGCTTTTTTTTTGTTTTGAAATAAAAGAAAGAATTGTATGTAGATGGTGTTCATTGGTTGATATTTATTAAAAGCCGAGAAAATATTTGTAAAATTCAAAATCAACATGAAATTTATCGAATAACGGAAATTTTAATTCATCCATTCGAAGATTTCGATGAAGTTCGAAGATTTTCTTCGTTTATTTCCATATGAAAATCTTTCATTTAGGATTCATCGAATAAATTCAATCCAAAAAACGAATTCAAATTCATCGAAGTAAAGATTTTAACCAAAAAAACTAAAACGAATATTTTCTCTTATTTCAGGAATTTCGTATTTGGTACCAAGAAACTCAATGTTTCTACTACAGTCCGACCTACGATTTGACAAATTCCTATCAACGTTCGTTTTCTATCGATCAAACAATTCCTCTTTGGAAACGTGCCGACGAACAATTCTTCTGGAATCGTCAAATGCTCAGCGAGCTCATCGACCAAGCTGAAGTACGTCGAAATTTCCTTGCAAACCGACAGTTTCAATTTTTTTCATTCAGAAAGATCATCTGAATGACGATTGGATTCAGCCGATTATCATGGGCTATTTGAACGAATGTCATTTCGAAATCAACGAACAGATCGACATTCATTTAGTTCTCATTTCTCGACGAAATCGACATCGAGCTGGCGTTCGAATGCATTGCCGAGGCATCGACAATCAAGGCAATGTCGCCAATTACGTCGAAACTGAACAAGTAAGTTCGAAAAAAATAAAAAGATCGAAATTGAAGTTTGATTAGATTGTTTGGACGGGAATGAACGTGATGTCGTTCGTGATGATTCGAGGATCTGTGCCGATCTACTGGTCTCAACCAGGAATTAAATATCGTCCGCCGCCGAAAATCGACCGAAGTAAGTCGCGATTTATTCTGATCAAATAACGATCAATTAACTTGACGATGATGCGCGTTCTTTTCTTCTTGTTATTTAGCATAAGAATATATATTTTATTCTCTCGAAGCTATTTCCGATTCGTTCGTCGTACTATTTATATTTGTCTATTGACATGTTTGTGTTTAGTTTTGCCTTTAATCGATGAGAGTTCGTTCGTTGTGCGTGTGATAAAGGTCAAACGATCGAGTAGAACTTGTGTTTTAAAATTAGATTCGTTTCGCGTTTTTTTTTCTCTTCTTTTTATTGATGAATAAACAAATGAAAATTAATCAAAAAAAGTCTTTCGTTTACGATGAATATGTCAACACTATTTCCGCATGTCGTTACCGGAACATGAAGAGAATCCAAATACGAGAATTGATTCTCATTTGAATATCAAACAGATCGTAAAAAAAACACGTCCAACTGAGACACACAATTCTCTAGTTCATCGAAAGCAAATCTTTTTCGACGAAAGAACGAGATTTTTAAAGGCTAAACGAAAATTTTTGTTCAAAATCGCGTATAAAACAGGATTTATCGATGAATTCGAATAGCCGAGCCAAATGAAAACTTCAATCGCATTCACACTTAAACATAAACAAACAGCCCGAATAATATAGAGAGTAAAGAAGGGCAACCAGCAGACGATAAAACAACCGATAACAACGGCTAATGAACGTGTTATTCGAACTTCCGCTGAGATTTCTCGACGGCCGATTTGCTGTAAATCAGTTAGCGACGAATGTTGTTCGTTTGTCGATTTAGTTTCAAGGTCAAAATGACAATTGACTTTCATTTTTCGACTTGTTGTCAAACGTATTGTTGATTGTTGTTTAATGGCATAGAGAACTTTAGTATAGAGAAAGAGCATAATTACTAATGGAATATAAAATGATAATAATGAACTTGTAACAACGAAATTCAAGTCTTTGTAGAGATCACATTGTCGAGTCGATTCGTGATATTTTATTGGACTTATGAATAGAGTTCGATTGTCGACTTTTGAATAGATTGCTTGTTTCTTTTCGAAGAACAATGTTGGCAACAGACAAATAGCTAATGAAACAAGCCAAGATATTGAAATGTAGATTAAGGCAAGAGAATAGGAATGACGATATTGTCGATAACGAATTGGATAATTCGTTGCGATGTAACGATCGAATGCGATCATTAGAAGACTCTGAGAACGAAAAACTAAGTCAAATATTAAGAAAAAAGGAAATTCAAATACCCAAATCGATGCTGTTGAACATAGCACATCGATAACCAACCAAATTTCACAGAAAACTTTACCAAAATACCAGATTTGAAATGTTGAATAGAATGCCGAAAATGGCAAAACAGATGTTCCTAATAGAAGATCGCTCAGTGCTAAATTAATAATCAAATAATTCGACATTCCACCTTGACGAATCTGTTTATCGATAATAAATGCAAGAATAACTAAGATATTTCCAACGATTGTCCATATTGTGATTGTAAAAAGTATAATACCGATGAAAATCGATGGAAACATTAGCGTTGCCGAAGAAAAATTCGTGTGATTAGCACTAAACATTTATATAATCAGAAATATAATAGAAAATAACAAAAGAATAGCGAGAGAGGAGAGATTATTAATATACAAATGGACTACGAATGAATGTTGAAGTTCGTCGTCGTCTTCTTCTTCTTTTGTTATTGTTTATTCAATGAAATGAAAGAAGATCTAGAAAGAAGATACGGAATAATTGTATAGTTTTAACAAGATAGATTGATTGTCCTGCGGTTTGAGATAAACTAACTCGTGACAATCGTTGTCGGTTAGATTGACTTTCGAAAATGAACTCAGTTTTTTGCATTTTGAAAAAACAACACCCTCGAAATTCTTCAATGAATTCATCCGACTCATTAGAAAACTAAAATGCATGTTAATGCTTTCTTTCCTTATGAATATCCGCTAGAAAATCATCAATGGATTTTCTTATTCATTGATTGTGAGTCAAAAACTTTTTTCCTCTTCTCTCTCTCTCGTTCCCATTCTCGTTCTCTTTATTTATACTTGCTATTTCAACTAGAAAATAATCCGATCGATGCTGCTTTTATTAGTTGAGAAAAAAAAAGAAGCCAAGTCGGAAATAAACAACAGGACAAAGAAAAGCCGTTTGCTTTCTCGTTTTTCGAAATGATTAAGTGTCATAAAAAAAACACAAGTATATCTTGATAAATCCAAAGAAAATGTTAGAATAACACAAAGAGAAAAAAGCCACAATTAATTAAATAAATGAATATCTATTTTGATAGAAATTCGATCTGAAACCTAACAAAAATAGTCAATTGAGGCACATGAAATTGATTAATTGATCGATGAATTCCTATTCTCAGGAGTCGATTTTGTTTTCCTTCAACGGAACAAATTTGACATTAAAATGAATTCTTTGTTTGGCGTTATTTAGATTTCAGTGAATCTCATGAAGCGTTTGTTAAACATATGGAAGTTGAATTATCGCGTACGAAAGGTCAACAACTTATTCTAATTACTCTTGTTGATGAATGGGGCAAAGAAACGGTTCTAAATGATGCTTATTATGATCATGTTATCAAATATAATTGTGCAAAATTGTCTTATATAGCATTTGATTTTCATGAATATTGGTAAACGAAAACGGAATTTTTTCTTTTGCTTGAAGTGAAAAAAAAACTAATATCTTAATTTAGTAAAGGATTGCAATTTGGTAATGTGCTAACTTTATTACAACTCCTCGAAGAGAAAAATATCTTTCGAGAGATGCGTTTTTCTTGGTTGGTGTCTCTTTTTTTTCGTTCTTTTATTGAATTCAAGTGTGAAATCTATTTATTAGGATTAATATTGAGAAGAATATTACTCTTAGTGAACAAATAAGTGTCTTTCGAATAAATTGTGTTGATTGTCTCGATCGAACTAATGTTGTGCAAGCAGCTATTGCTAAAACTTGTTTAGAAATCATGGTAAAAAAATCTGATTTATTCGAATTTCATTATTTCGATTGGCGAATCTATTTTAGCTGAAAAAACTCGGGTTATTAGATTTAGATGGCGGTGGACTTAATGGAGAGGCAAGAGTCATTTTTCAAACGATGTGGGCAGATAATGGTGATGCAATTAGTAGACAATATGCAGGCACCGATGCAATGAAGGTAACGTTTTTTTTTTCGAAAAAAAAGAGTTTCTCGGAAATAGAAATGAACGTGTTCTCAGTTTGAACTGCTAATAATGTGAACAATTAGATTTTCTTTCATGATTTCGATATATATTTAATTGACAATGAAAGGTCTTTCGATAGAAAAAGAAGATTTAGTTGAAACAGTTTGACTTAATCTAATATTCGAACTTCAGTGTTAGCTTCATGCAGATTGAGATGCAATTGCCAAGGAAATGGACATTTTGTTAAATCAATTGATAATTCTAAAGTACGCTGTAATCGTGCATTCTGTAATTGAATTGTTCGTTGATCGCAATTGATACGTAGTGTGATAGTATCATTTTCCATGTTTTCGAGTGTTTTTCCACTGGATAATACTCGGCCACTCACACCTGTGTAAGTTTGATTTCTATTTGACCATCCGTAACTTGATGCAGCATAAAACGAATCAGGTGCCATTGGTTGAGTTTTTGAGATAATTCCAAAGAAAATCCATCCATTCTGTGGTAGTTTTTCGATTCGAAAACGAAATGCGTATTCTCCAACACTGTATTCATTTTTTCCACGTACTTCTGTGTGACCACCATTGTTTTTTGTAACCGATCGACCATTATCTTCTATCTTTGCACCATTATAAACGCGTTCAAATATATCTGTGGAGTAGACTCTATAGATTCGAATATTTGTGACAAGTGGCATAAAATCTCTCTGAAACACTAAATTCTTAGGATTCTGCATGTCATTTGTTAACTGTTCAAGTTGTTCAGTCCATTGTCGTAAATCAATTTCACTGAAATCATTGTCTTCACGGCCTTGCTTCAGTTCTGCAGACACGATTTTCAATTTTTTTTGTAATATTGTCACATGATTGCCAACGTTGTTAAGTAAATCATTCCGTGCTTTTTCAGCTGCCTGATGTATTTTTTCGATTGATTCTTCTTCCCATTCCTTAATTTTCATCATTAGAGAATGTTTCCGAGGATCTTGAGCTTGTTGATTAACATTTTGATGAATTGTATCATAGTTTGTTATAATTCCTTCTAATTGTTTATTGAGTTCCTCTCGATGATCATTCGAATGTTTAGGACAGAAAATCTGTGAACATCCTCCGCATGTATAAATTCCCTTCGCTTTATTACAAACGGTACATAAAACTTTCTTTGTTTCAGTCAAAGATGCACTACCAAAGTTGTTCGAAAACATATCGTCTCTGTGCAAATAAAAAACGTGTTTTAACGAACGTTATCTTAGATGAAAGAATTCTTTTATTTATTTATTTACACAAGAAAATACAGCTCAGTTACGTAGTCGTAGGTAAAAGTCGTATTGATGTACATCCGTTGAGAAGATTGAAGTGTAATTTCCATGGAAAAGGACATTTGTTAATATCGACAAGAATTTCATCGATATGACCTGTTAATTGATTTTTCATTTGAATTTTTCTTTGTTCACAATCGATGGTTAATATGAAAATATCATTGTTAATAATATCATCATTATCTTTTTGTAAACATTCTCCAGCGAGATAAATTCGATTTTGTGTTGCCCAACCGTATGATGAAAGGCAACTAAATGAATTGATATTCATCGATTCAAATTTGGAAATAATTCCAAAGAACATCCAGCCATTTCGTCGTAGTTTTTCGATTCGAAATCGAATTTGATGTCGTCCATTGAGATAATCACGTTGTCCAAGTGCTTGCGAAAAGCCAAACCAATCGTCTTTCTCAATCGAATATCCCTGATCTTGTACTCGAATATCTCCGCAAATTTCTCCGAATTTTTCTTGATTTTGACAATTTTTCGATGATAAAATCATTGATTTACTTTTTTGTTTGTTTGTTTGAATTCCAAGAAAAAGGAAGTCTCTCTTTTAAATACGCAATATGATTCATATCGAAGTTAATCTCACGTGAGTCATATTTACTTAATCTTGCGCATTGAGGGAAGAAAAGAAAAGGCATTTTGTTATTTATTATTGATTCATTTCGAAAAGATAAGATTAATTTAGCACGCGAATATCGGTATTACTATTCGTAGGAGTAAGAAAATACTGCCAGGGCAATGGACATTTGTCGATATCGATGGTTAATTCAACGGTTTGATTGAGTCGTTGATTTGTAAGTTGAATTTTGTTTTGATCACAATCGATCGATAGAATGAGTTGATCATTTTGAATTAGATCGAATGTTTGTTGATTCGTCAATTGACCTGCGACGATGATTTCATTTTGGTTTGACCATCCGAAACTTGATGAAGTTGAATAAAGATTATTTTGTTTATTTTCCGATGCCGATAGAATTCCAACAGCAAACCAATCGTTTTCTCGAATTTGTTCGATTTGAAAGTTGATTTTTTCGCAACCAGTTTGATATTTGTTTTGACCTCGAATCTCTCGATGATTCGATTCGATCGATGGATTTTCATCGAATTTCTGTGAAGATATCTGTCGATCGATATGAATTTGATTGACTAAAGCTGTCGAACTTTCTTGAACTTCGATGTTCACCGGATTGACAAGTTCAGATTTGAAAATTTCTAATTTTCTCGTCCATTCCTGAAGATCGTTTTCAAGAAAATCATTATCTTCTCTCGCTTGTTGTAATTCATCGAAAAGTTCTTGTAGTTTCTGTTTGACATCATTGTTTTGATTTGAAATCGTTGTTAACAACTCATTTCTCGTTTGTTCAGCCAATTGTCGAATCTGTTCGATGGATTTTTGTTCCCATTGATCGACTTTTTGTACAAGAGCATGTTGACGAAGATTTTGCGTTTGTTGAACAAGATTTTTATACGCTCGATCGTATTCAATTTCGATATCTTCTAATTGTTTGCTCAGTTCACTTCGATGATCAATCGAATGTTTCGGACAAAAAATCGTCGCACAACCTTCGCATTTAAAAGTTCCTTTGCCACGTTTGCAAATTTCGCACAACACTTTCGAAGTCATTTCAGCAAAATAACACAAAGATAAAAAACCAAAAACCAAAAAGAACAAAAACAAAAAAAAAAAAAAA
>ERZ778019.3887-NODE-3887-length-10095-cov-4.707570_pt1 | contig 10095 bp, 6 predicted proteins | sample MGYA00375749_ERZ778019 | MGnify/ENA primary metagenome ERZ778019 (study PRJEB29350, sample SAMN05389821) | bioreactor metagenome | isolation source: Ammonium sulfate bioreactor | place: South Africa: University of Cape Town | collected 2014-03-17 ... | reverse complement strand
GCTTGATCGCCACCACATCGGGGTCGAGCGCCGCCTGGCGCAGGAACTGCACCACCACGTCGAAGGATTCATAGGGGTGATGGACGACGATGTCCTTCTCGCGGATGGCCGCGAAACAGTCTCCGCCATGCTCGCGGATACGCTCGGGAAAGCGCGGATTGAAGGGCGTGAACTTGAGGTCGTCGCGCGCCACGGAGACGATCTCGGAAATCTGGCTGAGCGCCAGCGGGCCGGTCAGCACGCTGATGCGATTGGAGGCGACGCCGAGCTCACCGGCGACGAAGTCGCGCAGTTCGGCCGGCATCAGCATGTCGAACTCGATGCGGATCACCGAGCCGCGACGGCGCCGCTTCAACGCCGTCTCGAACAGCCGCACGAGATCCTCGGACTCTTCCTCGACCTCGATATCGCTGTCGCGGATGATGCGGAACGTGCCGGAGCCCTTGACCTCGTAGCCCGGGAAAAGCTTGCCGATATAGATGCCGACAGCCTCCTCCAGCGGGATGAAGCGGACATGCTGCTTGCGGTCCGGCAGGCGGGTGAACCGCTTCAGCGCCACCGGCAGGCGCAGCAGCGCGCTCATCTCCTCGCCGTTCTTGCGATGGCGAAGCTGCAGGGCCATCGAGAAGCCGAGGTTCGGGATGAACGGGAAAGGGTGCGCCGGGTCGATCGACAGCGGGGTCAGCACCGGGAAAACCTGTTCCTGGAAGTGCTCTTCCAGCCAGACCTTCTCATCCTTGGTCAGGGCATCGCGGGTTATGCTCTCGATGCCTTCCTTGTTGAGAAGGACCGTCAGCGCTGACAGGCTCTTCTGCTGGTCTTCCTGCAGGCGCTCGACCTCGCGCAGCAACTGTTCGAGCTGCTGCTCGGGGGTGCGGCCGTCCGGGCTCTTGAGCACGATGCCTTCGCGCACCTGGCCGGCAAGGCCCGCGACGCGCACCATGAAGAATTCGTCGAGATTGGCGGCGGAGATCGACAGGAAGCGGACGCGTTCGAGCAACGGGTGATGAGGATTGAGGGACTCCTCGAGAACACGTCGGTTGAATTGCAGCCAGGAAAACTCGCGATTGACGAAGCGGTCCGGATTCCCGCCCTCGGGCCTTGCCACCTCGGCGCCCGTGAATTCGCTCTGTACCGGCTTCAGTTCGTTCATGGTTCCCTGTTCTTCCCCGATCGCCGCCCCGTCCCGCCCGGCCAGACGGGCATCGTTCGGCGGCGAAAACGCTCCTAGAGCGCCGCGCGTCCTTCTGGACGCGCAAAGGACGCTCTAGCCCTTTGATTTGGCGCATGATCCTTTCCGAAAGTCGATTCCAACCTTCGGGGTTATGCGCCAGCCGGTTAACCGGCTCAACTTATCCTCTGACAGGCTTTTACGACAGTTTCATTTCATCGATCTTGCAAAGAGACAGGTTATGATCCAAACGCAAGGCACGGAGCGCGTGCCCTTCCAGCCCATCCGGCTGGGGAAGGACGACGCGCCGATGCGAAGATGGCAGAGCATGCGTTGCGCGTCCATTGGACACGCAAGCTCCAAGGAGACGACGATGGCAGGTGGTTCCATTCCCCATTTCCAGAACGACGCGGGCTATCCGGCGATCGATATCGGCGTCAGGGAATTCATGTGCACCGGGGCCAACCCGCCCTTCGACCATCCGCATGTGTTTCTCGACATGGGCGACGACAATGAGAAGGTCTGCCCCTACTGCTCGACCCTTTACCGCTACGCGCCTTCGCTGAAGGCGACGGAAACGCAGCCCTCGGGGTGTCTCTACATCGACCAGGCCGCCTGATCGTCATCCGGCCATGACGGAGACGCGGTCCCGGCAGGTCATCATCGCCGGGGCAGGCATAGCGGGACTGACCGCGGCGCTGGCTTTCGCCGAGCGCGGCCTCAGTGTGAAAGTGTTCGAGCAGGCGCCGCGTCTCGAAGCGGCCGGCGCCGGCATCCAGCTCTCCCCCAACGCAACACGCATCCTGCGGCAACTCGGCGCGCTCGATCGGCTGGCGGCCAGGGCGATCCGGCCCGAGGCCGTGGTGCTCAAGGACGCCTCGAGCCTGCGTGAACTGGCGCGCGTGCCCATGGGACAGGCCGGCGAGGATCGCTGGCGCGCACCCTATCTGGTCGCCCACCGCGCCGACGTCCAGGCAGCGCTGCTGTCGCGCGTCTCCGAGCAACCGGCGATCTCGCTCGTCACCGGCGCTCGGGTAAGCGGGGTCGCCGTCGATACGTCCGGGGTCACGGCCGCGGTCGAGGCCGAGGGCCGCACTGTCGAGGCGCGCGGAGACCTGCTGGTCGGCGCCGATGGTGTGTGGTCCTCCATACGGGCGCTCCTGGCCAGCCAGGAACCCGGTTTCGCGAACAGTCGGTTCTCAGGCGAACTTGCCTGGCGTTCCACCGTCGCGGCGGACAGCGCGGCCGGACGGATCTTTTCCACGCTCGGCGCCGGCGATTGCGTGACCACGTTCCTGCATTCCGGCTTCCATATGGTGGCCTATCCGGTGAGCGGCGGCGAAGCCTTCAACCTGGTCGCCTTCACGCGGGGCGAGCGCATCGCCGAAGGCTGGTCCGGACATGCCGACCCGGCCATTCTGTCGGGCGCGATGCGCTGCACGGCGCCGGCGTTGCTGCGCCTGGCGAAAGAGGCCGCGCCATGGATCGCCTGGCCGATCCACACCGTGGAGCAACGGCAATGGACGACGCCACGCAGCGTCGCGCTGATCGGCGATGCCGCTCACGCCATGACGCCCTTCGCCGCGCAAGGCGCCGTGATGGCGATCGAGGATGCGGCCATGCTCGCCGGCACGGTCGCCGATTTCCCCGGCGATCCGGCGCAGAGCCTCGCCGTGTGGGAGAACCTGCGGCGGCCGCGTATTGCCAAGGTCGCCCGGCGCGGCGCGCTCAACCGTCTCGCCTGGCATGCGACCGGCCCGGTGGCGATCGCCCGCAACCTGTTCCTCGGCGCGCGAGGCTCACGGAAGCTGGCGTCGGATCTCGACTGGCTCTACGGCTGGGAGCAGCCGAAGATCGTCCGGCGCTGATCGGTCTGTCTGACACGGGCGGCGCGCCCGTCTTCAATTGTAGAGACGCATCGAAAGCCCCAAGGAGACCGGCAGCGGGTTCCACCAGCCAGTGCGCAGCCCGGCGGCGCGCAGCGCGGCGGCCGTCCAGGTGTTGCAGCCGACCAGAGCGTTGAACCTGCCATTGGCTTCATAGAAACGGTCGAAGTTGGAATAGCCGGCGCTCTCGATGGCGACCGGGCCGTTGGCCCCGTGCTGAAAGCTGGCCTCGATATAATCGAGCAGCGCGGCGAAATCGGTCTCCGTGACATCGAAGCCGGCAATGTCCGGATGCGGCTCGGCAATGGCACCCGCTACATCGACATGCATGACGGCGGCGTCGAGGGTGAGCGCCTTGATGACGGGCTCGGCCTTCAATTGCGACCAGGTCGGCGTCTCCAGATAGAAGGCGCGGCCGCCCCAGCCGAAGACGATATAGCGCACTTGCGGGTTCTCGGTGGGAATGCCGGCATCGGCGAGGAAGTGAAAGCGTTGCCGCACACGGTCGTCGACCGGGATTGCGATATCGGTGTGAATGGGGTTCTTCAGAACGAGGATATGCCGCGTCCCCTGCCCCGCCATCGCCGCCGGCCACAACGGGCGCGGCACCAACGCGCCCAGCACCACGGCGACAGCCACGGTGGCCAATACGGTAACCAGAAACCGCCAGACCCTCATGAGAAAAACCTGATCCTCAAGGCGACCCGGCATCCCACCGAAACACCAGAGCACCTCAGATGTTGGCTCTTTCGGAACTCCGGACGGGAAACCCGCTTCGCACTGTTCCTTAAACTGTTCAGCAATTCGCTCCTCGTAGGACGAATCGGCCGGCGGATGCCACCCCTTGTCTGCCGGTGGAAACCGCCGGCGGTCAATTCTGCCTGACGATCCCCGGCTTCTCATATCGCCGTGGAAGCGACTCCGGTCGTATGTCCGGGCCAATATCAGTCACCGGAGCCGCGCCGGGATCGGGCATCAATATCTCAGGGCCGGCCTTGCGGCGCCAGAACCATCTCAAATGGCCGAACCTGCTGAGATAGATGTAGATGACCGGCGTGGTGTAGAGGGTCAGGAACTGCGACAACAGCAGGCCACCAACGATGGCGATGCCGAGGGGCCGGCGCAGCTCCGAGCCGGCGCCGGTGCCCAGTGCCAAAGGCAGGCCACCGAGCAATGCCGCCATCGTCGTCATCATGATGGGCCGGAACCGCAGCAGGCAGGCCTGGTAGATGGCCTCTTCCGCCGGCAATTGCCTGCGCCGCTCGCCGTCCAGCGCGAAGTCGATCATCATGATCGCGTTCTTCTTGACGATGCCGACGAGCAGGATGACGCCGATCAGCGCGATCAGCGAAAAGTCGTACCCCAGCGCCATCAGCGCCAGGAACGCACCGACTCCAGCCGACGGCAGCGTCGACAGGATCGTCAAAGGATGCACGAAGCTCTCATAGAGCATGCCGAGCACGATGTAGACGGCGACAATCGCGGCCAGGATCAGATATGGCTGCGTGGCGAGCGAGGACTGGAAGACCTTCGCCGATCCCTGATAGCGCGCGGTCAGCGCCGCAGGCTTGATCACCGATTGCTCGAGCCGTTGGATCGCCGAGATCGCATCGCCGAGGGAATGTCCGGGCGCCAAGTTGAACGACAGCGTTACGGCCGGAAACTGGTCCTGATGGTTGATGGTCAGCGGCGACACCGACGTCTCGTAATGTGTCAGCGCCGAAAGCGGCACCATCTGCCCGCTGGTCGCGGAGCGCACGAACAGGCGGGCAAGCGCCGATGCGTCCTCCTGGAAGCGCGGTTCGAGCTCCAGAACGACGTGATGCTGGTCGAGCTGAGTGAAGATCGTCGCCACCTGACGCTGACCGAAAGCATCGTAGAGCGTGTCGTCGATGGCCTGCGGCGTGATGCCGAGCTGGCCGATCAGGTCGCGGTCGATCTTCAGCGTCATTCTCGGCGCGCTCGACTGCAGGTCGCCGGTCACATCCTGCAGTTCGGGCAATGTCTGCAGCTTGGCCAGCATGATCGGCGCCCATTTGAACAGTTCGTTCACGTCCGGATCCTGTAGCGTGTACTGATACTGAGTCTTGCTGACCCGCGCGCCGATCTGCACGTCCTGGCGCGCCTGGCCGAACAGCGCGATACCCTCGACCTTCGCCGCCGCCTTGCGCAGGCGGTTGATGACCTGCGTCGCCGTCGCATGCCTCTGGCTCAGCGGCTTGAGGTCGATCATCAGCCGACCACTGTTGACGGTCGGATTGGCGCCGACCCAGTAGTAGACGGTCTGCACGTCCGGATCGGCCTCAATGACCTTGGCCAATTCCTGCTGGCGCCGGACCATGGCGTCGTAGGAAATATCCTGCGCCGCCTCCGAGCTGCCCGAGATGGTGCCGTTGTCCTGTTGCGGGAAAAATCCCTTCGGGATGACCTGGTAGAGATAGACCGTTGCGCCGAGCGTCGCCGCCATGAACAGGAGCATGACCGGCTTGTGGCGCAGCACCCAGCGCAGGCCGACGTCATAGACGTGGAGCATCCCGGCGAAGGTTGATTCCAGGGCGCGCGAAAAGACGTTCTCGCGAACGTTGCGGTCGATCGGCTTCAACAGCCAGCCGCACATCATCGGCGTCAACGTCAGCGAGATCACGCCAGACATCATGATGGCGATGCTGACCGCGACGGCGAACTCCCGGAACAGTCGGCCGATCAAGCCGCCCATCAACAGGAGCGGAATGAAGACGGCAACCAGCGAGGCGGTCATCGATATGATCGTGAATCCGATCTCGCGCGACCCGCTCAGAGCCGCCTCGATCGGCGTGTCGCCGTTCTCGATATGGCGGATGATGTTCTCCACCATCACGATGGCGTCATCGATGATGAAGCCGACGGCAATGGTGAGCGCCATCAGCGACACGTTGTCGATCGTATAGCCGAGCAGGTACATCGCCGCGCAGGTGCACAGCAGAGACACCGGAATCGTCACACTCGGAATGAGCGTGGCGCGCACGTGTCGCAAGAACAGGAAAATCACCAGGACGACGAGGCCGACGCTGATCGCCATGGTGAACTGAACTTCGGCCACCGAGGACCGGATGGTCTGTGTGCGGTCGCCCAGAACCTGCATCTTGATGGAGGGCGGCAAGGTGCGCTGCAGGTCCGGCAGCAGATCTTTCACGCGCTGCACCGTCTCGTTGATGTTGTAGCCAGGCTGCTTGTGAACATCGATAATGACAGCCCGCTGGCCGTCGAGCCAGGCTGCCTGCCTGATGTCCTCGACGCCGTCGATGGCGCCGCCGATGTCGCTGACGCGGACCGGCGCGCCACCGCGATAGGCGATGATCACCGCGTTGAACGCGGCCGCGTCGGAAAGCTGGTCCGTGGCGGCAAGGGTCAGTGATTGCCGGGGACCGTCCAACGTGCCCTTTGGCGCGTTGACGCTCGCGCTCGAAATAGCGGAGCGGATGTCCTCCAGGCTCAGTCCCAGCGCCGCCACGGCCGTCGGGTTGACCTGGATGCGGACAGCCGACTTCTGCTCGCCATGGAAATCGACCAGCCCGACGCCGACGACGCGCGACAGCTGCAGCGCGACATAATTCTCGACATAGTCGTTGACCTTGTCGATCGGCAGGTCGGCCGAGGTGACGGCAATCGACATCAACTGCGCGTCGGCGGGGTTGGCCTTCTCGTAGGTCGGCGGGCTGGGAAGATCCTTCGGAAGGTCGCCGGCGGCGGCGCTGATGGCGGTCTGCACATCCTGCGCGGCACCGTCGAGCGTGCGGTCGAGGTCGAACTCGACCTGGATGGAGGTGCGTCCGAGCGAGCTGCTGGAACTGATCGAGGTGACGCCCGAGATCAGCGCGAGCTGCCTTTCGAGAGGTGCCGCGACTGTCGTCGCCATGGTTTCGGCGTTCGACCCAGGCAGGCTGGCCGATACCTGAATGGTCGGGATCTCGACCTGCGGCACGCCGGCGATCGGCAGCAGGAAATAAGCCACCAGGCCGACCAGCGTGACACCGATGGCCAGAAGCGTGGTGGCGATCGGGCGGACGATGAAGGGCGCCGAAATATTCATGCGCTATTTCGCGGCCGGAGCCGTGCTCACCTCGACCAGGTCACCGTCCTGAATGCGGTATTGACCGTCGGTGACGACGGTTTCACCAGGCTGGACGCCTTCCCCGATGACGGCGAGTTCAGCGTCCGAATAGCTGACCGCGACCGGCCGCTTGACTATATGCCTGTCCTTGTCGACGACAAATGCATAGGTTCCTTCAGGGCCGCGCACCACTGCCGTGACCGGAACCGTGACCACGCCGCGCTGCAACTCGACCTGGACACGGACATTGACGAACTGCCCCGGCCAGAGCCGATCATCAGCGTTGTCGAAGACGGCGCGTATCCTGATCGTCGAGGTCGTGCTGTTGATCTGGTTGTCCACCACGCTCAAATGCCCGGAGGCCAGTCGCTGGCCGGTGTTGTCCTCGGCGACCACGGGAGCATTGCCGGCCTTCATGATGGCCTGGATGCGGGCAAGATCGACCGACGGCAGCGAGAAATCGACGGCGACGGGATGGATCTGGTTGATCCGCACGATCCCAGCGGTATCGCTGGCATGGACGATATTTCCAGCGTCGACCATGTGAATTCCGGCTCTGCCGTCCAGCGGAGAGCGTATCTGTGTGAACCCGACCTGGATCTGCGCGATGTCGATCGCCGCCTGGTCGACCTTGTCGGCCGCTTCGAGCTGCGCCACGGTCGCCTTGGCGGTATCCAGCACCTGCGTCGAGCCGACGCCCTTGGCCGTCAGGGTTTGCGCGCGGGCCAGATCGAGCCTGGCATTCTGCAGCGCGACGTCGTCCTTCGTTTTCGTGGCCTCGGCCTGCGCAAGGGCTGCCCGCGAGGGCTGCGGGTCGATTTCGGCCAGAAGGTCGCCGGCGTGAACATCCTGGCCATCGGCGAAGTCGAGCTTGATCAGCGTGCCGTCGATCCGGCTGGTAACGGTCACGCTGTGCAGTGGCGCGACGGAACCGAGGCCGATGAGCGAAACCGGCACGTCGGCCCGGCGCGCCACATTCGCGATCACAGGAATGGCATCGTTCGCGGCGAATGCCGCAACGACTGTCGAGAGCACCGCCAGGCCAAGCAGGCCTGAGGCGCCCCCAAGGATCAGCATCGATCTGCGCTGGAGAGCCTTCATGCCTCCAGTCTCACGAGCGTCCGGTTCTGCGTCAACGCACGATCGGCTTACTGATTTGTAAGGTTTTTGTCCTGCCAGCCAGTTGAAAGGTTGATGAAAGGTTGATGTCCTAGACATCGAAATGCGTCCCCGCAAATGTCGCAAAAGCGATGGGAGAAGAGAGGGACGCGGGAAACGAACACAGGGAAGAGGCCATGTCGCTCGCGCGAATACTGTTCGATTCAGCCGCAACAACCGCACTCGTCGCCACCATGGCCTTGTCAGCGCCGTCGGCGCATGCCGCCGACAAGATCTCGATCATGGTGGGCGGCTACGAAAAGCAGATCTACCTGCCCGCCAAGCTTGCCGAGGCGCTCGGCTACTTCAAGGATGAGGGCCTCGACGTCGAGCTGCTCAACGAGCCGGCCGGCGTCGATGCCGAGAACGAGATGCTGGCGGGCGCCGTGCAGGGCGTGGTCGGCTTCTACGACCACTGCATCGACCTGCAGGCCAAGGGCAAGTTCGTCGAATCCGTCGTCCAGTTCAGCCAGGCGCCGGGCGAAGTCGAGCTCGTCTCGTCCAAGCATCCCGAAATCAAATCGCCCGCCGACTTCAAGGGCATGAGCCTCGGCGTCACCGGCCTCGGTTCGTCCACGAACTTCCTGACGCAATACCTGGCCGTCAAGAATGGCCTGAAGCTCGGCGAGTTCACCTCCGTCCCGGTCGGCGCCGGCAACACCTTCATCGCCGCCATGCAGCAAGACAAGATCCAGGCCGGCATGACGACGGAGCCGACCATCACCCGCCTGCTCAAGACCGGCGAGGCCAAGGTCCTGATCGACATGCGCACGATGAAAGGCACCAAGGCGGCCCTTGGCGGCACCTACCCCGCCGCCTCGCTCTACATGCAGACTGACTGGGTCGAGGCGCACAAGGACACCGCGCAGAAGCTTGCCAACGCCTTCGTCAAGACGCTGAAGTTCATCAACACGCATAGCGGTGCCGAGATCGCCGACAAGATGCCGAAGGACTACTATGTCGGCGACAAGGACGGCTATGTGAAGGCGCTCGATGCCGGCAAGGCGATGTTCACCGCCGACGGCGTGATGCCGGAAGGCGGCCCCGAGACGGTGCTGACCGTGCTGTCGGCCTTCTCGAAGGATCTGCAGGGCAAGCAGATCGACCTTTCCAAGACCTACACTTCGGAATTCGTGAAGAACGCGAAATAGCAAACAATGCCGGACGCGAGGCCTCGGCCTCGCGCCTTGCATTCATCCAGGTTTTGCGTCCGGCGATCACCCGCGCGGCGATCGCCGGCTGATGGAGTTTGACACCATGGCTGCGGACAAGACCGCTCCCGCGATTGAGCTGATCAATGTCAGCCGTCGCTTTCTCTCGCCCACCGGCAAATCGCTGACGGCGCTCCGCGATTTCACCATGACGGTCGAACGCGGCGAATTCGTCGCCGTCGTCGGCCCGACCGGCTGCGGCAAGTCGACGACGCTCAACCTCGTCACCGGGCTTGCCAGCCCAAGCGCCGGCGAGGTCCGCGTCATGGGTGCCCCGGTCAAGGGCATCGACCCACGCATCGGCTTCGTGTTCCAGACCGACGCGCTGTTTCCGTGGCGCACGGTGATCGAGAACGTCATGGCAGGGCCGCTGTTCCGCGGCAAGCCGAAGGCGCAGGCGCAGGCATCGGCGCGCGACTGGCTGGCGCGCGTCGGCCTGGCGCGTTTCGAGCACCACTACCCGCACCAGCTCTCGGGCGGCATGCGCAAGCGCGTGGCGCTGGCCCAGACCTTTATCAACGGCCCAGAGATCCTGTTGAGGGACGAGCCGTTCTCCACGCTCGACGTGCAGACCCGTGT
>ERZ778019.3884-NODE-3884-length-10108-cov-8.492987_pt1 | contig 10108 bp, 5 predicted proteins | sample MGYA00375749_ERZ778019 | MGnify/ENA primary metagenome ERZ778019 (study PRJEB29350, sample SAMN05389821) | bioreactor metagenome | isolation source: Ammonium sulfate bioreactor | place: South Africa: University of Cape Town | collected 2014-03-17 ... | reverse complement strand
TCGGCCAGCTTGCCCTGCTCCAGCGTGCCCACGTCCTGGTCCATGCCGTAGATCCGCGCCGGGTTCAGCATCAGCGCCTTCAGCGCGTCGAGCCACGGCAGGCCGTTGGCCACCGCGTTGCCGGCGGCCTGGGTGACGTTGCGTGCGTTGTGGGTGTCACCGGTGGCGAAGGCGATCAGCACGCCGGCTTTCTGCAGGCGCGCGGCGTTTTCCAGCGTCGAACCCAGCGTCTCGAAATGCGCCGGCAAATCCTCCAGCGGATTGAGCAGCACCGGCACGTGCGCCGCGGCCAGCTCGTCGGCGACCATCCAGGCCTCGGCGCCGCCGGAGACGATCAGCTTCAGATTGAAGTCGCGCGCCAGCCGTAGCGCCGCCCGGATGTCGCTGGCGCGCTCGACGTGGAGCACCAGCGGCTCACTGCCCGCCAGCACCGGACCGAGAGCCTCCAGGTCCAGCCGCGTCAATGCGTACTTGCGGCGCTGGTTGCTGGCATAGGCGCTGGTGTTGTCGGCGTAGTCCTTCGCATCCTGCAGCGCCTCGCGCAGCGCCAGCATCGCGGCCGCACGCGAGCCGCCGGCCTGCTCGGCGCCGGCTTCGCCCAGCGCGGCAAACATCGCCGCCGCATCGCGGTGGATGAAACCTTCGGTGGAGCCCAGGTCGATGATGGCGCCGCGGCCGGCGATGATGTGCTTGTCGCCGTGGGTCGGCGAGACCATCGCGCGGGTCACGCCGGCGATGCGGTTCACCGGGATCAGCACCGAGCGCGGATTGATCGCGTCGGCGACATCGAACGCGGCACTGAAACGCGAATCGCCGGCCGACGCATCGCGGGTTTCCTTGACCGCGCCCACCTCGACGATGCCGAACTGGCTTTGCGGATCGAAGATGCCGGGCGTGACGATCTTGCCGCTGGCGTCGATGCGCTCGGCATCGGCGGGGATCTCGACGTTGGCACCGACCGCCGCGATCCGGCCATCCTTCACCAGTACCGTGCCGTGCTCGATCTTGCCGGCGGCACCCAGCGTGTACACGGTGCCGCCGGTGATGGCGTAGGTCTTGCCGTCGCCGGCGGCATGTCCGTCCGCACGCGCCGCGGAGCTGGCCGTCGCGGTGCCGGTTTGGCCGTCCGAACGATCGGCGGTGCTGCAGGCGACGCAGAGCAACGCCAGGATCGTGACCAGGTATTTCATTGTGCGCCCTCCCCTGCAGCGGCGTCGACGGCATGCGGCCCGATGGCGCTGCCCAGCATGAAGTCGGAGGTCGACTGCCGCTGCGAATCGTTGCGGTCGAACACCACGGCGCCGTCGAGGAACACCTTCTCGGCTCGCGCGTAGACGCTGAGCGGGTCGGCGCTCCAGATCACCACGTCGGCATCCTTGCCCGGCTCCAGCGAGCCGATGCGGTCGTCCAGGCCCAGCGCCTTCGCCGGGTTGAGCGTCATCCAAGTCACGGCGTGGGCCTCGCTGATGTCCAGGCCGGCACGTCGCCCCGCCGCCAGCGCCTTGGCCACTTCCTGGTTGAGGCGCTGGATGCCGTTCTCGTCGTCCGAGTGGATCATCGCGCAGGCACCGCCGGCGTCGACCATCGCGATGTTGGCGCGAATGCCGTCCCACGCTTCCATCTTGAAGCCCCACCAGTCGGCCCACATCGCCGCACAGGTGTCGGCCTTGGCCAGCAGGTGCGGGATCTTGTACGCCTCGACGGCATGGTGGAACGCAGCGATCCTGAAACCGAACTCATTCGCCACGTCGAGCAAGGCGGCCATCTCGTCGGCGCGGTAGCAATGCATCTGCACGCGGATCTTGCCGTGGAGCACCTCGGCCAGGGTTTCCTTGCCCAGGTCGCGCTTGGGCGGCGGACCGGCGTCGGCCGCCCCCTTGGCCTTGACCTTGGCCTCCCACGCCTTCCACTCGCGGTCGTAGGCCTGGGCGTCCGCAAACGCCTGCCGGTAACCGGCGACGTCACCCATCAGCGTCGAGGGAAACTGGTGGCGACTGCCGTAGACCCGCATCGGGTTCTCGCCGCAGGCCATCTTCAGGCCGTACGGCGCATCCGGAAACTTCATTCCCTGCACGGTGGTGGCCGGCACGTTCTTCAACACCACGCTGCGCCCGCCGATCAGGTTGCCGGAACCGGGCAGGATTTCCAGCGTGGTCACGCCACCGGCGCGCGCGGTGTTGAAGCCCGGGTCCTGCGGCCACACCGAATGCTCGGCCATCACCTGCGGCGTGGTCGGGTTGGTCATCTCGTTGCCGTTGGCGGTGGCACCCACCGATGGCGACGGATAGACGCCCAGATGCGAATGCACGTCGATCAGCCCGGGCGTGACGAACTTGCCCTTGGCATCGATCACCACCGCACCGGCCGGCGCCTCGACCTGCTTGCCGATCGCCGCGACCTTGCCGTCACGCAGCAGCACCGACCCATCGTCGATGCGCTCGCCGGTGCCGGTGTAGATCGTCGCGTGCCGGATCAGCGTGGTCTGCGCGGGCAGCGGCTGGTAGGTGGACGGAAAGGCATCCGGCGGAAATTCGGCGGGTTGCGGCGTCGCGGCCTGCGCGACCACCCCGGCGGACAACCCCAGCCATGCGGCAAGCATCGCCGCGCGCATACATGACGATTTCATCTTTGCTCCCGAGTCGGCCCCAAGCCACGCCAACCCTGGCTGCGAGTGCGGCGCGTCCGTTGCCGCCGTCCGCAAACCGTACATGGAAGCGGCGGCAAAGTCTTGTTGCGGAGACGGGGGCGTTGCATCGTCTCCCCGGGCACCCCGGGGAGACGGTGCAGCATGGCGACGATCAGAAGCTGGCTGTCACCCGCGCGTACCAGAACGCGCCGTTGAAACCGAACGGTGAGGTGAGCGCGTACTTGACGCCAAGGAATTGCAGCGTGGGGTTCTGCTCCTTGCCGGGGTAGGTGTCGAAGACGTTGTTGCCGCCCACGGTCAGCTTGAAGGTGTCGTTGAACTTGTAGCTGGCCTCCAGATCGAGCAGCGTCTTGCCGCTGTAGTGATTCACGTCCTCCGGCGGGTTGTTGCTGCCGAACAGGCCGACCGTGGTGCTCCAGCTGCCGTAATGGTTGATCCGCGCGATGGCGTCGAACCGGTGCAGCGCGTAGTCGAAGCTGAGCACCGACCGGCTCCTGGGCACCTGATGTTCGAGGTCGTACACGAAATCGTCGTTGAGCGTGTCCGGTTGCACCTTGACCACGTTCTGCTTGTTGCGGTTGTAGCGGAAGTCGATGTTGAGCCTGCCATTGCCCAGCTGATGCCGCGTATCGACCACGAAGTCGAGGCCGCTGATGTCGGACCCGAACGCATTGCCGAAATAGCTGGCATCGCTGCCGAGCAGCAGTTGCGCGTTCGGATAGCCGCCGGCGGCGAGCTGGTCGACGGTGGCCTGGCTCACGCTGTTGCTGACCAGGCCGATGCGGTCGTCGATCCTGATCCGGTAGTAGTCCAAGGTCGTCGTGACGTTGTCGAGCGGCGTCCACACGGCGCCCACCGACAGGCTTTTGGAGGTTTCGGTCTTCAGCGGCTTGGAACCGAGCGCGCGCGCCACCGGGTTGTCGACCGGATAGGTGCCGGCGGGTATCAGGCCACCCTGGGCGTTAGCCGTGGTGGTGACATTGAGTGTGTTCGCCTGGCCCGGGGTCGGTGTGCGGAAGCCGGTGTTGTACGTACCGCGCAGCGCGAACGCGTCGGTGAACGCGTAACGGCTGGAAAGCTTGTACACGACCTTGGAACCGTAGTTTTCCGCGCGCTCGTAGCGCACGGCCGCCGCGCCGGACCACTGGTCGGTGAAGTTAGTCTCGGCGTCGACGTAGGCGGCCTCGCTGTTCTGCGTGAAGCGCCCGGCCGCGTTGGCCGGGAAGCCCTGGAAGGCATCCGAGCCCACCCCGAACACCGACGCGGTCGGCCCCACCTCGATCGAACCGGCGTCGCCCTGGTGGATGATGTAGGTCTCCTGGCGCCAGTTCGCGCCGAAGGCGAGCGTCAGCGGCGAGTCGTCGAACGAACGGACGAAATCCGCACCGGCGCCCTGCTCGCGCTGGGTCAGCTTGCCGGGGTGGAAGTTGGTGGGCGACAGGCTGCCCAGGCTCGGGTTGATCGAACCCTTCAGCTGGTAGTCGACCTCGTTGCTGCCGGTACGGTAATGCAGGTCCCACTGCAGGTTGCTCTGCCCGCCGCCACGCACGCCGCCGACCAGTTGGTGATCGCTGATGTCCGCCCCGAACAGCGGGCTGTAGCCACCGGGAAACTTCGTGTAGATCGGATTCAGCAGCACCCAGCCGCTCGGGCTCGCCGCGTTGGCCGTCAGGTAGTTCGCCGGATCACCGCCACCGGCCACGATGCTGTCCACCAGCGACTGCGGCGCGTTCGCCGGGGTCAGCGTGCCGTCGGCGTAGCTGACCAGGGTGGAGCGGCCGCCGATGCCGTACTGGGCCGGCAGGACCGGGTTACGGTAGAAGAAGCTGGACAGGACCTTCTTGTCCATGAAGCTGCCCGTGGCGTAAAGCTCCGCGTCGCCGGTCAGCGGCAGGCCGGCGTTGACGAACAGCTTGTTGGTCTTGGTCTGCGGGTCGCCCCAGCGCTGGCCGAGGCCGTCGTACGGCACCTGGTTCGCACCGACCACGGCCGCGACGGCCGCCGCATCCGCTTGGGGCATCCCGCGCGAGGTGGGGTCGGTGGTTTCGCGCTCGGCGCTCACGTGCACGAAGCCATCGGCGCCCAGCGGGAATCCCGCATCCGCGTCGTAGCGCCGCAGGTTGCCGTCGCCCTTGCCGTACTGACCCACCTGCGCGCTGACCGTCACGCCCGAGGAAGCCTTCTTGAGGATGACGTTGACCACGCCGGCGATCGCGTCCGATCCGTACAGCACCGAGGCGCCATCGCGCAGCACCTCGACGCGCTCGATCGCGTTGGACGGGAACACCGAGAAATCGACCGCCTGCGCGCCCTGGTTGAAGGTGCCAAGCGGGTCAATCTGCAGGTTGACCAGCGCCGAACGATGGAAGCGCACACCGTCGACCAGCACCAGGGTCTGGTCGGGCGACAGGTTGCGCAGCGACACCGGCCGCACGAACGACGTGCCGTCGGCGATGGGAAAGCGCTGGGTGGTCAGCGACGGCACGATGTTGGTCAGCGCGTCGGTGAGGTCCGCCGACGACTGGTTCGCGATCTGGCTGCCGCTGAACGCGTCGATCGGCGAAATGGATTCGGTCGGCGACAGGCCGGCCCGGTGCGTGCCGGTCACCACCACTTCCTGCAGGGTGGTGGTCGACTTGGTCTTCGCCGCCGGCTTGCTTGCCTCTGCCGCGGTCGCCTGGCTGGTCTGGGCCTGTCCGCTGTCCGACGCGCCCGCGTCCTGCGCCTGCACCGAGCACGCGACCAGCGCTGCGGCGGCAAGCGCCGCGCGAATGGCGCGCAAAAGAACCACGTTGATCCCTGCATGGCTATGCATGTTGACTCCCTCCGGATGGCCGCTGCACTCCCCCTCACTGCAAGCTACTCCGACCCCTGGCGTCGAAAAAGGCCTCCATTGGTAGTACGTGCGCGGGATCACTTTCGTGGCGACAGCCTTGCCGATGGGTGCACTCGTCACGCGACTCGCCAGCGTCCGTCCACCGGGGGCAACAGCAATGCTTGGGCCGGCGGGAACGGCGTGGCGGCACAGCTCGAAACGAGGCCGGTTCGGGAAAGTGGACCCGACCCCGTCTATGACGCCGTCAACCCGTGACCCCGAGCGGCGTTCTCCTTCCGGCATGCCGCCATTCGTCCGGCACGACATGGCAGTACCCAACCGCCGGCCTCCCACACTGAAGGACACCGTCATGAACCACGCTTCGATGATCCGTCTCGGTCTGCTCAGCCTGATCGCCTGCACCGCGTTCGCCAGCGCCAGCGCGATGGCCGCCGACACCACCGTCCCCGGTCACCCCCGCGTCAACGAGGTCAACCAGCGCATCGACAACCAGCAGGCGCGCATCGCGAAAGGCGTCGCCAACGGCACCATCACGCCGAAGCAGGCGGCCAACGACCAGCGCCGCGCCGCCAACATCGCCCAGCGCGAAAGCGCCGCCGAAGCAAAGCACAACGGCCACCTGACCAAGGGCGAAACCCGCCGCCTCAACCGCGCGGAAAACCGCAACAGCCGCGCGATTCACCGCCAGCGCCACTGATCGCCAGCACAAATCAGAGAAGGCCCCATCGATGGGGCCTTCCTGTGGTGCAATCCGGGCCGATGCAGCCCTCAGGCTTCAGGGCGTGGCACCCCCGCCTTGCGACCTGGCCCGCAGCGCCTCATACAACTGGGCTGGCCCCAGCAGGATGTCCTTCAGCCCGGCGCGCACGCGCTCGGATTCCAGCGCCTGGGTGCTCATCGTCGAATGCGCTTCCAGCGCATCCATGATCGCGTGCATCAGGGCGTCTTTCAGGTCGGGCGAGTTGGCGAACTGTTCCTTGCTGTTGTTGCCGGCCTGCTGCACCAGGGTCTCGTTTTCCAGCAGCTTGCCCTTGAGCACGCCGTTGACGTAGACCAGCTGGTCGTCGTCGGTCAGCTGCCCCTCGAACAGACCGTTGACCTTCTCGATGATCTCTTGCAGATAGGCCTGCTGTTTTTCCTGCACCGAGCCACTGCCTACCGCATCCATCGGCGCGAGTTTGTAATTACCGTCAGCGCCAAGGCTGAGCGGCTGACGGCCGGCACTGCGCAAGGTGTGGTGGGTCAGCACCACCCTGGACAGGTCCACCGTGTCGCGTTCGCGGCCGAACTCCAGCAGCGGGACCAGCCGCTTGTAGAAGATGAAGCGCTTCTCGATGTCGGTGTTGGCATAGTCGAACACCTGCGACAGGAATGCGTACAGGCGCACGTAGGCACCCATGTCGTTCCTGAACAGCAGCAAGGCATCCATCAGATCCTTGCTGGTTTCGGCCAGCTTGTCGTCGCCGTCGGCCAGCGCCGTTGCCCGCGCCTGCTGTGCCGCCTTGTAGCGTTTGAGCAGGCGATCGGCAACCGGAGCGATGGCGCTGCTCAATTGCGCCTGCGTGCCGCGCGGATCGGTCTCCACCCTGGCCACGCGATCCACCTCGAAGTCGTCGTAGTGGCCGCTGGCATCGAGCTTGGCGCGCAGGTCGAACACCAGGTGTGGATCGGTCTTGGCCTCCAGTTCGGCGGTGGCGTAGTAGGTCTTGAAGGCCTTGAGGATATCCACTGCCTCGTTGACGAAATCGAGGATGTAGGTGGTGTCCTTCCCGGGGTACGCGCGATTCAGGCGCGACAACGTCTGCACCGCCTGGATGCCACCCAGCATCTTGTCCACGTACATGCCGCACAGCAGCGGCTGGTCGAAACCGGTCTGGAACTTGTTGGCGACCAGCAGCAGATGGTAGTCCGGCTGGGCAAACGCATCGCGGATGTCGCGCCCCTTCAGGCCCGGATTCAGATCCGAGCTGGTCTCGCTTACCGGCGCGGGAAAACTCTCCGGGTCATTCACCTCGCCGGAGAACGCCACCAGCACGCCCAGCGCGTAGTTCTGCCGCTGGATGTAGCCGCGGATTGCCTTCTGCCAGCGCACCGCTTCCTTGCGGCTGCCGACCACCACCATCGCCTTGGCCTTGCCGTCCAGCAGCGGCTGCACGTTCTCGCGGTAATGCTCCACCACGATCTGCACCTTCTGCGCGATGTTGTAGGGATGCAGGCGTACCCACTGCATGATCCCCTTCATCGCCGCGCTGCGTTCCACCTGCGACTGGTCGTACTCCCTGCCCTCGTGGGCCAGCCTGAAGGCCAGCTTGTACGGAGTGTAGTTCTTCAGCACGTCAAGGATGAAACCCTCCTCGATCGCCTGACGCATCGAATACACATGGAACGGCTGCGGCAGGCCATCCGCGCCGGGACGCCCGAACAGCTCCAGCGTCTTCTGCTTCGGCGTGGCGGTGAACGCCACGTAGGTCAGGCCCTTGCTGCCGCCGGCGCGCGCAGCCATGCCGGCGGCCAGCAGCGTCTCGGTATCGATCTCGCCACCGTCCTCCAGCTCGGCCCGCTCCTCGGCGCTCAACAGCTGCTTGAGCTTGGCCGCCGCCTCGCCGGTCTGCGAGCTGTGCGCCTCGTCGGCGATTACTGCGAAGCATTTGCCCTCGGTCGCCGCCAGTTCCTGCACCGCATCCAGCGCAAACGGAAAAGTCTGGATGGTGCAGACGATGATCTTCTTGCCGTCCTTCAGCGCCTGGCCGAGCTGCGCGCTCTTGCTGCCGTGCTCGCTGGTGATGGTCTCCACCACGCCGGTGGTGCGCTCGAAGTCGAAGATCGCCTCCTGCAACTGCGCGTCCAGCACGTTGCGGTCGGACACCACCAGCACGCTGTCGAACAGCTTCTTGTGCTGCGCATCGTGCAGATCGGCCAGAAAGTGCGCACTCCAGGCAATCGAGTTGGTCTTGCCCGAGCCGGCCGAATGCTGGATCAGGTAACGCTGCCCCGGCCCCTGCGCCAGCACGTCGGTCAGCAGTTTCCGCGTTGCGTCGAGCTGGTGGTAACGCGGGAAGATCACACTGGCAAGCTGCTTCTTGTCGTCGCGCTTGCCGATCAGGTAACGGCCCAGGATCTCCAGCCAGCTGTCGCGCGCCCACACCTCTTCCCACAGGTACGCCGTGGCAAAGCCGTCCGGGTTCGGCGCATTGCCGGCCGCGCCGTGATTGCCGCGGTTGAACGGCAGGAAACGCGTGGCCGGCCCGGCCAGCCGCGTGGTCATCATCACTTCGGCCTGGCTCACCGCGAAATGCACCAGCGCGCCGCCGGGGAAACCCAGCAGCGGTTCGAGCTGCCCGCCCCGCGGCTGCGGATGGCGATCGAAACGGTACTGATCCACCGCATCGTTGACGCTCTGGGTGAAATCGGATTTCAGCTCGGCCGTGGCCACCGCAATGCCGTTGACGAACAGCACCAGATCCAGCGCATCCTTCGCGTTGTTCGGCGAATGCCGCACCTGGCGCACCACGCGCAGCCGGTTCGCCGCGTAGTGCTGCTGGATCAGCGGGTTGATCGCCAGCGCCGGCTTGAACTGCACCAACGACAGCGGCTCCTTCAGCCCCAGCATCTCCACGCCCCGGCGCAGCACCTCCAGCGTGCCGCGCTCGTTGAGGTTCTTGCGCACGCGTTCGGCGATGCGCTCGGCGGCGGCGGCACCGTGGGTCCTGGCGAGGCGCTGCCAGCTGTCCGGCTGGGTCGCTTCGATCCAGGCCAGCAGGTCGGGCAGATAGAGGCCATGCGTGCGGTCGTAGTGCGCGGCGTCGCCTTCGGCGTGGAGCCAGCCTTGCGCGGCTAGGTGCGCGCAGATTTCCGCTTCGAAGTGGTGTTCCTGATGCAGGTTCATGCGGCACCCAGCAGCTCGGGATGGTGGTCGCGCAACCATTGCCTGGTATGCGCCAACAGTTTTCCCGCCTCGTCCAGACAGGAGGTCAACGTCGCCTCGGAAATCGGATCACCCTCGTAATCACTGAGATTGCGTTGCTTGCGCAAGGCATCCAGCACGATCACGGTAGGCGCCGGCACGCCCATGGTCAAAGTCAGGCACTGGATCGCGGTCTGGTGATGGCCTGGCTGGCTGGTCGCCGTGCGATAGCCGCTGGCCCACAGGCCAAGCATCGCGCACTGCATCAGACACTTGTAGGCTGCGTCGAAGCGGTTGTCGGTACTGATGGTCGCGACGTTCGCATCGGCCAGATTACGTTGTGCCGCCTCCAGCAGTTTGCGCACCGCTGCGCCGTCTGGCGCGTGCGCCAGCAGGCGCTTGATCGCCAGCAAGTTCTGCAAGGTCATCCTTATCCCCCATCAGGAACACATTGGGCTGGTCCAGAAACTGGCGGACAAACGCATCGCCACTGGCTGCCCGTCGACGAAATTCCGCCGGCGCATACAGCACCGGGTTGATTTCGCGCTGCAATGACTGCTGCGCCGGATACAACGCCTGCACCAGTTCGGCAAAACCGGCCTTCCCCACCACCAGCAGGTCAATGTCGCTGCCGGCCGACTGCGTGCCGCGAGCCATCGAGCCAAACACCAGCAGATCGGAAGAGCACACGTCTGAACTCCAGTCACGGCTACATCTCGTA
>ERZ778019.3880-NODE-3880-length-10120-cov-5.713562_pt1 | contig 10120 bp, 10 predicted proteins | sample MGYA00375749_ERZ778019 | MGnify/ENA primary metagenome ERZ778019 (study PRJEB29350, sample SAMN05389821) | bioreactor metagenome | isolation source: Ammonium sulfate bioreactor | place: South Africa: University of Cape Town | collected 2014-03-17 ... | reverse complement strand
TCGTCGCTGCTGACCTCCCGAGGCCTCGCTCGTTCTCTTACGTGCCGCCGCTGCCGCCGTTGCTGCTGCTGCTGCTGCTCGTCGTATCGGCGCGGCGGTGTTGCGAGGAGGCAACGGGAGGAGCTGGTGGCGCTGCTGCCCGCTGCCACGCCGGTACGCCGACATGGACAACACCGATCGCCTGCGGTCGTTCTCTTCGCCCACCGGGCCCAGGCCCTCGAAGCCCTCGACCCCCGGATCGGGCTCGTCGTCCTCCTCGACGGCCCACGTGCAGCACTCGGGCGCCGCCAAGAGCGGCCTGTACGCGGTCGAGATCTCGCCGGCGCTGCTGGCCAAGTCGCCGCCCAAGACGCCGGCGCCGCCGCCGCCCTCGTCGCCCTCGCCCTCGCGCCCCACCACCCCCACCACTCCCACCACCACGCCCTCGGCGCTGTCTCTCTCGCTGGCCTCGGCACGCACCTCCTCCAAGCTCGCCACATCACGGAGCGGTTCGCCAGCGACGGGGCTGGTGAGCCGCGTGGGCCCGAGCGGCGGCTACTGGACGCCGCCGCCATCCACTGCATCATCATCATCGGCATCGGCATCGGCATCCATCATGTCGCCTTCGTCGGCAACCATGGTGCAGCAGGTGGCCAAGCCGCGGCAGATCAACCAGGACCGCATGGAGGACGCGTCGATCGGCAACTCGCCCATGTACTCGAACCTGCACGAGGTGATGCTGCGCCACTCGGTCGGCGCCGCGAGCTCCGCCTCGCTGCAGCTGCGCGACGCCGACCTTCTGCTCGACGACGCCGACCTCGACTCCTCGCTGCTGGCGCTCTCGAGCGACTCGTCCACTCCCACGGCCGCGACCACCGATCCGTACGTGCTCGCCACCGAGCGGCTGCTGGCGACGATCGAGCGCGTCGAAGCGCTGCAGCACCACTCGGTCGAACGCAACCTCCTCATGATGCAAGTGCGCGGTACGCGAGGCGCCAACCTCTGCCGGCCCTGGCCCCACGCGCACTCTTCAGTGTGCTGCCTCCACTCTCTCGCTCGCTCACTCATCGACTGCTTCTCGCTCGCTCGCACCAGAACAAAAGCATCGTTCGGCAGCGTTTCTGGAAGCAGTGCGCACCGGAGACGTGAGCGCCGTGCGCCGTTCGATCACGTACGGAGTCGACGTCAACCTCAAGGACCAGTTCTCGGTCTCGGCCCTGCATCACGCTGGTACCGCCGCTGCAAGCATCCGCGCACTCGCTGCCTCGTGAACTGGCACTCATTCCTCTGGCGATGATGGCGATGCTGCTCCAGCCTCGAGCAACATGGTCGATCTTGGCACGGTGCTGCTGGACCACGGAGCCGACATCAACTCGCGCGACAGCAACCACTGGACGCCGTTGCATGCGGCATCGATCGGCGGCCATCTCGAGATGTGCATGTTGCTATTGAACCGCGGCGCCGACGTGACCGCGCAGTCGCAAGACGGCAACCTGCCGCTGCACTATCTGGCTCGCTGTCCGAGCCTTGCTTCGCTGCAGCCTGAAATGTATCTACGGGTATGCCGACGGGCACAGCGGCGAGAGCATGAGCAGAGCACCTCGTTTGTCGACGGTGCTGCTGCTGGTGATAGAGTTGGCTCTACCTTGCTTACAGAATCGTTGATTGGCGCCCAGGTGCTGCTTGGCATGCTTCGACTGGGAGCCAATATCAACCAGCAAAACCGACAAGGAGGTTCGTTGCCTCGGTTATCAGGCACGAGGGCTTCCCCTCCTAACGCTCCGATTCCTGGCTGGCCTCCAGAAACGCCGCTGCATGAGGCGAGCTTCCGTGGCACGGTCGACTGCGTCCGATTCTTTATCAAGTACAGTACTGCCGATGTAAATATGCGAACCAGGTTTGTTGTTGATGTTGTGTGTGATTGCGAATGCCACCATCGAGTGCTGCGGCTAACACATCCATCGCTCGCTTGATTTCAGCACTGGTGAAACTCCATTGCACTATGCCGTTCGTGCAGGAAACAGGCCCGTTGTACAGTTATTGCTCGACATGGGTGCCGATCAAGATATCGCTGGTCTGCAAGGCACGGCTCAGCAAGTGGCAGTGCGAGAGGGCCACGCTCACTTGATCGAGCACCTGAGCGCTCCCAACCCGAAAAACCGTCGAATGAGGTTCGTGCCATTCATTGCAATCAATCAGCACCTGTCCATCTGTCTGTTTGCATAGCTGTCACGTCGGTGAGCTTATTCGAGAGCGCCATCCAGCGTCCCATTGAATACCGAGTTGAGAGGCAACCTGGAGCAGCTTGTGCGCGATGTTCCTTCGGGCAGCTCGGTTGCTGAACGGTATGGAACCAACGAACCAACGCACGCACCCACGCCGCACGCGTATGATCTTATCTCATTGTACCTCGTCCAATCGTTCTCAGATCGTGGGACCGGTATGGATTCTTGATCGACAACGATCTCGTTCTTGAGCACGATGCAATTGCAAAGAAGATGCGTCCTGTTCTCGAGGAGCGACAGCGAGTATGGGTCAAGTATCTCGGCAGCTCGGATCTCGAGGCTGAGATCAAGCAATTCTCCACCAGTCTGCGTAAGATGGTGCGGAAAGGCATTCCTCATCAATACCGAGGCGATGTACGTTCGTGCCATCCTCTTCCTCTTCCTCCTCCTCTGCGAGAGTACCTCCCCGTCTGACAAGCTCTCCGTCATCGTGGTGGTCACATGCTCTGTAGTTGTGGTTCAAGTTCGCCGTTGCAAGGAAGGGTCCACGTACGCACTTGACTTGACAGTCAATCAATCAATCATTCATTCGTTTGCACGTTCGAACGATCGAGTGAACCTCTCTAACTTCCTCCTCCTCGGCCTCGGCGTCGTCGATGATATGCAGTGAACACTGAGTACTATCGCGATCTCACAACCAAGACCTCTCCAGTGGCTGAAGAGATTGAAAAGGTTCGTGGGCAATAGAGAGAGAGAGAGAGCGTCGTGTGCTATTGCTTCTTGATGTGTATTTCATTCTGATTCTCATTCACATAACGACGCTCTGCAGGACATTCACCGCACCTTCCCAGGCCATCAGTACTTTATGAGTGAATCGGGAAGACAGGCACTGCGCGACGTCTTGCGTGCGTACTCGTTACGCAATCCAGCGCTTGGATACTGTCAGGTACGGCAACGATGCTGCAGTACCTAATGCAAGTCGAATCGAGTCGAGTCGAGTATCTCACCGCCTGCAAATTTGTAGTCGATGAACTTCTTGGTGGGCCTGCTACTGTTAGTCATGCCCGAGGAGCGTGCATTCTGGGTCTTGTGCTTCATCGTCGAGGACCTGTTGCAGGATTACTTTGTGCGCAGGTATGAGCTCGCTCTGGCTCGTTGTCGACGAGGAGGAGCTTGCATTTGCTCTGGCATCGCAGCACCGCACATATGGCCGTGGTGGTGACGAACTCGCAACTGTGCAGTATGCGTGGTCTGACAGTGGACCAGCGCGTACTCGAGTACATGCTGGAGAAGAAGATGCCCAAGGTGCACAAGCAAGCGCTCGACCTCGGCTTCCCGTTGTCGGTCATCACGACGCGCTGGCACATGTGCGTGTTCTTGAACTCTCTACCAACCGAGGTTCGTGGCAAGCTCCATTACTACTCGGCGGCGGCATCGACGATAGCGATTGTAGCGCGCCAGACATTGTACTCATCGCGGTGGTGCGGCGTTCGTTTCGCTGGTTGCAGTCGGTGCTTCGCGTGTGGGATTGCTTCTTGCTCGAAGGCGGCGAGTTTGTGCTCGTTGTCAGCTTTTGGCTCATCAAGATGAACGAAATGCCAATCAACAACGCCCAGTCGATGGCCGAACTCATGTCGCTGTTCAGTACTGTTCCGAGGCGGCTGTTCGATAGCGACCGTCTCATCAAGGGAGCCATCAAATATGCGGCACTCTTTGAAGATAAGCAAGAGATCTCGAGTCTGTACGTGTGCGCCACTCGGTTCGTCGCTCGCTTGATTACATGCTCTGCTCACCGCATTGAGCGCTATTTCGTCACGTAGACGCGTGGATTTTTGGACACAGATCGAGCTCGAAGCTGCAAACAAACGGCGAGAGCTCATGTTGCTCCAACGGGACCGTTCATGTGCGTTCGCTCGCTACCAACCATTCTACCAGCACAAACGAGCTCTCCACTCACACACGTACACATATGTGCCAACTACCAGTTTTCCCTGTTGGCGGGAGTGGAGCGCGTGAGCCCGAAACGCCAAATGCCTATGCACCCACCGCGCTCACAAGCAACAACAACAGCGGCAGCGACCGCGGCCGCAGCGACGACAAACAACAGCTGGAGACTTCCGACTTGGAGAACCTGGTCGATACCTACACCTCGACCGATAGCACCACGAACGAGCAGGCAGTCTCGTCCATGTCATCGAGTAGCGAGTCGTGCTCCATTCCGACTCTGTCAATCTCTTCGTCGATGGACTCGTCTCCACGCCGTTCGTCTCCAACACTACCAACTGCACCGGCAGCAGTGCCGTACTCGCCTGCGGCGCTGCTCTCTGAGCGTGCGCCTCCACCGCCACCGCATCTCCGGCACAATGCCTGATCGAATGCCATTCCTTGTATCAATGAACCTCGCACTCACTCTGCGGTTAACTTAACCATCCAACAAACGATGGTACCAGCTCAAGACCGCCACTCCGGTCCAATTGGGTCGAGAGGAACGCGCACACATGTAGCTGTTGTTCGTTGGGTGGTTGGTAAATCAATCGCGTTGCGAACAGGCGTACCGACCGCTCACACACGCTCGGCGGATCTCAAGCTCGCTTTTCCTCCGCCTCGTCCTTCGCATGAGAAGCAGTCTTGGTCGAGCCAAGCCACCGATGAATACCGATGGCGATGGAGAGAGATAGAGAGAGAACTTGGGCTAGGTCAAGCAAGGCTCACACCCTTCCTTCCAAGGCTGACGTTGAGCGAGAGAGCGAGCGGGAGAGCCGAGGCGGCGCTGCATTGATTCATCGTCATTCGCTCACTCGCTCACTCGCTGCTGCTGCTGCTGCTGCTGCTGCTGCTGGTGGCGCACTACCTTTCCCTCACGACGAGAGCTGAGGCCGCTCCCTCGTTCGCTGTTACAAACAATATCCTTTGCGACACGCAAGCGACTCGTCAGTGTCGGTAGCGGTAGCACGCGGCGACGCGATGGCGACCTCGATCTCGCGGCAGAACTCGCTGGCGCGCACGCCGACCAAGGTGCTGTACGCCAACCTCGAGCGCACGAGCGACAAGCTGTGCCAGGTCATGCGCATGGTGGTCGAGGCGGCGGCGCTCGCGCACACGGCCAAGAACGACCTCGAGCAGCAGTACCAGCAGCAGTCGTTCACGCTCGCGGTGCGCGAGATCAAGGGCACGCTGTCGCAGGCGCTCAACTACGCCAACGAGTGCCAGAAGCGCATCAACCTCGCCACCACCTATCGCTCGGGGCCCTCCAAGTCCGGCCTGATCCTGCAGCTGTTTCGAAAGGTACACCTGACGTCTAGCGAGGTGTCGAACCGCCTCGTATCGCGCGAGATTCGCTGACACACTCGCACGCACGCTCGCGCATCAACAGGTGTACGAGAAGATCCAGGCGCTGGTCGACGCCTCTGCGCAGCCAGTATCGGGCGACGAGGCAGCGCGGCGCGAGCGGTTCACGACGCTGGTGGTGCTGCTCAAGGCGGCGAGCGAGGAGGTGCTGGGCTTCGAGCTGCTGCTGCTGCGGTACAAGGTCGAGTACCTGCGCTCGCCGACCTTCACCAGGGACCTCGTGCAGGAGGGCGCCCCGGCTCCCTCCTCGTCGTCCTCGTCGTCCTCCTCGTCGTCACTATCAGCCTCGCCGGCGCCGGTACCGGCACTCGCTGACTCTCTCGCACCGCTGGCCGCTGCCACGTCCTCCTTGGGGAGCTCTCCGGGGAGCAGCAGGCGTGTGGTGCAGCCGTCGAGCGCCGGCACCAATCCCTCCTCGACCCCGACCCCGACCCCGACCCCGACCCCCACCGCCAACAACAACAACGCCAACCACCACCACGACGACGCCAGCAGTCGGTTGCAGGATGCCAGCGATGTGGAGTACTACGAGGATGCGGAGTACGTTGCCAGTGCCTCGAGCGCGGCAGCTCCCGCGTCGCAGGCGTCTCCGTCCATTCCGCACGGCGCCGCTGCCGCCACTGCCGCCGCCGACGCTCACCGGCCCTCCCCCTCCCCCTCCTCCTCTCCCTCCTCCGCACCACTGACGGCTACCTCGACGGCGACCCCGACGGCGACCCCGACGGCGACCCCAACGGCGACCCCGACGCCCACACCCATTGCTGCTGTCGTCGCTGTTGCCAAGACTCCAGTGTCAACATCGACGACGACTACAGCAACAGCAACAACACCAGCACCAGCACCACCAGCACCGGCGCCAACGGCATCGCCAACGCCCGAGCCGTCAAAGGCTGGAGAGCCACCGGTCGCTGCCGCTGCTGCAACAACGGCGAGTGCTCCTGCGCCCCGCACTGTCACGTCATCGTCGCCTTCGGTCCTGTCACCAACACGAGGCGAGGCAGGCATGCAACTACCCTCGTTGCGCCTCGAGTCGCTCTCGGCGAGCAGCGAGCCGCACTCTCCGTCTCGGCCCTCGTGGTCCAGCAGCGTCTCGAGCGGCGGCGCATCGGTTGCGACACCGAGGCCCTCCTCTCCGCTCGTCATCGGTTCATCGTCATCGACAGTCGCCACTGCGCCGATCTCTATCGGGCGCCAGGGTTCATCGGCGACACCAATCTCGACCAGCGTTCCGCGGCAACCATTCACTGGAGCTCCGGCTGCATCGACGCCGCTGTCGTCCTCGTACTCGGTGTCCTCGAGCAAGATGCCCCAACAACAGCAGCAGCAGCAGCAACCCGGTGGGACTTCAAGTTCCGCCGCTCGTAACCCGCGTGGATTGTCGCCGAACTCGGGTCCCAAGCGCCAGATGGAGCTGCCGATCTGGAAGGTCGACGCCATGGGTCGCGAGACCTCGGTCGTGATCGACAAGAGCAACATCGAGTCACAGCAGCCCAAGCCGCCTCCCGACGAGTCGATGCCTGACATTGAGCCTTCGTTCGAGTTCGACACCACGTCCAAGATGGGTTGCGTGCCCGGAGGTGGCGGTGTGGTCCCGCGAGCTCGCGTCTTGCAAGCGACCAACAGCAGCGGCAGTGCTGCAAGCGATTCAAGCAGCAGCAACAGCACCAACTCCAATGCTACCAGCAACGTCACAATACGTGCGGCTTCAGCCGGCTCCACAGCAAGCGGCTCGTGGAAGTCACCACTGCCAGGCGTTCGGTCTTCGGAATCGCGAGCAATCTTGGGCAATCGCAGCTTCTCGACCGGTGGGATGCTGCCCACGCTCTCTGGCATGTCGTCCTCCTCATCTCCGTCTCTGCTGAGTACCGACACGCAAGATCAAGACTCCAAACGCGTCACTATCATCGAGCCCTCATCGTCACCATCTTCTACACCATCATCATCTTCGCCGACAACAACAACAACAACAACAACATCGCCATCATCGCCGACAATCGAGCTACCCGAGGATGAGGAAGAGCCTGAGGTTCCGAACGAAGTCGTCGTCGTCAACGAGATGACACGTCTCATCAACATGCTTCACGAGCTGGCGTCTGAGCCACAACCTGACAAGGTACAGTGACCGGGGCGCAGTGCACGCCAAGAGAGTCGATTTGGCAACGCTTACACGCGAGAGGGAGCAGGTGTCGATCGCACGAGCAGCGAAGCAAGCGTTGGAACAACTGTCGGCTCTCGAGGTAGTACTCCGAGTGAGGCTGCCAGGCCAATCGACCGGCGAAGTGCGCACGGCGGCCTTGTGCTTCATCAATCTGGCCAAGCTCTCGTTCGCGCAGATTCCGACTCAGAAGCAGCTGTACCAGATGGAGTACCATCGCCAGGAGCTCAAGCATGCCATGGATGCGGCGCTCAAGATGCTCTCGATGCCCGAGGGCTGGGTGTTCTCGCCGCGCTACTCGCTCTACGAGCGCGGTCAGACGGCGCAGGAGGCGGCCCGTAGCTCGCGCATCGTCGGTGGCACCGGCGCACCGCTTCGGGGCGGCCGCAAGTCGTACCACAAGTCGATTCCACTCAAGCAGCGCACTGTGATGAAGAACCGCAAGCTGGCGTTCGGCGAGATACTCGAATCCGAAGCCAAGTACCTCGCGGTGCTGCGCACCTTGGTGACCGTGTTCAAGAAGCCGCTTCGAGCGACGTGTTCTCCGTCGACCGTGGCACCTGCTGCGACGAGCACGAGCAACGACACTGACGAAGGCGGCTTGGTGATCACCGAGGCTGAGATCGAGGCCATCTTCTCGAACGTCGAAGCGATACTCGGACTCACGAGCCAGCTCCACGATGCACTCTCGATGCTGGACTCGGGCAAGTCACGCAAGGGCGTGGGCGAGATCTTTATCGACCACGCGCCCATGATGAAGCTCTACATGCAGTACATTAACAACTTTGACCGCTCGGTACAGACGCTCGCCGAGTGCATGAAGCGGCCGGCGTTCGTGGCGCAACTCGAGGTGTTGTACAAGAACACCGAGGACCAAGGGGCGCTCGATCTCGGTGCCTATCTGATTGCACCCGTGCAGCGGCTGCCACGCTACGAGCTGCTTCTCACGGCGCTGCAGCGCTTCACGCCCGAGGAGTTTGCCGACTATGCGACGCTCGGCACCGCGATCGGCAAGATCAAGAGCATCAACGACCAAGTCAACGAGGACAAGCGACGCGCCGAGGTGCGCGCCTACGTGGTGCAGCTCAAGCAGCGACTGGTCGGCACGCCGGCCAACTTGGCGCTCGTGCAGCCGCAGCGATTGCTGCTACGCGAGGGCCCGCTCGAGAGCGTCGGCAAGAAGAAGCGCAAGGCCATCTACTGCTTCCTCTTCACCGACCTGCTGCTCGTGACCAAGGTGCGCGGCCAGCAGTACCGCTTCCTCGAGGCGTACGCCGTCGGCGACGCGCACCTGATGATGGCCGACGCTCCCGACGCCGGGCCATGCGCCATGCGAGTCGTCATTCGAAGGAGCATCGGCGCCGGCAGCCCATCGAGTGCATCGCTCAGCGAGGCACAGCGGCCGGGAACCATCTTGTCACTCGAACAAGCGAACGCCGCGGTCGCAGCAGCTGGCAGCGGTACCATCGGTGGCAGCTCGAGCTCACCCACTGCCGGTATGAACCTCAGCCTTCGTGCGCCATCGTTCGCCGATACCAGCGGCTCGCCGTCCGAGTCGGTCGTGTGGATCGCTGCAACACCCGAGGACAAGCAAGCGTGGCTCAGCTGCTTCTTCGAGGCACTCGAGATCACCTTGTCGCCCCTTCGAGGTAAGCGTTAAGGTCGACTATCAATCCAGCTATCCATCGGTCGATCGACCAATCTTTCCATGTTGTAAACCACAAACAAATGAACAGAGAGTGTGTATTCTTGTAGGCCCCACAAATACGTCGGCAGGTTGATGTGTCGTTCAAGTCATTGTGATCGAAGCTTGAAAGGTTGCGCAGTCGAGCTGAACCGTGGCCTTGCTCCACTTGCGCACAAAGATCGAGCCCGAGGCACGCTGGCAGTGCTGGTCGAGCGGCACGCCGTAGTCGGGCGCATTGAAGATGGCATCCGGGAACGGCAGCTCGAACGGCCACTTCATGCCCCACTCGCCGAAGCCGATCCACGCGTACGGCCCGCGCATCAGCAGGAAGGCAGCCAGCTGCTGCTGCAAGTACGGAAAGGGATTCGAGGTCGAGTTGACAGTAGTGAGGCCGGACAGCAGCGGCGCCGAGATGAAGGGCGTCGAGTCGTTGCACGCGATCGAGAGCCATCGCGCGCAGCTGGTCTCGTTGACCATGATCGGCATGGCGTTGGCGTTCGCTTGGCCCGGAATCAAGCTCCACGTGTAGCCCTTGGCATCGAGGATGGCGCGCTGCACGACCTGCATGTTGTGCAGCCAGCCGTTGGTGATGTCGGCAATGTCTTGGTCCGACAGCTGCATGTCGGCTTGGCTGTTGGCATCAATCTCCGACGGGCCTTGTACTGGGTCGTTGCAAGCACTCGAGCCGTTGATGATTGACGAGCACCAACAGTCTACGCAATGCAA
>ERZ778019.3874-NODE-3874-length-10134-cov-6.376525_pt1 | contig 10134 bp, 12 predicted proteins | sample MGYA00375749_ERZ778019 | MGnify/ENA primary metagenome ERZ778019 (study PRJEB29350, sample SAMN05389821) | bioreactor metagenome | isolation source: Ammonium sulfate bioreactor | place: South Africa: University of Cape Town | collected 2014-03-17 ... | reverse complement strand
TTGAGCTTGCCTTTAAGCTCAAAAGGAACAACCACGAAGGAACCTCCTCCGGCAGCTTCTACGCAGACTGCGAAGAACTTAAGATTTGCGCAAATGTAGTTGGAATCCCACGCATTTCGGCTGAGTTTGATGTTATCGTAGCACTTCTCCCTCTTGAAGGCCTTGCCGAAAACGTGTCTGTATTTGGACTGACGGACTATGCGAGACATTGCCTTTTGCTCTCTTGTCTTTGCGATATGACACAAGAATCGCTATTTGGTTTGGCCACAAATAAAACGCTGACCGACAACGAAGCACCAACCAACGCCTTAGCCACCCATCTGAAACCTCATTGGGTAACCAAAAACTCCGTTACCAATGCCTTTGAAAAACAAATCACGTGCTCAGCCAGATGAAGGATTCAAGGAACGCACCTTGAAGAGGAAATAGAAAAAGGAGCTTATTCTGCAAGGTGACCCAACCTATGACAACAACAACAACGACCTACAAACCCGCCAAATGGCAACGCCCTGAATTGCGTGTAGGACAATTGGTTCGGGGTAATGTTCGTGGTTTATTGCGCACGTGAACACTGAAAAAAATGTTCGAAGAAAAATCGAATGCAAGACAATTCTAAAAAAAAGCGGCAAAACTCTGAGGGGCTGGCACGGTTCCCCCCTCCTACTTGCCAAGTTTTGAAGGGTTACGATGTTCGGCGCGGACATGAACATCGATAATGGCCCAGAGGAGGAGAGCTGGACCAACAATTGCGACTCTTCTTCCTTCTTTGCAGCTGAACCTCAGCAACAACCTCAGCCATTTGGTTCGGCGAGCTTTGGTAGCGCTTTCCCATCTTCGACTTCGAGTTGGCCGTTTTCCTTCCTTTCTCCTCAGCAACCCTCGGTTACCTTTCCTTCGGATTTTTCCAACAACCTGGGGAGCTTTAACACAACAATGAGCCAAGGCAGCCCCTTCGCCAATTCAGCTTCGGAGAGCCTTGTACAGACCTCATCAGTCTTCAGTTCATCCAGCTTTGGAGATGGAAGCGTTACGATTTCAAATGGGAAAAGGAAACGGAAAGATAAAGATAAAGAACGGATGAGGGATGAGGGTTCACCTTCTCCCTCCGAACGTGCACAGGTGAAGGTCGTATCGAAGAGAATGCGATTGATGAAACCTTTCATGAATGGAGAGGATACCAGAGACAAAGCTCTCGATAACTCGATCTCGATCAACGTGAAGACCCTCTCTGGTAAAATCATGACCTTGGTTGTGGACCCGGAAGATACGATACAAGAATTGAAAGAATACCTTGAGGAAAAGTCAGGCGTGCCGGTAGCGCAGCAACGCCTGATTTTCCGGGGGAAACAGGTGGCGGACACGATGACACTCGCGGAGGGTAGGGTGGAGACAGGGAGCGTGTTGCATCTTGTCTTGGCGTTGCGGGGAGGATGACAGACAGATAGCTCCTAGCTGCGCAGTTCCTGTCTGTCGGTGTACATATTCTTCGGCAAATGTAACTGTTGTGTACTTGTATTCCTTGGTATGCTATTTTATTTATTCATGTCCAGTGTGTTGTTTCTCTATCTCTCCCTCCTTCCCTTGTCAACAAAAGTGGATGCCTGCCTTGTTGAAGGCATCCAAGAGCCGCAAGAAGTCATCAATATCCAACTTGGCTGAGCGCTTATCTGCGAAGTCGTTTTGTTCCAAGACCTCCACCACTTTGTCCTTCATCGATAGAGAGGGATCGACCGTCTATGCAAGGGTGAGCAAATCGAAGAAAAGGGCCAAGGCAGGCACTACGTACGATATTATTCAGGGCACAATATGTTTTAAAGTTATCCTCTAACAGCTTGATGACTGCGCTCGCGCGAAAGATTGCGGAGAGCGTTTTGTTCTTTCTGTTAAAACATAGACGCACCAAACCGTCCCATTCCTATGAGAAACATTAACTCCGGAAGGAGGATAGATTTGGTTTTGGGGGAGAGGGGGGAAGTGGGATGGGAACAAACCTGAAAGTTGATCGGAGGGGGGGTGGATTCTTCAGCACCATGCGAACGACCGAAGACTCTACTTTTGTGGCCGGAAGTTGTGTCTGGAGATCTGAAAGGACCTCAAGATTAGACAGACGTAATTCAAGCTGAAACTTGCTTGCCTGCATGAGATGTGTGCCTGATGAAATTTGACATGGTTTTTTTGCTACACAGCCGCTTTCAAGAAGTCTCCGAGAATAACTTGCAAGTGTAAAACATTTTCGCTAAACGATTAATGAATGTTTTTTCGCCTGTTGTCTTTGTGTATTTGACGTACCTGTCCTGAACACGCTTTTGCATTTCGGCAACCATTCACAGGTCCAAGGCAATGACTTGTTTGAATACCGCAACAATTTTACCGTCAAGTTACCTGTGCCAGGACCGATTTCCAACACCAGATTCATCGATCGCAACTTGGCCTGCAACGCGATGATGAGAATGTTCGTTATCATCGCAAAGAAGGATGCCAAACCTCTTGGACTATTCCTGTAACCACCGATATCAAGTGCATTTCCTCTAAACAAACCCAAATTTCCTTCTGCTTTCCTGGTGCTTTAGATCTGTTGTTTCGGCCTGTTCGAGATGGAGCACAGATTGGACAACAACCCAAAGAGTGACGGGTGACCAGGAGGAAGGTTCGTTTCTTGCCTCCCCTCCCTCCCTTGCATGTCCTAGCTGGAAGGGATATCTAATACCTTCCTGCTTCAATATCTCGCGTAACATTAACATGTCCTACACGAAGCCTTTCCCCTAATATCTTTCCCTACAGAATGTATCTTACCCGAGTAAAGGAACTTCTTTGCGCTGCCTTCTGGTGCGAAGTAGCGATACTTTTGTTAGCATCAGCAGAAGCAGAACAATTGTCAGACCTCCTGCTTCCGTCCAATGGATAATGACGGAAAAGTGAGGTCTACAACACCCGGGGCACAGCTGATAAACGGAGTGTGAAAGATACAGGGACACCACTGGGGAGACGCCTTGTACCCTTGGTCGATCACTATAAGCGATGTCTATCCCATCCCCGGAAATGTCCTTAATGGATACAGTACGACTCCGCTTACAAGAATGAAAGCCGTAGGGGAAGGAGGGTTGGGGTACACCGACTTGTTTTGGATATACTTATTATTAAAAAAAATAAAAATACAAAAAAAAAATATAATTGCCCTGATTTCTCTCAAGAACTACGGAACAGCGCTGCAAGTTTTCGCCCCCCCCCCCGATTTCTCAAACGAGGACTACTTGGACTCGTTGTATGACCTCGAGGCGGAATCCGAGCTTCAGCAGATTTTTGGTTGCTATCTGGCATGGACTTGTTAGAGCGGATGGACCAGGACCGTTGGACTAAAAAACTCCACAAGCCATTTGTAATGAACTGCTTCCCTGAAGGAGAAGCGCTGAAGATCACTGCATCTTATCTTATGACCCATGTGTATTCCTACCCCATAGAACACCGCTTTTCTTCCAAGTTCCTGAAAAATTATCTCACTTTAGAGTACAAACATATTAAATCTCGTAATAATATTAACTTCAAATGAAGGAGAAAAAGGAAAAGCAAAGGAGAGATATTCGGAATACGACACCAAGAAATGCTGCAGGATGATGAACAAAGTGAAGGGACCCAATTATTTTTTGGGTTGCTCGACAAATATCGCGGCACAAAGCGGAAGATGTTAAACTCGCAATCCACGCCATCAGTCGAGGAAGATCCAGCGGAACATGAAACCCGCGGTGAAACCAATGGAGCCAAAGAAGCGTCAAAGATCTCAGGAGGAGGAATTCCCCGAGGTGCAACATATCTATTGGTCCTTGTGGATGGGGCCTGGATTTTCTGACTCGGAGGAAGAGGAGGAGAAAGGGACAGCGGCACATATTCCATATCCATCGAAATTGTTGAAATCTTCGAATGAGAAACGCACTCTCGAATAAATCGCTTTGAAAACTCTGGTCAACACTTAGTAAAAACTAAAATTAAATCTCAACTTGTAAAGTATTTTGTTTCCTTCCCTCCTTCCCTCCCTCCCTCCTTCCCTTCTTCTCTTGTTAGAATATTATATATATTTCGTTTTTGAAAATAGAAATAAGACTTTGCAGTTCACATTTTCAGAGCTTGGAGTTTGCTTTCCCCTCTCCTCTCTTTTTCATTTTATTTTTTTTTAATATGAGGTAATGAAATTGCTGCTGGTCAGGAACATATCCCTCTGTGTTTCATATATATGGAAAAAGGTTGGCGCTGAGACACCCAACAAGGATTGATATGGCTCCGATGAGGAGCCAACAATTGGGTGACCCAGGCTCTCACGATTGGCCAACGTGTATTTAACGATTTGTTCAGGTTGTTAAACAAGATAAGATTTAAATTTGCGGACCCCATGTTCCTTTCGGCTCGCAAAAAAAAAATTAGGCACCAACAACAAAAAATCACGCGGAAAGACTAATTCGTTCATGGTGTTTTTTTGAGTTTTCCTTCTCTTGGCCGGAGCCGATGTATGCTATACAACTACCGAGGCCAAGGGAATATGATTCGCGAGGAGAGAGTTCTTTTTTTGGAAACATTCCCAAAAATGGAATTTGCAGATTGGTACCTTTGAATACTTATCAGTCTGCACACGAGTAAATCGGGGCATGTTTTTTCCGAGCTTTTTTAGGGAGCCGTGAAAGCCACAGAGTGCAGCATTCGCGTCACTGCCTTAAGACGGTACAGCATGCAAGGTATCACCTGCTCCATATTGAGGTCGAATAAGGGCTCACCCAGCATCACCTCATTTTTCCCTGCATAGGCTTTCCGTGTTGCTTCCGGTCCTTACGCTTCTGCCCCCTGAGCCTATACGGCCCAGGTTTCCTTCTTCCGCATCGCTCAGTTTGGCAGGGAAAAGATGTGCAGCTTCGCGGTGCAAACATTGCACCAACGGCATTTCCACTTGGCCTTAGGATGATAGGTTGTGTAGAACCCCATCAACTTGGTAAGTGCCTTCATGTCGCTCACCATCACCGATTCCATCTTATACTCCTTCCCATCAACCTCCACCTTTGGATTGCGTATCAGCTTGTTGATCAGGCACCGGACATTAGCCAGTTCCTGCTGGTAAACCTGCCTGTCCTCCTCGCCAAAAGGTAGATGATGAATTGGTGACAGTTCTTTATTGAATGAAGTTGCGATAGTGACCAGTTGCGGTTGATCAGCTCGACGGTGCCGATCTCCTCCTCGATTCGGCGCTTTGATATGATCATTGAACCGCAGCACATTTCGACCCGGGGGTATGGTATGACGTATCAACCGGTGGAATACCGGTCATCAGAGCAATTTGGCTTCCTTGGCCGCCAGGGGTTTTCGTTACCGGACACCGGTGAACTTGTTTCCAACCCGGGAGTGAACACGCCACTCACCTTCCCATGTCGTCATGGATTCCGCTGTAGCAGAATGACCAATATGTTGCTTCGACCGCCCCGGTGCGGTTGATCATCAGAAGAAGGTCGTCGTGCCAGATAGGTTTGTCGTTCTCTATCACGTCGTTTAACATCCATCCCACTACGCCCCAGATCTCACCCCATACTTGGGGACCTTCCTTTCCCATTGCGTTTGGATGTTTTTTACCCAGGCTTGGAATGTATTCCTGCAAAGGTGCGTTTGTTGGTTGTGTTTTTTTTTTTTGGGGAGGGATCGTGAAAGCAGGGACGGAGAGAAACTTACGTCATTGTGAATAAAATTCAAGCGGTCCGAGCCATATGATACAAGAAAAGAGAGAACCCAGACAAAGGTCCGCCGCGACGCGCAAATTGAGAGACCATAGTTCGATGGGGCCGAGGGAGGTTTTGGCCCAGTCGGTTTCGGCAAACAGCTTCCTTGTGATTGGATTGATTTGTAGATGCACACTGTCAGCGAGCTCTGAGTTACTGACGCTATTTTGTTGGACGACGAGGCTGCTCGCTCCTTCGTCGTCTACCATCGCTGGATAGGGTGTTTATGTTGTGTATCTTTTCCCTCGCTCCTTCCAACAGTTTTTTTATCCCTTTGCAGAATCTATTTGCTGCTTTATTGATTTGGTGGCAAGAGGTTCTATCTATGACGTGGGAATTATAACAGGTGTTCTTGGTTCTATACTGGGGTGAACCGATTTTCTTTCTCACAGGAAGGATCCTTTTCGTGTCGCACTCACAAGACAAGTGTAACTCCCTCTTTGCTGGAGAGTGACAGAGCTCAAGATCGATTGAGGATTGCTTGTTCTCCTACTAAATAAATAGACCAGAAAAAAAAATTTCTGCATAAGGAAATGTTGCTGTGACTAGTCCTTGAGGGCGAGAGTGGACCTGCAAATATGGGAAGAAGAAAGGAGAGTTAATGTCAGTTGGCAACTATGACGATGAGGGATCTGACCAGAAGACGATGGTAGCAATTGATTCCTCCCCACCCGCCGGTAGGCAGCCCACAACATTCTGAGGGAGTGGCGTGGAGAGAGCATAATCTACAGTCACCGTGGAATTGTTCGTCATCATCGAGCCAACGCGCATTTCCTGTCATGTTCTCTTACCTCTCGGTTTGTGTGGGCAAGGGGTGTTATCAACCCCCGAGATAGCATCTCAACCTATTTGTCGCTCATTGAAAGCAAAGTGCAGGAAATCTATCGCGCAAACATTGTAGCCAAGAAGGTGCAGGATGAGTTCGGCACCGATTTGCCTCCTTCCTATGCAATAGGAGGAAAGGGAGAAAGATATGTATTGGGGGTTTTTTTTACCCATTTGTGGTATCGTAATGATAAGTCGTAAATCGCATGGATGCGCCGGTGCGGGAGAATGAGTGAAGGGGAGGGCAGCATACGGAGCTGCTGCTTCTTCTTCATAACCATTGCCTTGTTGCATGTCGAGTGGGAAGAAGTGTAGGCCAAGCATTGATACGAAGGATGACTAGGAGGATTTGTGTTTGATTTTTCGTCTTCCTAGCAAAGCGCGCATTCTTGAACCTGGCATGTTAGTGCAGGAGGGAGAAATTGGAACATTTTGATGTATAAGGTTCAACGAATAGAGACAAGGGATTCGGCGGGAAAAACCTAAGGTTAAGCTAGCCACAAGGGAGGTCTTATCGTTCCTTATGATTTGTGTACTTATGGCCATTGTCGCATGTTGAGAGGAGATGTGCCGAGAGGGTAGAGTCCACTTGCTATAGCTACTCAATCATATCAATGAACCCAAGAGAGAAGAAAGTTGTTGATTTCCCAATACTTGCCAGCGCAACGCACTTTGTGGCACAAGTGATAATTTGTGAGGACCCTTTGGCTTCAGCGACCTCAATAGCAAAATTGTGTGATTTTTTTATTTTTGTTTCACTCCTTGGGCCAACATTCCCACCACTCCACAGCAATCCTACTGTTGGAAGACACAGTGTGTAGCAGCGGAGTGTGCCCCAGAGAGTGAAGAGCACGCCGTTTAGGGACCAAGGTACAGTGTGTATTGCGTCAACAACAACAAAAGCTATTAAAGCCTGACTCTTAAATATTTAGAGGACACCAAATGCCCGGAGTGCATAGCGGTAAGAAGATTGGTTGGAGTGACTCCGTAACTCCGCCAACACCAAGAAGGAAGCCCTGTCATACAAGACTCTGTGTACAATAAAACCGCTTTGTGTGCTTCTCCGTCTTCCACAGGCGAATTGTGTCCGCGGAGTTTCAACTTGCTCGTATTTTTTCACATGGAAATCAAAGAAGATCGCAGTGGACTGCGTATGCCTTCAAAATATTCTCTTCGCTAACTCGCCTTCATTTGAAAAAACTACAATCCCCAGTCTCGCTCCCATTCGAATTGCAGGAGCTCATCCTCGAGTTCGTTTCGCCAAAGGATCTTCTCCCTTGCATCCGCATCCTTCTTTGCTTCCAATTCTCTCCCACACGCGCTGGTTTGATCTGGATCATGCAATCCTGAAGAGTGTTAGCATTCATTGGAAGACAGACTCGCTAACACCTCGGTGGACACTATTTCTTATCGTGACATCAAGATCATCAGGACTCTTGGTTGTCTACATTCCTGATTCCCCGACCTTTTCAGTGGCCAATCTTCCCTTCTGAATGTTCCCTACACTCTCCTCATCCATTCACAGAGAGGGAACTTTATTATTAAGAATGTTCCATGGGGGATAGCCTCAGCAAAAATTACTCTGACCGCAAATACGGATGCGGCGTGTGTCTACAAATTTGATTATTTTCTTTGGGCGGGAAAACCAAAATTTACCGTTCACATTAATTTTGGATGTTCATAGTTTGACAAAACACGCCGCACACACTTGGCTGCTGTTCTTGTTCATCCCTCCATCTCCCAACCCCGATGACAAACCCTCCGATGTGTGTTTACCACCCTTGAGGGTATGTGAATTAGCCAGTTGATTACTCCGAGATTGGATGGTGAGAGGTTATCCGAAATCTCTTGTGTGCAGTACTAGCGCGATTACTGAAGTCTAACAATTGAGATTGACTGTATCTGGCAGGTAACAGTTCCTATCTTTTGACACTTAACTCCGCAATGGTTACTAACTAATCTACACAGTAGCGGCACTTCCTGAATGGAGTGGGAGTCTGAACAGAGTGCTGGATGTTGCCAGGCCTGTTGATTACAAGAGCCGAACAGTTCAGAAGGTAATGTTTCTTTGTTCTTTGCTAACTCCGCAGCTTATTAACTTCTTGCACACTAATAGTAGCACTCTCTGGATATTAGAGGGAGTATGGCAGACTGTCTTTTTGTTACTCCACTGCTGCCCCTGTACCCTGTAACGACTTTAAATTGATAAACAAAAACGTTGTTCGGGGTTTGTGGCGCCGTTCGAAACTGGTTTGGTCATCCAAACACAGGATCACTGTCGACGGAGAAATTTTTTGTTGTGCTGGCTATCCCCCCATGTCTTAAACAGGAAGGAGAACTTACTTACCTGTTTCATGTTTGCGGAGTGAACAGCAAAACAGTGGCAGATGATAACCAAGGAGCGGCCCCACCATTCAGGAGGGTCTGTGGTACTCAGTGATAGGTGAAAAGATGGATTGGAGAAGGAATATTATGTAAGGTGAGTATTTTCTGTTTTTCTCTGTCTCTTACAACTCCAGCAACTGACTCCTCCCCATCAATGGAGTCTCTGAAGAAGAAATCAAGGTCCAACTGGAAACCTGGTCGCTCTTGGAAGCCTTGTGAGTATCAGCAACTAGTTAAGCCAACACTGCCACCTACATCACAAATCAACACATTAGCTGTGGTAGAAGAGCAGGAAGAAGAAAAGCAGAACTCAACTACAGAATTGGTTGTGGTGGTGCCTTCTCATTAGTTATTACCACTTCTTGAAGTTGTATCCAGAGAAGTCAATTCAATCTGCAAGCAATGCACTGAAGAAATTTGTAGTTGCACAGAAAAAGGTTTGTTGCCTTGTCTTTGCTGAGGAAGAACAGGCAATGGTGGATCTGTGGCTTAAAACATGATGGACTATACTTAAAATTGAATAGTGTCTCTTTAGTGAGACTATAAATCCCCAACTCAGTTTGTTTATTCCTGTTACTGCACTGCCAAGGCCAATGAAGAGCATGATCATGACAGCCAACATGGAGTCCAACCACTAAACATCATTGCCCAGAAGCAGGGAAAGCAAGCCTGCTGCAGTGCCCAGGCCAAAAGCAATAACAATTAAACCCAAAAAAAAAAAAAAAATGAGAACAGGGAACCTACAGATGAACATGATGCACAAAAACTTGAGGCACCCCAAGGTACAACCAGCCTCTGACTTGAGCATTGAACTATCCAACCGCATGGCAACAGTCCTCTTACAGATCCAGAGGACAAGCATGACCAATATAGAGATGCCACCAATGATAAAGTTGATCAGTCTAACCCACCCAGGCCAAGCCAACAAAACCAAATTAGTCATTTCATTCATTGGGGAGGGGGAGGGAAAGGGGAAGGTTGCAGCACTCACCCTGTTTCTGGCACAGACCTCAGTATCAACTTTATTAGGGCTACCACAATGGCACCCAAGACCAACAGAACCTGGTTTGAGATTATGGAGATGTAAGTATGTTACCACATTGTTCTTGACAACAATACCATCTTCTGAGCATGCTCACCAGCAAAAGGCCTATCATGATTGTAGTAGTGCATTTGT
>ERZ778019.3866-NODE-3866-length-10148-cov-3.665313_pt1 | contig 10148 bp, 9 predicted proteins | sample MGYA00375749_ERZ778019 | MGnify/ENA primary metagenome ERZ778019 (study PRJEB29350, sample SAMN05389821) | bioreactor metagenome | isolation source: Ammonium sulfate bioreactor | place: South Africa: University of Cape Town | collected 2014-03-17 ... | reverse complement strand
CACCTTTCCCTACACGACGCTCTTCCGATCTCACCGCTCGAACGTATTCATCCTCTGCTCGGTGCCAAGATTCCCGTCATCAGTACAATGCAGCCTTAGCACCGAACACGAAGGCGGCCACAAGAGTCGTACGATCTGTGCATTGCAGTCGAAGCCAAGAAGCGAGAGCGTCCTGCCGGAAAGCTCCACGAGCACCGCCGGCCTTCTTCTGAATATCGGCTAACGTCACGGCATTCGGTACGACTTCGATGAGGCCGCCTTCGATATTTGTCGGAACGCAGCGGTACACTGACATTTGTAGGTCCATTCCTTCCTCGAGCCATAACTAGTAGCAGTCATGCCGTGCGTCGTGCGTGAATAACACGAAAGCACTACGACGCAAGCGAGCCACCACCATCATCTTCATCTTCATCACCATTATTACCTCATCCATAATGTGAAACAGCTGCAACGTAAGGGCATCTTGACGAAGGTCGTCGCCGGTCTTGAAGATCACTTCCACCGGCTCGCTCGTGGCCTCTTCTTCGTTGGAAAACACAATCCGCAGCGGCGCCTTGGCCGACTCCATGACCTTGCAGCGTTCGCGCACCAATGTCGTTACGCGCATACTCGCTTGAAATGGCATCGAAAACGACAACACTCGCTTGAATTTGGCCAGCTCCTGCTCGAGCATCGCTGACCTGCCTTTCTTGGTACCATTCTCGCGTATGCGGTCTTTCGACACGCACCATGAATGTGAGTCACTTGCACTTATGAGAGCGAGGGAGTGAAGGACGCACTAGAAATGAGTGTCAGCTTCTGTATCATGTCGAGTTGTGCCAATAGTTCGTGGCGATGTGAGCTGCCGCAGTTTCGAAGATATCCTTCGAGGAGGAGGTTATAACGCTCTGAACAATCATTAAGAGTACGTTGAGCCTACGCCGCAGAGAGAGAGAGAGAGTCAGGTTAGATAGAACTCTTATACATATCATTCCAGAGAGGTTTCATACGTAGAGCATCCAGAAGAATCGCTGCCCAACGATTTGACGATTGCCAAGTGCTCGAATCAGCAAGAAGCGCAGCAGATTCGAGTCGTAGTTGGTGTCGTGCTGCACCACTTGGATCAATTGCAGTAAAAAGTCCGACAACGCGTAGTCCGACAAGTGGTTCAGCGATCGGATAGCAAACTACACAGCAGAACGCGTGTGAGTGGCCGAGTGGCCGAGAGACCGAGAGACTGCTTGTTGTGCATACCAGTCGAACTCGCCTATCTTCGTAGTGACTTCCGAGCAGTTCGAGAGCTTCCGTCGGTTTCATTGCAGGCCAACGATCGAGCAACCAATAGATTGATGACACCATGCCCAGGTTGGTCCAATCGACCGCCCGGATGATTTTTGGTAGCAGCGGAATGTTGTTTTCCATGCAATAGTGCCGCATTTGCCATTCGAGTCGCTGTTCGGCCTCGGTGGTAGGGTGTAGCGAATCTGATAGCGCCTCGAACGTGTAAATCTCCCACACGAAAACGAGTTCGAGCAGCCGGTAATCGTCGTCGTACCCTTTTTCGCAAGAGCGCGCAGCTCCTGTAATTGTTGCTCGGTGGGAGTTGCTTGCACTTCACACATGTCACGATCTACAGATAAATGATACTCGTGAGCGAGTGCCGACGATTGCGCATGTGTGTAGCTTCACGTACAAGGCTTGTGGAGCGAGACGAAGCGTATCGGGCCATCAAAGGTCGGGAAGGCGACTTTCAACGAGCAAAACTCGGCACCGTTGCCCTTGGCCGGATTATCCATGCAGACGCCAATCGGGTTCGCCTTGGCACTCGGCCACATTCGGAAGATACTGTTGAGCCACTCATCAAAATGAGTATTTGTTGTAATCGAGCACACGATTCTGCTTCTGCTACTTTCATACCGAACACCCTGTTGTAGGCACAGCTGAAAGTCGAACAATCGATGAGCTACCCAAGCCACAGGCGTACGAGTGCCTTTACGCTCGGCGTAGAGCGTAAAGCACACGCGAGTCTCACGTGGTAGGTTACCCAAGCAGATATCGAACGTCAATTGTTCGGCCCACCGGAGCGACGACCGTGCTCTCCTGCAAAACACATCAGTGCCATTTCATGTGTGTCAGTTTCAGATCCGTACGCTCAGAAGTATTAATGTCGTCAGATACCTTGCTGTGGTGCTTTGCATGGGTGCTATGAGCTTGGCAGAATGGTAAAGTGCAACTTCGATCGAGAATGCCGCAACGTCCGATGAGGAGGCGGAGGCGGAGGCGGAGGCAGAAGAAGAAGATGAAGACGAGGAGCCAGTCGAAGCAGGCGCCGGCGCTCCGCTCTTGGATCGGAGAAACGGGAGCTGGCGCAGGTCCTTAGTTGCCTCGATCGTGATGGAGAGTGCATGCTTCTGCCAGTCACACGACGTCATTGCCGGCACTTGGTTGTTGTCGGTGAGCAACGCAGCCGCAGCGCCTTCACAATCCTCGGTCCAGAACTGCTCTGCTGCTTCGTCTGATGTCGTACTCGACGATCAGCCAATCAATCGACACACCAACCCCGACCGAGCCTGCTATCGATAACGAGCTCAACAGTGTGACAAATCGACCGAAACGTACCAAGCGGCGCCACTTGACCAATAGCATCGCGACGAACAACACAAAGACGCGGCCTCTTTCCACGTTTGATACAATCTCGTACATAATACAACTGTCCGATACTCACATCCATCGATAGTGTATACTCCTGCAGCCAATCGACCTTGAACAATAACTTGGAGATAGCATCGTAAACGACGAACTGTGTGAGTCACGGAGGCACATTGGCAGGACAAGTAACGTGCGAGCGATCGACCGAGGTACCTGAGCTGGATCGGCACGGGTTGCCTGACGAGAACACACAAGCTCCATGATCGAACTCAAGCTACTTGTCGCTGCAATCTCGAGAGTCTTGGATGACATGACAGGAAACAAGTCTTGCGGCAAGGCGATGATGACCAAGAACGTGGATGGCATGTACGAGGGCAGTGGAGCGTTGGTTGTCCGTGTTGCCAGCGGTGTAGGGCCTTCGACCACGGGTAGCGAGCTGGTGGTGGACAGCCGTATGAGCAATTGCAACACGTGGCATCGTGTCGTTTTGCACGACGGCACGTACCGAAGTACCACGGCGCGGAAGAGGTTGATCTCGGGCTTGTGGAACTGCCACGACGATAAATAGTTTGACGATACAAGGCAGCTTACTTGCAGGGCTCGGGTCTTGTCCTGCGCGACACGAAATGCGTTCGAGAGAAGCCGAATGAGAAGCACCGAACGAGAAGCACCGAACGCGCAGCAAGCGAGCGAACGAGAGAGGGGTACCTCTCGCGTATCAGCCTTCTCGACGAGGCACAGATATGGCAGATCGCAGTCGAGCTCCAAGCAAGAACACAGCAATGGTGAATCGAGTAATGGCCGGAAGCCTCCATTCGGCAGATAGTAATCGGTGTCGGCCACTTTGAGCGAGTAGCTCTTTTGCGCCTCGAGTGGATATCCGATGACGGATGCAATTTGGTCCAATACCGGTCCCTGGGTCTTGGATTCGGCAAGCAAGTTGAGTAGCGGCTTGAGGTTCGCCAGCGCAATGGCATAGATCTTGGCAATGGCCTCGCGGCGCTCCTTGGCACTTCCGCCTCGCCCTGGTGGTTCGCTTTCCGTCGGTGCCTGTGTATGTTGCCGCGTATCCAGAGTCAGTGAGTTCCGGTGGTAGAATGCCGCGGAGGTAGGCGACACGATGCGGGCGTGCGTGCGTGCACGAACCGTAAACTCGAGTAGTAGCGAGTTGATCATGTCCTTGCTCTCCTCGACCAGTCGACCGACATCGTTCTCAATCATCCATGGCTCGGCGAGTGCTGCCGATTGGTTGGCCAAGAGCTGGAGGAGCTTGGTGATGTTGATCAAGGCGCGTCGTTGTTCACTCGACAAAGCGTCACCCGTGTATAACTGGTATGCCACTGGGTCGATGATGGCCGGGCAGAAGAAGCGCAGGAATACGAAGCCCGCAACGGCGCGCAGCTCGTGGCCCGGGAAGCGCACCGAGACCTCCTGATACACCGTGCGGCAGAGCTCACGAATGTCGCGAGGACAATGGTGCATCGTCTGAGAAATGTGCTGAATGATCGTTAGTGCCGCCTGCTTGACGTTGGAGAACCCTGCCGTATCTCCCGGTGACAACTGTACGCACAAGATGTTAGTGAAACCCCACTTAGAATGCATGTGAGTGAGTGAGTGAGTGAATGGTACCTCGAATGAGTTGGTGCTCGCGACAACGGCACCAATCGATTGCTTGAGGACGATCGTGAGATAGTGACCTCCGGCAGCACGGAAGAAGGCTGACAGCAGCACGATCGGGAGGCGGTTGCCACGAAAGAGACTCGTGCTCTGCTCTCGGTGCTCGTGAATGATCGACGTCGCAATTTGCTGCATGACTTTGAGTGCCGGCGTGTCTTGCAACGTGATGGCATGTAGCGTGAGCTGCACTAGCTCCTCCTTTTGTTTGCCGGTCAGAACCTCGTACAGGCCCGACAACACGGCAAAGGCTGGAGGATGGATAAAGAGCTACATTGATGGCACGTTCGAATGGTTCGTTAGAAGAGTGCGTGGGTGCGCGCGCGCGACAAGAGCGCGAACCTGTTCGATCGGTGCGATCTTGGTGTTGGAGGTCTCGAGCGAGTTGGCGACGGCGAGCTTGTTCCAGAGCAGCTCCTTAATGTCGTTGACCGATGCGTCTTCGAAGCATTCGAGAAGTGTCGAGCCACCGAACGGCAACTGTACGTGCAGCTCGATGATCTCGCCTCCGAGTCGCTTACGAGCACCGGTGTCACTCTCCCAGCCTTCCAGCTCGTCGTCCTGTAGCGCTGTGCCGCCGCGGGATTCAATCAACGGGGCAAGGCGTTGCTGTTGTTGGTTGACACGCGTGCTCTTGATCCACGAACTCGTCAGCTGCGGTCGATCCGTGCCGTTGGTTGTCGCACTCGAGCCAGCAGCAGCAGCAGCAGCACTCGCGCTGGTGGCGGTGGTGGTACTAGACTGCGTTGCGTTGGACCACTGGGCTCCTCCGGCTGATGCGCCCGTCGCAGCCGAGTGCTTCGGGCCCAGACCGACCCACAGATCCGAGCACGAGTAGTTGCGCTTCGGCGAGCGAATCGATAGCCGATGCTCGGCACGAAGGTAGTTGGCTCGACCGCGATTGCCGATCGACTTGGAGCGACGGCGGCGTACTCGCTCGTCGCTGCCACGACCACTACTCGCCGAGTGATCCGATGAGCCACCGGCCGTCGCATCGACAGGCTCGATACTCTGCGAGTCGTGGTCGCCATCGAGCTTGTTGCCCTCCTCCAACAAGAGCACGTCGGCAGCAGAGGGCGATGGCTCGCCGCTGCCATCCTGCGCATCCCTTACATCGAGTTCGAGCTCGGGATCAGACGGCAGCTCCATTGTCGACCATGTGAAGCTTCTCGTTTGTCGCTCAGGATGCACGATGAACTGGTGTTGGAACACGAGGTCGTCATCGTCGCCATCGCCATCCCGGTCACCATCGCCATCACCATCGCCATCGTGATCGTCACTGTCGGCATGTTGGTGGCTGTCGTGCTGAGGGTGCTCGTAGTGGTGGTGAGTCGGATCGACACACGCACTGCTATCGCCCATTTGATGGGCCGGACAACGCTCATCATCGCGTGGCGTCAGCTCTATCAGTGACTCGGACTCGTGGCGTGGCGTCAAGTCGTCCTTGCTTTGACGTCGTACGGCGAGCATGTCCTGCATCGAGTTGGATGCAGCGGGTGCTGGCACGAGAGCGTGCTCTGTGGCGTCGATGCCGCTTCCGGACGAGGCCGCCGAATGACTCGTGGGCGACAAGGGTGCATCAGGAGTCGAGACCGTGATCATGGTGCCTGCAGCGTCGATGATGGTCGGGGCGTCGTTGTGGCGGCTGCGGGACAGCGTACCGCTGGTCTGCGTCAAGGTTGCCTCCTCAATGTCAAGTACCGCTCCACGCAGGCACGACGCCGAATCGATCGAAGGTGATGGGCTGAGGCGTGCGTCACCGGGCTCTGCTGCCGTTGCCTTGGGGTCGGCACGAGCGACTGCCGCCGATGCGAGCACGACGACTTTGTGCGGTAGCATCGCCTCGGATGCAGCGACCATCGGTACCTGCAGCTCGTCATGCACGTCAGCTGCACGAGCAACTGCCTCATCTTGGTTGTCGTCGTCATCGTCGTCATCACTCTCTGTGTGACCGGGGCGAGTGAGCGTCAGTCCCAAGCGAGGCCTTACGGCAGTACTCTGCAGCAAGCTCGGCGCAGAGTCGGACGACGACGACACCGGGCAGAGCGCGCGAGCCACGTCGGCCAGGCGTTCGGTGGGCACTTGGAGGGCAATGTCGCCGCTCACGGACACGAGAGTGCATCGTCGGCGCGTCGCATTCTCATCGTCGGAGGAGGCGCCTGAACCAGAGGTCGAGCTCGAAGCCGAGGAGGTCGAGGCGGTAGAAAGGCCGTGCGCGACGTCGAAGCCTTCGAACTGCACCACGTGCGAGCCGTGGCGAACGGCCTCTCGCATGCGCGCCAGCGTCGCGTCCGACAGCTCCTCGTCGTAGCTCGACTGGCGCGAATGCCCGGTCGTCAGGAAGTCACTCTCTCCCGGGCACAGGTACTCGAGGATTGGTGGAGCGGCCACGGTGGCCGTAGTGGCAGCGGCACTCGAACCAGTGTCGCTCATGGCCGTGGGCACCAGAGTGCTCGGCTGCTCGATCGCTGCAGCGGCGAGCTCGAGGTCGGGAGGCATCCCACTGCAACTGGCAGTGCTGCTGCTGGCAGCGAGCGCATCGGTGAGTAGCGATGGAGTGGCAAGCAATGTGGCGGCGTCATCAAGGGCCGAGGTAGTAGTGGAGCGCGAGACCACGGGCGATGCCACAGGAGGAGCGGAGCTCGGCGGCGCGAACGAGGCGGCGGCGCTGTGCGCGAGCGACGTGCTGCTCGCTGCTGGCGCCGATGCCGAGGCGCTCACCGTGCCCGCCGTGTCCGAGAGCGCTGCCGTCGGTGCTGGGAGGGTCGGCGGCTGCGACGGGGACGACGACGACAGCGCGGGGCCCGCCGAGCTCGGCGGCAGCGACGCGGCGCGCGGCAGCTCGCCGGCCAGGTGCCGCGCCACCTGGCTCGACAGCAGCTCGACCTCGCGGCGCAGCATCGAGTTGTGCGAGCGCAGCGCCAACGAGCGCTCGGCCAGCTCGGTGAGCTCCTTCTGCAGCTCGGCCGAGCGCGCCGTCACGTGGTCGTGCTGCTTGCGCATGTCGCGCGCCGAGGCCGACAGCTCGTCGAGCGCCAGGCGCAGCGCGTGCTGCTCCTCCTGCTGCCGCCGCACGACGTCCTGCAGCGCCTCCATGGCCGCCGCGCTGTGCCGTTGCTCGCGCTGCTGCTGCTGCACGGCCGCGTACAGCCGCACCATCAGTGCTGCCGCCGCCACGGCCATTGTCGCGGCCACTACGGTCACGATGGTCCACAGCGGCCAGGCCGAGCCCGCAACCGACGATGACGCTACTGCTGCCGAGGAGCCCGAGCCCGGTAGCGCGACATTGATCGCCACCGTCAGCGCCACGGCGGCGCATACCAGCGGCACCAACGTGCCAGCGCCGACCGGGCCCATGAACCCGACGGTCGCAGCAGAGCGAGCCGGCAGTCGAGAGGAGGCGGCGCCGCGCGCCGTCGCGGTCGCGGTCGAGCTCGACAGCGCGCGCAGCAGCACCGCCACACGGTCGAGCCACTGGCGCAGCCCTCGGCCCGGCATCGTGGCGGCTGCTGCTGCTGCTGGAGCCGATACTGAAGCTGAGGTTGGAGCGCTACTGCGTTGCGATGGATGCGCCGCGGGGCGGCCTGTGGCTGCAGCCATCGTGCTGCTGCTGCTGGCGCCGCGGCTCCGTGTCGGCGACCTGCTGCTGCTGCTCGATGGCGGCGACGCGGCGGTGGTATGGCTTGCAACGCGAGCAGATGGCGCCGCTGTGGAGGCTACTGAGCGATAGAATGGAGGAACGTGGTGAGGGATCTCGCAGGCGTGGGATGGTGGCGCTGGCGCTGCTCAGGTGTTGGTGGTGTTGGTGGTGCTGCGCTGCGACGGGAATCAACGACGCAGCAGCGGAGACGCGGCGGCACTCGCTCCCGACCACCCGACCGACCGCCCGACCGACCTGTTGTTGCCGCTGTTGGTGCTGCTGGCCCTGCTCGTCTCTGCCTGCCGTCACAACGCCAAGAGTCTGCTTGCTACACGGCGGCCGATCAGATCATCGATTCGCTTGTTGGTCATTGTACAATACACGTGCGCGCATAAATGGCGGCGCTGCTGCGGCTGCTGCTGCGGCATCCCGGTTTAGCACCGAGGTGCCACGCACGGCCGCACTCGGCACCCCGCCTGGCCTGCGTCCACAATAAATAACCTCCTTGATGCGGATCTGCCTCAGTCCGAGAGGCAGTGCTCCAGCTCAAGCTCCTCCACTGCTGAGGCTGCTGTCACGCTCGTTGTCGCGGAGGTTGTGGCAGCGGTCCCGCTGGCCGGTTTGGCCGCGTGGCGCAATGCCGCAGCGGTGGTGGCACTCGGGAGCGAACGAGTGCGGCGGCGTGGAGCTGCTGAGATCGTTGGCAGCTCGGGTTCGGGTGTCGCAGGCGGCTGCATGCTCAGGGCCGACGAGCCCACCCACCAAGCCTGCGGCTTTTGACGCTGCCGACGCTAAAACAGCCAAGGCACGCGTGTCAGTGATAAGAGAGCGCGCGAACGAGCGAACTGCTCGTGGCACGGCACGTACAGGCAGCTGCCGAGCGCCAAGTTGTATCGCCTTCTTGGCTCGCGACGGAGGCAACGCGCCTGCCGCGCTGGCGACACTCACAGCGACGGTTGGCTTGGTCTGCTGCTTGGCAATGGTCTTCACCGGCGACAGGGACTTGCGGCTGGCTGTCACCGCAGCCACAGCACGGCTCTTGGCCGGCAGTACGACGAGCTTGGGCGGTGTCTTGGGCGGTGGTTGCTGCGCGGAGGAGCGGGTACGCTTGGCAGGCGAGGAGGCGCCGTCAGCAGGAGGCGTGCTTGGCTCCTTGGTACGCTGCCTCTTCCTGTTCTTTGTAGGCGAGCTCGGTGGCGACGGCGTCAGTGGGGCCGAGGCGGCCGAGGCGGCTTCGCTCTGCAGCAACGGCTGGTTGCCACTCGGTACAAGCGGCGATGGAGGCACGGCGGGCGCGAGCAACAAGTGAGACACCACGACCTTGGGCAGCGGGCTGGCGCGAACCATGCGCTCAAAGTCGTCATCGGAGGAGGAGTGCTGGTGTGCCGCCGCATTCAGGCCGGTGGCGAAGCGCAGTGCTGGTCGTGCAACCGGGCGCAACACGCCGGGCTGCTCGGGCGAGGCGCGCGGGAACGACGGTGGCAGCGAGATGGGCGTAGCAGGCGATGCCGGATGTGCAGCCAGCCCTGCCACCGTGACGCGCGGCATCGGCGAGCGCAGTACGCTGGCATCATGGATGCGAAAGATGGCGCCGGTGCGGAGCGGGTCCATCGATGGACGGCGTGGCGAAGAGCGGCAGAGAGAAGGCAGACACGCGCGCGGAACGAAGCGAACAAAGAGAGGCTGCCTTTCCGTAGAGGCAAGTGTGATTGCTACAACCGCTCTCGTTTTGCGCACTGTTCATTCATGCATTCGTGCATTCGTTCGGGTTCGCTGGCTTGCGTGCCTACTCCTCGTCATCGTCGCTCAGCACCACTCCCTTGCGGTGCGTCACGGGCGCGGCAACCGGGCTGCCCTCGCCGTCACTATCGTACACCTCGACCTCGTCCTGGCGGCCGCGCTGGCGCTTCGGGGCGCGCTCGACCGCCACCACCGAGCGGTCGGCCTGCTTGGCTCGCACCAGACGCTCCTCGGAGACCTCCTCCTCGCGCCGACGCTTGCGCGAGAGCTCGAAGCGGTTGGGGTCGTTGGGGTCCTCGTCGTACTCGTCAAGGCCCTCGACGAACTTGCTGCTGCCACGCGTGAGGAACACCGGCGTGAAGCGCTGCTTCTCGCGCATCTTGCGTCGCTCCTTCTCGCGCTTGGCTGCCTCCTTCTCGAGCTGCTCCTTCTCCTTCTCCGGATCGCCGCGAGAGATCATCAACTT
>ERZ778019.3861-NODE-3861-length-10159-cov-12.896279_pt1 | contig 10159 bp, 14 predicted proteins | sample MGYA00375749_ERZ778019 | MGnify/ENA primary metagenome ERZ778019 (study PRJEB29350, sample SAMN05389821) | bioreactor metagenome | isolation source: Ammonium sulfate bioreactor | place: South Africa: University of Cape Town | collected 2014-03-17 ... | reverse complement strand
CTCTCTCTCTCTCTCTCTCTCTCTCTCTTGTTCTTTTTTCCCCGGCTCGGAATCAGATAGCAAATTTGCTCAATGTTTTTTGCAGAAGACTTAACAATGCCCAATATTATCATCAATACTTGTAGTTATATATACACAAAGGAAAACGCGAGACGAAAGATGAGCCGAACTGTCAGCTGTCGGGCTTTGTTCTCTTTTTTTTCTTTCTGTCTTTCTCTCCCTTCTTCCCTCTTCTTCTTCTTCTTCTTCTTTTTTATATTTATATATATCTAACAACACAATAACAACAACACCAAAACTTCATGTTAATGATAAGTTTTGCGTCGAACATAAAAAAATATTTTGTAAGCTAAAACTTTCTTTCGATTCTCATTCACTCGGTCAGACACATTTTCATCGCGAGTTCGTCATTTGAATTTAAATGATATTCCATTTCTCGAGAGTATATACTCTAGAAAAAAAAACGAGAGAGAACACTTCTTTTTCTTCTTCTCCTTTGAGACGAAGGAAAAACATTGAGAAAACATAAAGTGTGCGTTTGCATGTGTTCTTTTGTTTTAAGTAAAAATTTTAGTAAATAAATTTCTATCAGCCGTACTATTGCCTCCTTTCATCTCTTGCTAAAAAGAGAAACATCAGGAAATTCTATTTGGCATTGATTAATTGAATTAGAATCAAACGAAATCTTTTTCTTTCATTCTTTCTTTCTTTCTTTCTTTCTTCTTTTTGTAGATGATTAAAATTTGATAACAAACAACTAATTCTTGTTCGTTGATTCAAAATGAATTCATCATTTTCAACGATATCTACAACAACAATCAGTAATGACGATGATATCAATGGAAGTCTTGTCGATGATTGGGAAAATTATAAAGCATTTACAAGATTCTATTATATAACCGATGAAATTTTCTTATATGCCAATCCGATTTTAATTATTATCGGTAAGTTAAATAAAGATTGAAAGTAAAACGAGTGCTTTTTCTTTTGGTATCTCTAGGCATTCCAACGCATGCATTGTCAATGATAATTTTTCTTCGAAAACGAATGCGTCGTTATCCCGTATCGGTTTTCATGGCGATGTTATCATTAGCAAATATTTTAATTCTTGCCGGTCCTATAACAATGCAATGGTTAAATCATAAAGTTTTGATGGGTTTTGTTGTTACGGGTCCGAATTTTCTCTGTGGATTTCATGTTTATATTGATCTTGTTGGTTCATCGATTAATTCTTGGCTGATACTAATGATATCTGCTGAACGTTATCTATCTGTAACAAAACCATTTTTTATTCGTACAAGTTTTAATCGTCAACAAGCATGGGCAATTGTTTTTAGTGTTTTTCTAATTGCTCTGATAACTCCACTTGGTCTTGCCATTGTCACATCGAAAGTTGACGGTTGTCGATTGTATTTCTCGCGAACATTTCAAATTATTGGTTCCATACAAATCTTTTTTATTTATGTTCTACCATCGATTATTATTCTTACATTAAGCATCATAACTGTACATAAATTAAGAAATCGAATACGTACGCGTGGTTCACGACGTATTCATATTAGTGTGATGTTAATCACCGTGTCATTTTCATTTATAACATTCACAATCCCATATCAAATCTGTTGGTATTGGCTGTTTTCGACAACTATTGGAAGTATAAATATGGACCTTAAAGTTAATATAATTAATATTAGTTTGAGATATTTAGCGTTGACAATAAGAAATTTAAATTATACATTGAACTTTTTTCTTTATTCATTAACATCGTTCGTTTTCTTGAAAGAAGCATTTACAATTGCACATTGTAATTATTTTCTCAATCAAAGTTATGTCGAACGTAATCATGCATTTCGTCGTGTACGACGATTATTTTCTGAACATGGTCAAACAAATGGTGGACGGAGTGAATTCGATGCTAATGACCAACAACAACGACAACAACAACAGCAACAACAACAAGAGCAATCGAATGCTTTAATTCAACGATCAAATCATCGTTCATTTAATCTCAAACAAATTCAACCGATAACAAACGAAAAAAAGAAATTAAAATGGAATTTAAAAGTAAATCATCAAAAAAAATTTTCACGTAATCATGTACAATTGAATCATATGCATAATGATGATGAACAACAACAACAACAACATTTATCATCAAACGTTCATGAATCGAATATCAAAGTGCAACAATAACCATTTATTCTTTCATAGAAAAGGAAAGATCAGCCAAATGAACTTTAGTCGAATATGTTTGTTTTTTGATATTGTTGGTGGTACATCGACTAGAATCAATAAAGACATTTTGTTAATTGTCAGAAAATTATTTTTTTTTTTTTGAAAACAAAAACAAATGATATTTACGTTTGTTAGTTAGAAAATCAGACAAACGTTAAAGCACGTTACTTTTCCAATTGAAGATCAAATATTTATTAATCAAGGCATTTGAATAAAAAAAGAAAGAAAGAAAGAAAATAGCTACGTCATTTCATATTTAACAAACGGAAAATATAACTTCTGAACTTTGATCAATACATTTAATCAGGTTAATTAACTAATTCTCTTTTAAATGAATTATGAATGAAGTTTACATTCGCTAGGTGACACGTTGTCATGCAACAATAATTATAGGTTCAAAAGAACTAACAATTATAATTTTAAATCGTATTCAATCTGTTGAAAAAACTCATGATTGATAAGTACAAATAAGGCATGCATTCCAAGAAATGGACTCTCGTGGTTTTTTTTTCCCTCACAAATATGTTGTTGATATTTCGTCATTTGTATGAAATTTTAAGTAGTGTTGTTCTCTTTTCACACTGTCACAAATAATATCACGGTCTTTTACATCATATGCGTCATGATTCATAGACTGACTCATATCTATTCTCCTTTTTCATTCTATCGATCTTGCACAAAAATGAGTATAAAAGCGCAAGCAAATTATTGTATTTTTTATTTCAAATTTTCTCATGGGAAACACTGGTGATATTAAAAAAGTCGAAGTACCTTTACCAATTCCTGAAGATCGTGGAAAGTTAGCATTCATTCTTTACAATGTTTTTACGAAAGAAGAATGTGACGAATGGATAGCATTGACGGAAAAGTCTGGTTATTCGGAAGCTTTAGTTAATGTTGGTTCTGGACAAGTATCAATGCCTGATTTCCGAAATAGTGATCGATGTATCATTGATGATGTTGAAATGGCGGACAAACTCTTTCAACGTATCAAATCATATCTACCTGAAACATGGAAAGATTATCAATTAGTTGGATTAAATGAACGTTTGAGATTTTTACGTTATGATCCTGGACAAAAATTTGCACCACATCTGGATGGTGTCTATATGCGACCAGATGGATCAGGTGAACGAAGTTTTATTACAATTCAACTTTATTTGAACGAAGGTTACGAAGGTGGTGAAACAACATTTGTTTCTTTTGGTGCTGGAGGCAAAAGATATGCGTGCAAACCAGAGACAGGAATGGTACTTGTCTTTCAACATGCACTTTATCATGAAGGTTCATTATTAAAAGCAGGTCGAAAATATACTGTGCGAACAGATGTGATGTACAAACCGTAATATTCTCAGTTCTGTGTTACTTTTGTAATAAAATCTCGTGGAAATCAAATAAATTGAAATGGGTTTTTTTAATCAAATTTAGATATTTGTTTACGAAGACTCACAAATATGTATTTCTATGAATAAACAGTACTAAAAAAGAAAAAAATGGCATACATATATATATTATTAAGTTTTAGAATTGAAAGAAATGTATCAGGCACAGACACAATCCTCTATGCAGTCAAAAGAGAAAAAAGAATGTAAACTTTGGAAAGGAAAAAATCGATTCTTCTTTATTGGATTAATTATTGGCATTTTGACAGCAGTTATTCCATTATTAGTTTTTATTCTACTTTTGATAAAACAACCTAATTCTTATAGGAGTTCGAGAACAAGTAAAACTTGAAAATCGTTGTGCTTTATTATTGATAATTTTGAATTATTTTATTCCAGATGTTTCGTCAGATATTCGATGGAAATCTGAGGGGATAACTGTGGCTGGTGTGACTAGTTCACCTGGTTCCGCCACTAATCAACTTAATTTACCTCTTGATATTAAAGTAGATTATTTACAATCAATGTATATCGTTGATAGACTAAACAATCGCATTCAAAAATATTTGAAAGATTCTACAACTGGCTCCACAGTCGCAGGACTGTTAAATTGTACTGCAACTTCGAGTCCATATGGTTTTAGTAATGCTTCACATGTGTTACTTGATTCCAATCAGAACCTGTACATTACTGATTCAGGAAATTTTCGTGTTCAGTTTTGGCCAAATGGTGCATCATTTGGCAAAACAGTTGCTGGTACAGGTGAGATATGAAAAAGTTGATTAATTTTTACAACACTTCTCGAAATATTATTTATCGTAGGCATATCTGGAACTGGAATCAATCAGTTGCGGTATTCTTATGGATCAACCTATGATCCAGTTACGAATAATCTTTACGTAGCTGATTATATTGGTAATCGTGTGATGTCGTATCCATCTAGTGCGACTTCAGATGTTCTTGTAGCTGGTGGTCATGGAGCCGGAATAAACAATACTCAGTTGAATAGTCCACTGGGAGTATATTTCGATCTGTTGACAAATAGTCTTATCATTGTAAATCATGCTGGACATAATGTAGTTCGATGGAAATTAGGTGACGATCATTGGACACTTTTGGCTGGTGATGCTCAAGGAACCAGTGGTACTTCGGCAACTTCATTGTCTGGTCCTACATTCATAACTCTGGATCCTATGGGCAATTTATATGTTGCAGATAGAAGTAATTATCGTATTCAAATGTTTGCAAATGGTGAATTGACTGGTAAAACAGTTGCTGGTATAACACGAAAGTCGGGTAGTAATTCTACTTTACTGGATTGGCCATGGTCCGTCGCACTTGACAATCAACTTAATCTATACGTTGCTGATGCTTTCAATCATAGAATACAAAAATTTCTTCGATATTAAGATTCTCTATTTACGGTCGCCAAAGAACGACATCTAGACTCGACACGTTCGAAGAGGTTATTTATTTATCCAAAAAAAAAACTTCCGACCAATTTTTTTTCCTACTTGTTTTTTTTCTAATCATATTGCTGCAAAGTGTAACTCGATCAGCGTTATCACAATTGTGATTGCAGTTTATTTATGATTCGTTCGTTATTAAAATAATGACGAATAAATAATTTCGTCTGCAGAATATTCATCACATGATGATAAGCAACACTTATGTTTGATTCAATTTTCTTTTCTTTTCAAATGATTCATTGATAGTATTTTCTATAAAAACAAAGGTCTTTGTTACAGATTTATCTAAAGTTAATATTAAAAAAACAGAAGAAACGTAAAGATGCAATTTCGATTCAAACAAACGACATCAGCTGGTAAATATTTCGTTTATTTCACTTCTATAGAGATTCAATTTATAATTTTCTTTTTTCTTAAACAGAAGACCGTAAACGAGAAGCGGAAAAGATTCGAACGAAATATCCCGATCGAATCCCGGTAAATAAAACTTTCTAATATTCTATTGAAAGTAAATTTTCAATTTAGATTGTTGTTGAACGTGTACCTAAATCGACAATTCCCGATATTGACAAACGAAAGTTCCTCGTACCAACCGATATAACTGTTGCTCAATTTATGTGGATCATTCGTAAACGTATTTCATTAGCGCCCGAAAAGGCACTTTTTCTTTTTGTCGACAAAACTATACCCTTGCAAAGGTAACCTTTGTGTTTTGACTTCTCGTCTCAAAAGTTAAGAAATAAAATGATTATGATTTTAGTGCAACAATGGGTGAAATTTACGCTGAATTTAAAGATGAAGATAGCTTTTTGTATATTGCCTACGGTGGAGAAAATACATTCGGTCAATAGGTCGGCTTATTTTCATTTTTTTTTCTTCAAAAAAACTGTTGATGATTATTCCAGAACGATTTATTTTTTGTATATTTTCAATATTTCTTTTTTTCTTTTCTGTGTAATGTAATTTCAAACAAGAAACAAAATCAACCTTTACTTTGCTAGTATTTTCCTCTGCATGAGCAATAAGATTATTATTTTTACATTTATATCTTCTAGACGAAAGAAAAAAAAACACCTTCGAATTTGCATTTTCATTCTTTTGTTAAAATGACGGATAATAAAGATACTCTTACGCCATTAGTCGAAAAGATTTGTACGATTAGTACAATTGGTTTGTTCTTAACTGGCGTGTAAGATGATCGATTTATTCCGTTAATCATATTGTTTGTTTTTCTTTGGTAGACAAATCTGCAATCGTATCTATCGTATGAATACAACAGGCGATATATCAGGTTTTCCATTTGTTGCAACATTGGTTAAGTAAGACATTGATTGATTATCGAAAATATTCGAATTCTGTAAAAATTGATTTCAGTTGTACGCTTTGGTTATTGTATGGTTATACAGCGAATATTTCGACGATTATAATCGTCAATTTTATCGGAGCTAGTTTGCAGCTAGCCTATGCATTGGCATACCTTCGATTTACACCCGATCGAGTAAAAGAAATTCGATGAATTTGAAAATAATTTCGTTTTATTTTTGGAATTTACAGACAACATACATGCGTTTATTGGGTTCTGCAATTGCTTTTCTTGCAATAGTAGCATTTTATTTTCAATATATTGTCACTGATCGTACTACAGCTGTTTTTCAAGCTGGACTTGTTGCATCTGTTGCAACAGTAATTATGTTCGGTTCACCTTTAGCATCTCTCGTATGTTGCGAAAATCAAAAAAGAAAAGTCACCATTGATTTGTTCTCGTTTTTTCAGCGAGATGTTGTACAAAAACAAAGTACTGAATCGCTCTCATTACCATTATGTTTCGCCAATTTTATTGTTCCGATCGAATGGGTTCTTTATGGCATTTTAATTAATGATAAATTCGTTCAAGTAAAAACGAAAAAAAATCTATTGATTGGTTTTATTTTTCTTTAAATTTAGGTGCCGAATTTTCTCGGAGCTATTCTAGGTTTTATTCAAGTATCACTTTTCTATAAATATCCACGTCAATCAAATCTTTTACCGAAACCAGCGAATCTTGGAGGACTTTAAAAAACAAATAATTACTTAATGACATTTTGAATCTCTTTCAATGTGATATAAGTTCCTAATTAATTCTTTTAATCGTTGTCTTTTCAATTCATAAGTTTTCAACATATGGTTACAGTATTTAGTTTATTTCGAAATAACAAAAACAAATATTCTGATAAATAAAAATTGACCGATTTAATCCAAAGCCAAATTCGTTGTTATTTAGTCTCGATGATGATTGATAGGATGCTAAAACTCATCTGCTTGATATCAACTGAAGACTAAGTGCTGTCAGGGGCGATCTGAGAGACTAAATTCGAATAATGAAAAAGAAAAATCCAAGAACGATTTATCATTGTTGTAGATGAAGTCGAATCTTTCGGCTTTATTTGATTCAGCAAAAAAGGTTGCACTTGTTAGCGTTCCCGAAAAACCAGAAACACCAGTAGAAGAAACTGTTGAAGAAGAAGAAGAATCATCGACGACAACCAAGTAAAATGAAATATTTAATCGAAAAGAGGAAAATATTGGATTTGTTCGAATAATTTAAGAGTCGAACGTGAAATCGAAGATCCAGAAGTAGTTAATGCCGAAACGGTTTTTGTTGGCAATGTACCAACGACATGCACACAAAAAGTAAGATTGTTTATCAATCGATTGCCTCTGATCTATTGATTTTGTTTACGTAGGAATTAAAAAAATTGTTTTCTCAATTCGGTACAGTAAAATCAGTTCGATTAAGAAATCTCGTAAGTGAACATTTTCATAGATACTGTTTTTCGAAATACATATTTTAAGATACCTCTAAATCCTAAACGTGGCAAACGTCTTGCTTTTATCAAGTAAGTAACTAAATAGTAAAATTTTCTTTCAATTAAACGTTTTATTATTATTCAGAAAAGAACTTCATCCTTTACAAAAATCAATTACAGCTTATGTTCGATTTGACAATGAAGATAATGCGCATAGTGCTACATCTCTGTAAGTTTTCTAATCGAAACACAAAAAAAGATTTCGAACTTCATCTCAGAAATGGCCATGTGTATAAAGATCATCATTTACGGGTTGATTTAACTCAAGATCAAACCAAAGAAACCAAAGTAATAAAATCACGAGCACAAAATCTGTTATTCGAAATTGATTTAGCATGATTTCAAACGAAGTATTTTCATTGGTAATTTACCATTTGATGTCACCGATGATGACGTTTGGAATGCATTCGAACAATGCGGTCAAATTGAAAGTACAATCTAACTCTAATCAGTAGTAAAAACATTTGAAAACGATTCGTTTTTCAGGCGTTCGATTAATACGTGATAAAGCAACAAGTGTTGGCAAAGGTTTTGGTTATGTTTTATTTGAGGTTCGTTTGGGAAAATTTTTTTGTCGTCAGAAATCAATGGTTAAGTTTTTTTTTATTAGGATGAAGCATCGGTTGCTCTAGCATTAAAATTAGAAGGAAATTGTCAGATTGCAAATCGACAAGTACGAATTAAGCCTGCTGTCAAAAAACCGAAAGTAAAATCGAACTTTTCAAGGTCAATTTTTGTTCGATTAGAAAGAATTTTTAGACATTCAATCAGAGAAAACCACCTGGCCAAAATCGTCGACCAATGAGACCGAAAAAAGCAACGCGTAGAGATACTGATAGTGAAGGTGTAAAGCAAGGTCGCGTTGAAAAACGACCTGCCGTAAAATTGAGAAAAGAAAAACAGAAGAAGAAAAAGAAGAATCTGTCGACAAAAACGAATAATTCACGTAAAGATGTTATTCAATTGAAAAAGAAAAAATAATTGTTGTTGTGTGTGTTTCTTTTTTTTGTTTTCTTTGAAAATAAAAATTGAACTTGTTTTGTTGTCATTATCAACATGTATCTTATCGATTCAAAGAGGATTAGACGAATTTACAGTTTCATTTTTCAAATATGTGCACCGTTATGCAAATAAGAATATTATCACTAGGGGAGATGATAACAACTTGTCTCATTATCAGTTTTACGTATAAATTGTGTGTGAAAGAGAAACGAAGAAAACGCTAGTAGAATGGGTTCACTATGTTCCTGCATTTGTGGTGAGAAATCAGCAGAGATTGACAGAGTCAAGGATGGTCAAGCTGAAACGATACCTAAACGAAAAAGTGCTCAATCGTTAAATGCTGATGAAGAAGTCGCTGCGATTCATGTCAATGATAATCAATCGACGAATACAGCCGAACAAATAACCATTGTTCATGCATCATCAGAAATTATTGATGAAGATTTAACGAAACAAATTACTGAAGCAATTGAAAAATATGTTCTAACACTTTCTGATGCATATAAAGTAAAACGTAAACAAACAACAATCGAAAGGGAGTATTTTCGTTTGTTCATAGGCTCGACATGCTTATATTGTTAACACAATGCAAAATTCAAGTCCACAACAATATTTTGGTCTTCTATTTTCGGATTATCCCGAGAAAAATGGTCTACTTGTAAAGGAAATGGCTCGAAAAGAGGTTACATCGGAAGAAGTTCAACAAAAATTAGTCAATCAAATTAATGAACAAATCGATTCAATATTTCAATCTCGAACTGCCAATTGGAATGATGGTGATAAGCAAGCAGCACGAACAGATGTACAAAATTTGATCGAGAAAAACGTCAAAGAAGCATTTGAACGTGTTACATTTGATTAAGACTCCTTTTCGAATAAAAGGAAAACAAAAAGATATTAGAAAATTTTTTTTTTCGTTATTATATTCATTTGTTTTTTTTTAAATAAAATCATGCATACGTCTATCTAACAATTGGGCACTGTATTGTGTCAAAATAACTTACTGATAGAAATTTCTCAGCAAAAACCCAAAGACAGAAAGAAAGAAAAAGATATATGATTCTATTGGATGTGCATATCGAGTGACAGAGGAGATTAAAAAGAGGAAAATTCCAGTTTATTTCTCTCTTAACCTGCATATCGCTTGCTATAAATATCAGTTGAAACTGTACAATTTTCTTTAAGCATGGCCGGATTTTTCTTTCCAGGAGTTACAACACTAGTT
>ERZ778019.3855-NODE-3855-length-10178-cov-3.667984_pt1 | contig 10178 bp, 13 predicted proteins | sample MGYA00375749_ERZ778019 | MGnify/ENA primary metagenome ERZ778019 (study PRJEB29350, sample SAMN05389821) | bioreactor metagenome | isolation source: Ammonium sulfate bioreactor | place: South Africa: University of Cape Town | collected 2014-03-17 ... | reverse complement strand
CACGCACGCACGCACGGACGGACTGACGGACTGATGTACGTGGCTGTATACAGCTGGCACCTTGGTATCCAGTGTTGGGTGCCAGCCACCACGACCGCTGCCCTCCCGATGCTACTACTTGGAGAGTGATGCCGAGCTCGACGAGGAGGCACCCGCGCCACTGGAGGCTGCCTCGTGGCCTGGCGTGTGGGGCGACGTGTCAATCTGAGCCTGGAGGTCGCGAATGTGCGCGTCGCGCGCTTGCAACGACTCTCGGAGCTTGGTGTTCTCGTCGCGCAGCTCGGCGTTGTCCTTCTCGAGATTCGAGAGGTAGTCCTTCTTGCGAGATCGCGATAGTGCAGCGGATTGGCGATTCTGCAGCAGCCTGTGGTGGGTGATAGCACAGTAACAAACGCACGAGTGAGAACGCGAGAGAGATCTGGAGAAGAGCGCTGCAATCGATTGTGCGTACCTTCGTTGTCGCTTGATAGCGCGCTCCTCGTCAGAGAGCAGTACGCGGCGCTTAGGGTCGATGGACGCCAGGCTCTGGAAGGCGAGCTTCTCCTTGGCCGACAGCGACTCCTCGCCTGCCTCGTCACAACTCGAGCGAGGCACGTGGATCCGCGTCGATGGCGTGCCCTTGGCTGGCACAGTCGATGGGCGCTTGGATCTATCGCCGTGGCTGTAGGAGATACCGTTGCCCGGGCCGCCGCTGCCACCGTTCGACTCGCCGCCGACCACGAGCATGCGATCGAGCAAGGCGGCCGACGCCGTAGCATCGCGGATACCGTTGCCCCGCGAGCGAGCGAGTCCCTCGGAGGCCGTGATGCCGTTGGGGAACGTGCGAGCGGCTTCAATGGCAGCGTTGGCGACCGCGAGAAGCTGCGGCGACGAAGACAGCGCCGTGGTACTCGCCAAGTGCTCGCCATCAGCGCGGCCACTCGGGAGCTCCTCGTCAGGGTTCTTTCTCTCGCTCATCGCGCATCGAAGAGCCAACTCGACCGTACGAAAACCGAAACAACGATGGAACGGAGGGCAGCGAACAAAGGAGGGGCGCAAGAGGGCGCAAAGGAACACAAGGAGGAGGGAGAGAGGGTTCGGATCGATGGTGCACGTGGGAGGGGGGAGGAGGGTGATGGGTTCGAGGGTGGGAGGACAAAGAAGCGGAGGACGAGAGGCACGCCACCTCACAAGAGAGGAGAGAGGGCGGGAGAGGGAATGGCTCTGAAGCGAAGGAGGAGAGGGAAGAGAAGAGAGCGCCTCCACTCTCCTTCTCAGCTGCCTCTTCTGGCGCATTGGCCGGCCACGTCATCAGAAATGCGCTTGAGCCCTCGTTGCTCTACTGTGTACATTTCTTCCGCTGCGCTCGGGTTCTATCCAACAAATATCAACCGATGTAACGAACGACCACACCATATCCACCATATCCACCTCACACACAACGTTGTAGATGGAGGTGAACAACAGCTTGCTGGAGTGATCCATCTTCTAGAACTGTAGCAGATCGTCCGTGACCGAAGGCGTTGGCTTGGTCGCACTCGTTGTTGTTGTCGTCGTCGTCGTGGTCGTAGCAGCAGGCGTGGTCTTGGGCGTGAGTAGAATCGGACGCTGGCCGGTGGAAGGAGTGGCCTTGGGCGTCACGTGTTGTCTCATCGGTGTACTTCCACCGGGAGTTCGAATCGCCGGGCTGGCGTAGCTTGCGCGTAGCTGCGAGTGTGGCGACGCCGGCACGGTCTTGGATTTCGTGGCGACGAGCAAGTGCGCCGGCGACGAGGCTTGCGTCTTGGTCTTGTGCAGCTTCTGCGCCTTGATTCGCATCGATGATGTAGCCTTCTCGCTGAGTACGCGCGCAATCTCCTCACGCTTTCGTGTCGCCGGCATTCGAAACGAAGCGCCATCTCGCGACGGCTTCGGTGTGCTGCTTGGATCCAGTAGCACCGGCGTCGACTCGACGTCACCCCATGTGACGAACGGCGAGAGATCTTCGCCTGGTCGAGGAGACGGCGATGCCACAAATCCGTAGCCGGCAACCTTGGGGGAGCCGCCGCCAATAAGATCTATCCACACACGCGCGCACGCACACAAATGTCAGGCAAGCTCTCAGCGGCGGAGGTTCAGTGGCACACGGCTCGTGCATACCATCGAGATCGACCTTGTCGTTGTTAGCGAACTGGCGATTGCGGCCAAGTCCAGCCGTGACGATCGGTCCATCGGAGCCGAGCACCTTCCAAACTCCCTGCTCGGAGGCCGGCGACTCGATCGGCGCGGGTGACGCCTGTGTCGGGGCCTCTGTGGGTGCCAGCCGCGTGTTGGCATGCATGATGGCCTTGGGTGGACCTGAAGGTAGCTCGTCGGGTGCCAGTGGCCGCGTATTCGTTGTGAGTTAAGGCAGCAGCGCGACAGGTAAGCATGCACCTCCACCACGACACCAATACCGATGAAGAGAAGGATATTGTTCCGGCTCGTACATGAGCGGATTGCGACGCTCATAGGGCCATGTCAGCAGACCCGTCGACTCGTGTTGCAGCTGCGTTCCGGTTTCTTTGTGGTACTCGAGCGCCTTTTGTTCCTGTGTCATGCAAGGTCGCGTGTTCGCGCGTCTACGATCAGCATAATGAAGCCCATCGCTCCCTCGTCGCTGCCTTGGGTGCTGGTACCGACCTTCTCGTACACCCACCAGTACTTGGCGCGGTGGTTCTCTTCCTCCTTCTCCATCAGCACCGAGAACGAGGCATTGTCCTCGCTCGTGTACTGGTGAAGGAACTTGTCGAGCGTAAGCTTGTCGATGTTGGGAGTCGTCGAACTCGACGCGAGCGCCTCCGATGGAGCTACGCTTCGTCCAACAGCTGCTGCTGTCGGTGTTCGAGACGGCGTGCTCGACGGTGTCCAGGGAGACGGCGTCGAGGCCGCCGAGCGAGCTTGCGAGCCAACACGCGGCGACTTGATGGCTCGGAACTGCGCCTCGATCTCGCGCATGGCATTGAGGTCGCGCTTCTTGCGAGCCTCAATGTACGCGAGCTGCAGCTTCATGGGTTGTATGTCGGGATAGAAGTCGCGCTCGATGATGTGCTCGATGGCCGCCGTGTACTCGTCTTCCTCGAGGATCGTTTGCGATCGATGCTTGTTGGTGGCTGCCGATGAAGGAGCCTCGGGAACAGCAAAGGTCATCGTTGTGGTGCTTGACGCCGACGCTGCTGCTGCTCGGCGGCGTGGTGTAGAGGAAGGGGTAGCATCGGATCTGGTTGTGGTTGTAGTGGTGGTGGTTGTGGTTGTGGCCGGGTCTTGTGAGGTAGAGGTCGATGATGTGCTGCTCATGGCGCGAGAGGTGTGCGAGCGAGAAGGCGAACGAGATACAACAACAACCACAACAACGACGACGACGATGACGATGGTCGACGGTGCTGGTTGCTTACCACTCCGGGCGACGCATTGGTTGTGGCGCGTGGATCAAGTGAGCCCTCGATTGTGGCATGAGTCAACTGATCATGGTATTCGATGGTATTACAACGATGGATCGCGGCCATTGCGGAGCAGTCAGCAGTCAGCAGAGTGCCGGAAGTTCGAGCCTGAGTGGCGCATTGTGTTCGTTGCTGCGTCGCGCGAGTCGCTCTCTCTCGGCCATGGTGAGTGAATGTACCTCCGACCATGCCGCACCCACCACTCACTGATGAGAACGAGAGTCTCCGTCAGTGATTGATGGGGTGAGAAGGGGATCCCATTGCTGATACCTCATATGTGTGCGCGTTCATATGCACGAGCAGGGTGCCAATCTATGCAAGCAACTGGGTGTTCGACCTGGCGCCGTCATATCGCGAGCGAGACTTCATGAACTGTGGGCGCTCTACGACAAGGATCAAGATGGATTGCTGGACCGTGATACTGCGATTCGATTCGCCAAGGACTTTTGTGAAGCCGTCAAGGCAAGTATCAAGATACACGAATCACAGCACGAACGAGATTGATGCTGATGCTACTGGTTCGATGCAGGTGCCGTACACGAACGAACTCGCCGAAGTAGTGATCGATCTGGTTCAAGTCGATGGCAACGTACCCTACGATGACCTGTGCATGGCTGTATTGAAGGAGGCCGAAGTGCCGCTGTCTGCATCGTTGTCGCATCTAGTGTATGTTTACGTGTGGCTGTGCGTTCTGCAGCTCCTCTCAGCTCTAACCTTGCGTGAATCCAGCGTCGAGCCCAAGGACGATCGCGAGCTCGTCACCGATCTGAATCATGCATTGTACACTGGTAATGCCGAGCAAGTTCAATGGATTCTCGGACGCAATCCGTACCTTGCTCATGAGGTGGCGTTGGTACGTGACGTCTGATGATTCCGATTCGATTCGATTCGATCGATGATCGTGTGAATGTCGCTACGGACGAAGCACTGGTGAGGCACTCATGCGCCCTGTTTACAGGACGGTACCTTGCCAATGGAGTGGGCGTGTCGTGGAGGCAACGTCGAGTTCGTCAAGGAGCTCCTGAGCCTCAGCGCTGATGTGAACCATGTCGTCGTACGTGCGAGTGAGTGAACGATCGAGCTAGCGACTCGCTCTCACATCGACCGACCTTGAACCTGCCAATCAGTACTCGGTACCGTTGCTGGTTGCAATCAAGTACGGCCATCGAGCGCTGGTCGACTTTCTGCTGGACGAGAAGGCCGATCCGAACGTATACGCCAACAGCGGCGAGCACACTAGCATGCACCAAGCTGCCATCAGTATGCCCGATATACTGGCACGATTGATCGAACTCAAGGGCGATCCAAACACTGCTCGAGATGGCACGACGCCGTTACATTGGTACTGCTTCCGCCATTGCCACTGCTGGTGCCACTGCTGGTGCTTCGATTAACGCGAGAGAGTCACAGTGCTGTTCGAGCTGCACAGCTTATTGGCATCGCCGAGCTCGTCTCGCGCGGAGCTCAAATCAACCAACCTTCCAAGGTGCCGATTTCGATCTCACACACCGCAAGTGAATCCGACGACTCACCAGCGATGATTGCAGCTCTCGATCACGCCGCTCCTCGAGGAGTGTACGAGCGATCAACCGCGAACACAAGTGATCCAATGCTTGCTCGGGCATAAGGCATCGCCAAATGTCTGCGATACGGTATGGACCGCGCGTACCTCCAGTTCACGAACTCGGAACGAAACTCGGCGACTGATATGTGTTGACTGGCATCGAGTAGAGTGGTATCACGCCATTGATTGCCATGAGTAGGTACCATCCGCATGATGTAGCTTCTACCAAGATCCTCCTCGACGCACAAGCATCTGTCGATGATGCAGAAAGTACGCAGGCTTGCTTGAATCTCGCTGACTGATGCCCGCAGCTCATCGATATGCGGCGTGCGTGCTGCTACTCGCGTTCCACCAGCATGGCAACTCGGCACTCCACTATGCTGCAAAGAGCGGCAACGCAGAGCTGATCCAAACTCTGTTACAGGCTGGAGCATGGCCGTTCTTTGTGGTATGCATACGCACCAACACGCTCGAACGAATCTCGGTTGCGCCCGTCCAGCGCTAACAATCACCGACGGGTATCACAGAACAAGAACAACGAGACTCCCAAGAACCTGGTATCGAATCCGCGCCTCCTCAGCCTGTTAGATGCGGTGAGTTATCGCGGTTGGCAGCCTCAATTGCACTTGCATATGCCTCGCTGTGTCCGGTACGCCGTATTCTCTCGCGTGCCACTGCTGAATCTTGTGCTTGGCACTCACACCATCGGATACAGCGATACGATTACGTTGGTTATGCAAGTTCGCGAGTGCCCCGAGAGCGTGTTGTTTCAAGTGCCTCGTGAGGTGTTGTTCCTCGTGTTTGAGTGCTACGTTAGTCTGCTCATTATTGGGTAGCTACGGCATCGAATGTCTGGATCGAGTACGCAGCACATGGCGTCGAATGTATTCCAGGACCCACCAGGCTCTCTAGAGCTCAACAACTCGAGCACTTCTACTCGCAGCTCGGCTTTAACTCGAGGCACTGTGGGTGGTCGTAGTGGACGGAGGGGTCATGAGGTCCGAGGATCCAGCAGTCGTGGCGCCAGCGGAGGCAGCCAGGCAGTGGCCGCGCAGTTCAGCGTGGAAGCGCTCCATGTCGCACTCGAGGTGACCGCCAGGGAACTCGATCACGCTGCACCGTAGCCGAGCTGCCAACTTGCGCTGCAACTCGGTCGGCATGGCTTGGTCCTCGGTGGCGATCTGAACCTTGATCGGCACATTGGATTGGTTCAGACGCTCGATCGAGGCGTCGGAGAGCGAGTGCGTGCCAACGACACACGACTGCGCGGCGATCGTCGCCGAGTTCCAGCTCATGTTGACGTCCCACGTATCGAGCACCTCTTGGTACAGCTTGACTCGCCGCGGTTGTTGCGTCTCGGTGTCGATTTGCTCCAGGTATGCCTGAGAGTAACTCGACTTGAGCATCTCTTCGGCGAGGCGTTCGCGGCTCATGCTGGTGACGATCGGACACAGCGTCGCGTTCCAGAAGCCCGGCGGGAACGGCAGGCGCACGGCGTAGCGCTGCAGGCATGTGACGGCGAGATACAGCGACGAGAGGAGATTGCGACTCAGTAACATGACAGCCAGCTCCTGTGCCACCATGCCGCCCATCGAGGCGCCGTAGACGTGCACGCCGCCCTCGCCGTCGTGGCACCAGCCGAGGTGCTCGAGCAGCTGGAGCGCATCGCTGGCGAGCATGCTCGAGGTCTGGCGCACGTCGGGCATCGAGTGACTCAAGCCAGCACCGCGGTGGTCGTAGATCAGCACCGTGAACTCGCCGGTCGACGCCAGGTAGTTGGCGGTGCGGTCGAAGAGCCGACACGTGGCCGCGAAGCCCATGATCATGATGAGCCGGTGCGGACCCGAGCCGTGCAGCTCGTGATAAAGCGAGTAGGTGCCATCGGGACCACGGAAGAAAGCGCCGTTTGGACGTGGTCCCGGTGGTGATGGCAGAGTGGGTGTTGGAGTGGTAGTAGCGGTCTGCGTTGGAGAAGCAGACTGGTCGTCCGTGGTGGAGCGAGGAGATGCGTCAGACATGGCGGCAGCGAGCGAATGAACGAGCGAATGTCGAGGGCGCTGAATGTTAAGAACAGCAAGCGCATTCGCTTCGTGGCCTCCTCGTGCTCGCAACTCCAATAGATAGATCGATAGAGGTCGCTGGATTGGATTGGATAGACTCGTGGATTGGATTGGTGAATCCATCGAACAACATCACGATGTATGGCTCGATGACTGATATCGAATCTGAAGCCGAGGTTCGCGGTATTGTGGCCGCGATACTTGCAGAGAGTAGCGATGATGACGATGACGACGACGACGACGATCGCCGAGGGTTCGCTAATGACCCGCGTGCGAGAGCGGCTTCGACGAGCATCAATGCAACCAACGATATCAACGGTGAGGGAGAAGAGGCTGGCGCTTCGAGAGCCAGCTCGGCGCAGGATCAAGTGTGGAAGTACAAGGAGTTCGTCGCTGTCGTGCTCAGCGTCATGGTCGTGATGGTGGGCGCTACCATCTTCTACTACGTCGAGGAGAACCTGCCGTTCGGCGATGCGATCTACTTTATCATCATCACGCTCACTACGATTGGTAGGCGCTCCTGAGATGACGATCGAGATGACGATCGAGTGAGCACGAGTCTCACGTGATCGATGTGCGTGTGTTGTACAACAGGGTTCGGCGACCTTGCACCAGACTCGACCGGCGGTCGTATCTTCTTCATCTGCTTCATACCGTTCGGTCTCGCGGCCTTCGGTTTGTGCATCTCGATCATCGCCTTGTGGTTCATGAAGGGAGCCGCCAAGGCTCGTCGAAGACTGGCGCGATCGCGAGCCTTTCGTAAGGCGACGCCGTTTGCTCTCGACACCAACGGCGAGCAGAAGGAGCGCAAGCGCTGGACGCCGCAATGGTGGCTCACCAAGTTCTGTGCCTTCTGTCTGTCGCCGCAACACAAGATCGGAATGGCGAGCACGGCCTTGGTGCTGCTGGTTGGTGCTGGAGTGTACGTTGATCACTTGATGCGACTGTGAGAGTCGCCTCGATGGTCCCGCCACGCTCCTCCTGATGGCTCGATGGATGGATGGATGGATGGATGGATGGCACCACAGTGGCGCGTTCATGCTCACTGAGCACTGGGACTTTGTCACGAGCTTGTACTTTTGCATGGTGACCTTGACGACGGTCGGATACGGCGACATCACGCCGCAGAGCATCGCCGGACGCGTGATCGTTTGCTTCTACGCTCTGGCCAGTCTCGGTATGGCGACCGTCGTGCTGGGAGAGCTCGGAGACTGGATGGTTCGACAGGTCGAGGAGCGATTGCGATTGCAGCGGCTGCGACTACGCCGCAAGCGCCAGCAGAGCATGCGTGCTGCGGCCGCGAATGCCAACAGCCCCGACCTCACGAAGCTGCTCGAGCAGATTAGCACGCTGCCGCTCCATGACAAGAGGCAACTGCGCTCGGCCCTCGACGAACAGTTGTCGCGACTCGAGCGTCTACGTTCAGCTGGCTCGGCCGTACGAGATGCGACTCCGACTCGAGAGCTTCCAACGCCGCAACGAGACTTGACGGCATCGCTCAACTTCTCATAGGCACTCAAGTTCGAGTTTGAGGCTTCTTGGTTGTACACAATGGTTGCGTGCGCGTATTTATTGGCGGCAGCGGCTTCGATATCCCTCTCTCTGTCTTTGCATTTCTGATGTGATTGGTATCGGGTCTTGCAACGATTCCACTCGCTCTCGTACGGTTTGGAACCATGCTGCTATCGTTTGGGTTTATATCAACAAATACGTAGAGTGTGGTGGGATATGCGACATTACGGTGGAGGCTGTCGTATGGTTGAGTGCGAGCTTACGAACGTGCCGCCGCCGTCGTGGTCGTGGTGGTGGCGGTTGGCGCCTTGGTAACGTGTGCAATATACTGCACGTACGCCTGCGAGCCGTCAAAGATGGCGTACTCGCTAAAGTCCAGCTTCGAGCTACGTTGCTTGCTCTTCGAGTAGCACACGACCGAGTCCTTGTCGGGCGTGCTCGGGAACGTCAGGCCCGAGATGCTCTGAATGTCCTCGTCCGGATTGCCGAGTGCCACGCGACAGATCAACAGACCAAACGGTGCCGCACTGCTGCAGCCGACGCAGTCGATTCGCTGGCATTGCGCGCACGGAATGACGTTCATGGTCTTGTTGGAGTTGTCGTAGAAGCGCAGGCTCTTGTCGGGCGTCGTGCCGCGATAGTACTGCGTGAAGCCGGCCTTCTTGAGGTAGTTGATGTTGCTCCACGAGGTGCCGTGGAACAGCAGGCATTCGTTGGTGGTTCGATCTTGCACACGCTGGTCATGGAGATAGATCTCGGGCAGCACCGACGAGTCGTCGCGATTGGCTAGCAAACGACAAATGCATGGTGTTAGCTGCGCTTGGGTGTAATCTTGCCAAGCCGGATCACGGCACGTGAAGCATACCGATCTCTCGGCAGGTACTCCAGTACTTGTGCCACTGTAGAAAGTTTTGCACGCGAACCAGCTGTCGAAGCTCAAGCCCTGGCCAGTGAGTAGTCCTGCAGGCCAATACCAATGATGGCATCGTCGAAAGCGAGTTGGTCAGCCATGTGGCGCGATGCATCGTGGATTGGAGAGCGCGCGAGCGATGCAACAGCAGCGACGTACTTGCCCCAAAAGCGACCCGAGTCTAACGCGACATTGGTGCGCTTGATGAGCTGCTGTACGGACTTGAATTCGTCCGATGTCGGTGGCACGTTGACCTCGATGTACGGCTGCTCCAATGGATTCCACACGGTCCAGTTCGGAGGGAATGTAACAGAGACCGGCACTGGAGCAGCGGCCTCGACCGCCTCCTGCTCGACGCCTGGCTCGCCCGGTGTGTGCGCTGTACCGTCCCCAACGCAGAGTGTGGCTTAGCCCTCCGGAATGTGACAGGCGCCAGTCGCTCACTCGCTCGCGTACCAATGAAGGACATGACGTCGTCGCCGTACTTGGCACGAATGCTCAGCTGGAACTCGGTGGCGCTCGAGGGCGATGGCATCGAGAGGATGCGCCGAATGACCGGCGCCTCAAAGTCCATCAACTCGCCCTTGCGCACGTACACCAGCGTGCGGAAGGCATTGGTGGCTTCGAGCTGCACCATGTTGTTGGCATCGGTCAGGAGATCGAGCAGCGTATCGAGAGCCGCAGCCTCGAGGAAC
>ERZ778019.3854-NODE-3854-length-10180-cov-4.206815_pt1 | contig 10180 bp, 8 predicted proteins | sample MGYA00375749_ERZ778019 | MGnify/ENA primary metagenome ERZ778019 (study PRJEB29350, sample SAMN05389821) | bioreactor metagenome | isolation source: Ammonium sulfate bioreactor | place: South Africa: University of Cape Town | collected 2014-03-17 ... | reverse complement strand
GAAGGTGGTGACGCGCGACGTGCTGCTCGAAGAGGTGTGGGGCTACAATTCCGGCGTCACCACGCACACGCTGGAAACGCACGTTTATCGCCTGCGCCAGAAGATCGAACGCGATCCTTCCAATGCCGAAATTCTTGTGACAGAAAGCGGCGGCTACAAGCTGGTTCCTTAAACATTTCATTATCCAATGAGCGGTCGGGCGGGGCGCTTTTCGGGTACGGTCTGAAACTGGAGGCGGTTTGGATCGGGCTCGCGGAGGAGGTGTCGGACTGTCGGTGCGGGGACATAGCTGAAGATGGCGCTGGATGACGACATCCGCATCCTGTCCGACGTGAGGCTCTTCCAGGGCTTCACGCAGGAACAGCTGCGCCTGCTCGCCTTCGGCGCCGAGACCACCCTGCTGCAGGCCGAACGCAAGCTCTACCGCGAGGACGACGAGGCCGATTCGGCATACATCGTGGTCTCGGGCAGCATCGTGCTCTATCGCGAGCAGGACGGCGCGGGCGTCCCCGTCGCCATGGCCGGCCCCGGCACGATTCTGAGCGAACTGGCGCTGATTGCCGATACGAGGAGGCTGACCAGCGCCTCCGCCGCCACCGATTCGGAAGTGATCCGGCTCAGCCGCAAGATGTTCCGCCGCATTCTCGAGGAGTATCCCGAGATCGCCGAGCAGCTCTACCAGCGCATATCGGACGAGTTCCAGGCGATGATTCGCCGCCTGGAGGAACTGGCGCCCCGGTTCCTCGGCTAGCCTTGTCGCTGAACCATTGAGGCGCTGGCCACAGGTCGACGGGCAATGGGCGGGGCAAAGCGTCGCGGCCTGCCCGGCGGCGACCCTCGGTCCGCTCGCGCTAGTCCAGATCGAACTTGGCGATCACCGGCACATGGTCCGACGGGCGGTCCCAGCCGCGCGCGTCGCGCAGGATCTCATAACCGGCGAAGCTGGGCACCAGGTTGGGCGACGACCAGACATGGTCGAGCCGGCGGCCCCGGTCGGAAAGCTCCCAGTCGCGCGCGCGATAGCTCCACCAGGTGTAGAGCTTCTGCTCCGGCGGCACGTTGAGCCGCATCAGGTCGACCCACTGGCCGGCAACGCGCATCGCCTCGAAATTCTCGGTCTCGACCGGCGTGTGGCTGACGACGTTGAGGAGCTGCTTGTGCGACCAGACGTCATGCTCCAGCGGCGCGATGTTGAGGTCGCCGACCAGAATCGACGCCGAAGCCTCATCATGCTCGGCGCGGATGGCGTTCATCTCGGCCACGAAACCCAGCTTGTGCTTGAACTTGGCGTTGATCTCGGGATCGGGTTCGTCGCCGCCGGCCGGGACGTAGAAATTGTGCAGCAGGATCGACCGGCCACCGGCCTTGACCCGGACCGACAGGTGGCGGCTGTCGTCGATCTCGCAGAAGCGCCGCTTCTCGACCAGCTCGAGCGGGCGACGGGCCACCGTGGCGACGCCGTGATAGCCCTTCTGGCCATGGAACAGGATGTGCTCGTATCCGGCCTTGCGAAAGGCCTTCTCCGGAAAGAGCTCGTCCGGAACCTTGGTTTCCTGCAGGCACAGCACGTCGGGCGCGTGCTCCTCCAGCAGCCGTTCGACGATCGGCATGCGCAGGCGCACGGAGTTGATGTTCCAGGTGGCGAGGGTAAACGGCATGCGGCGGGGTCCGGGACGGCTAAGGTCGTCGAACTAGTGCCAGCCGCGCGCGACAAAAACAAGCTATCGACAATCGCCAATGCCAATGCCGCCCCTCATTGCCCCGCCGGGCCCTTCTCGCCGTTTGCGGAGAGAAGATGGCAGCAGCGGAGGAACGTCGGCGTGGTCCGAAAGAGCTTCGGAGCGGCGAAAACCTACCGCGTCTTGGTGTTGAGCTCGCGGTTCGCCGTATAGTCGATGGCGAAGGTGTCGGGCGCGAAGGAGACGCCCTCCTTGACGTTGAAGATCATCACCGTCGTGTCCTTGCCCTGCGCGTCGGTGATCGTCCACTGCCGCAGTTCGTAGGTCTTCGGATCGAACATCATGGTGATCCGGGCATTGCCGAACACCGACTTGTCGGAGAGCTGGATGGTTGTGATGTCGTCCTCTTCCTTGACGGCCTGCACGCGCCCGCCGGAAAGGTCGATCCGGTCCTCCAGCAGCAGCTTCAGCGGCGTCTTCGACAGCGGATAGAGGTCGGATGTGTTGAGCTTCTTGTTGAGGATGACGACCGACTTGCCGTCGGAAATCACCCGGAAGTTCGACGCGCCGTCATAGTTGAAGCGAATCTTGCCCGGCCGCTCGAGAAAGAACTTGCCGCCGGTCTGCTCGCCCTTCGGGCCGAACTGCACGAATTCACCGCTCATCGATTTGACCGACGAGAAATGGTCGGCGATCTTCTGCGCCGCTGGCGGCACCGCCGCCTGCGCGGCGGCGAGCAGCTGGAATCCGGGCACGACGTTGAGAGCGGCTGCCCCCGCGACCACCAGGCCGAGGCCTAGAACCTGTCGGCGGGTCGGGGTGAATTGCGTCTGGGTCTTCATGCCGGTCACTCTCTATGGTTCGTGTAGTCTAGTCTCTGGACCCCCAGTTGGGCCTAAGTTTGGCGGGGTTGCGACGGCTCCGTCGCATGAACGCGCCAGATGATTTGAGGTTGCCTCTGCCGCGCGGGCCGGCCGAGATTCGGCGGGCGCGGGAAAGCCCCGCGCCTGACCCGGAATCTCGGCAACCCTAGAACTTGTCCTCTTCGGTCGGCACCAGGATCTCGCGCTTGCCGGCGTGGTTGGCCGCGCCGACGATGCCTTCCTTCTCCATCCTCTCGATGATCGAGGCGGCGCGGTTGTAGCCGATGCCGAGGCGGCGCTGGATGTAGCTGGTCGAGGCCTTGCCGTCGCGCAGGACCACGGCCACGGCCTGGTCGTAGGGATCGTCCGAATCGTCGAAATTCCCGCCGCCACCGGAGCCACCCTTGCCCGCTGGCTCATCGTCGTCCTCGTCGTCATCCTCGGTGATGGCGTCGAGATATTCCGGCACGCCCTGGAGCTTGAGATGCGCCACGACCTTCTCGACCTCGTCGTCCGAGACGAACGGGCCGTGCACGCGCTGGATGCGGCCGCCGCCGGCCATATAGAGCATGTCGCCCATGCCGAGCAGTTGTTCGGCGCCCTGCTCGCCCAGGATCGTGCGGCTGTCGATCTTCGACGTGACCTGAAACGAGATGCGGGTCGGGAAGTTGGCCTTGATGGTGCCGGTGATGACGTCGACCGAGGGGCGTTGCGTGGCCATGATCACATGGATGCCGGCGGCGCGCGCCATCTGCGCCAGGCGCTGTACCGCGCCCTCGATGTCCTTGCCGGCGACCATCATCAGGTCGGCCATCTCGTCGATGATGACGACGATGTAGGGCATCGGCTCGAGGTCGAGATCCTCCGTCTCATAGATCGCCTCGCCGGTCTGGCGGTCGAAGCCGGTCTGCACCGTGCGCGAGATCTTCTCGCCCTTCTTGCCGGCCTGCAGCACGCGGGCGTTGAAGCCGTCGATGTTGCGCACGCCGACCTTGGACATCTTGCGATAGCGGTCCTCCATCTCGCGCACCGTCCACTTCAGCGCCACGACGGCCTTCTTCGGATCGGTGACGACCGGCGTCAGCAGATGCGGGATGCCGTCATAGACGGAGAGTTCGAGCATCTTGGGGTCGATCATGATCAGGCGGCACTCTTCCGGCTTCAGCCGGTAGAGCAGCGACAGGATCATGGTGTTGATGGCGACCGACTTGCCGGAGCCGGTGGTGCCGGCGACCAGCACGTGCGGCATCTTGGCGATATCGACGATGACCGCCTCGCCGCCGATGGTCTTGCCCAGCGCCAGCGCCAGCCTGGCCTTGGTCGTCTCGAAGTCACGGCTCGCCAGGATCTCGCGCAGGTAGACGGTCTCGCGCTTGGCGTTCGGCAGCTCGATGCCGATGGCGTTGCGGCCGGGCACGACGGCGACGCGGCAGGCGATCGCGCTCATCGAACGGGCGATATCGTCGGCGAGGCCGATGACGCGCGACGACTTGATCCCCGGGGCGGGCTCAAGTTCGTAGAGGGTGACGACCGGGCCGGGCCGGACCTGGATGATCTCGCCCTTGACGCCGAAATCCTCGAGCACCCCCTCGAGCAGGCGCGCGTTCTGTTCCAGCGCGTCCTTCGACAGGCTGGGATCGCGCACCACATTCTTCGGCTCGGACAGGAAGTGCAGCGACGGCATCTCGAAATGGTCGGAGCCGATCAGCGACGTCTGCGCCTCGCGCTGGACGCGGGCGCCGGGGGCGGGCCGCGGCGACGGTGCCGCGACGCGAGTCGCCGCATCGGAACGGAACTGCTGGACCTTGGCGGTCGACACGCGCGGGCTCGGTTCCGGCGCGAAATCCATGTCGTCCTCGTCGTCGAAGACATCGGCATCATCGGGGTCGAGGGACGCGCTGCGGTCGTTGACCATGGCGGCGAAGAATTCCGGCTCGACGCGGGCGCGGCCGTCCGGGCTCATGCGCTGCTCGGCGAATTCAGCTGATTCCACCCGCTCGGCGGCACGGCGCCAGGCGCTGGGACGCGCCTCCATTTCCGGTTCGTAGTCGTCATGGTCACGCCGACGCGCGGCGATGTGGCGGCGCAGCCAGGCGCGGCCCGACAGCCACCAGTGGGTGATGGCGCCGAGCGCCAGCATGCCCTCGCCGCCCTCGTCATCGTCATCGTCCAGCAGCTCGTCCTGATCGCGGGGATCGACTGTCTCCGGCTCTTCGAGGATGGCGAAGCCGTTCTTGCGGCCGATGAGCGCCGAACCATGCGCGAACAGCCACAGCGCCGGCGCGGCGAGCAGCACGGCGATGATGCTGGCGACGAGGCCGGTCGGATAGCCGCCGATCGCCATGCCCGGTATCTTGAGCACCATGTCGCCGAACACGCCGCCGAGGCCGGTTGGCAATGGCCAGGTCTTGGGCGGGGTGACGCAGCCCGCGATCGCGGCGGCGAGCAGCGCGAAGCCGAACCAGGAGAAACCACGCTTCGGCAGCTTGTCAACACCGCGCGCGGTGAACAGCAGGAAGCCCCAGATGACCGCCGGGACGAGCGCCGCGACGGCGGCAAGGCCGAAGAACTGCATGGCGAGGTCGGAAAAGACCGCGCCTGGATAGCCCATGGCGTTGGTGACGGTGTTGGCGGTGGCGTGCGAGAAACTTGGATCAGCGACGTTCCAGGTGGCCAGCGCGGCGACCCCGAACGCGACCAACGCGAACAGGCCGGCGCCGACAAGCCGCCCAACCTGACGTCGCGCGAAGGCCCGGACGCCATGTCCGGTGTCTGTCAGCGCGAGCGGTGCGGAAGCCCCTGAACGCATGCCTCAATCCCCGTCAGTGATGGACTGCCGGACGCAGGACGCACCGGCGGATTCGCGCCCAGACTAGAGGCTGGATGGTTAAGGCCGCATTAACCATGGGTTTTTACCAGCGCTGCCTGAAAGACAGTGACGGCAGGCCCCGGGGCCCGCCGCCATTGCGCCGGAAACGGCACATCGACCGGGTCGCTGGAACCCGATCCCTCCGTTCACTTATGGCCGGCAAGCGCCATCACATTGGCGCAGAACTCGGCGTGCGGCTTGCTCATCGCCGCGTCCTGGCACTCCTTCATCATCGAATCCTGCTTGTCCTTGGCCGTCGCGTCCCAGGCTGCCTTGAATTCGGTCTGCGACTTCATGGTCTTCATGCCGGAATCGGTGAAGAACGGCGCCATATTGTCCGGCTCGTCGAGCGCGCCGGCAAATGCAACGCCGCCAACCATCGAAAGAGCGAGCGCGCCGAGCGCGATGTATTTGAGATTCATGGGTCGGTTCCTTCCCTGTGTTTATCGACCGCCCAGACGACGATCGTCACAACAGTTCGGGATCGGCCGCGCCGGCGTTTCATGACTTCGGCATCAAGTGAACGTGATCGTCCGGGCACGGCGACCCGGTCGCCCCTCGGAAAAAAGGAGGCCCGGACCAGGTCCGGGCCTCAAAGCGTGAACCCCTTGCGGAGGTCACGACGGGATTACGAAAGCAATTCCGGAAGTGCGCGGCGGTTTTCCGCGGGGAATTGCATGAGGTCGATAGGGACCGGCGGCGGAAGGGGGCCGCCGGTCCCTTCTGGCGAGAGCCCCTTACGGAACCACCTCGCCGTGCTGGGTGATGTCGAGACCCTCGACTTCTTCCTGGGTGGTCGGACGCAGGCCGACCAGCGCCTTGACGATGTAGAGGATCACGAAGGTGACGATCGCGGTCCACAGGATGGTGAAGGCGATGCCGTAGAGCTGGGTGACGACGGAAGCATCCTTGCCGAGGCTGTTGATCGCCGGATCGGCGAGCACGCCGGTGAGCAGCGCGCCGACGATGCCGCCGACGCCGTGCACGCCGAAGGCATCGAGCGAGTCGTCATAGCCCAGAGCGTGCTTCACCTTGACCGCCGAGATGTAGCAGACCACGCCGGCGATGATGCCGATGATGAAGGCGCCGGTCGGGTTGACGAAGCCGGAAGCCGGCGTGATCGCGACCAGGCCGGCAACGGCGCCGGAGATGATGCCGAGCACCGAAGGCTTCTTGGCGACGATCCATTCGGCGAACATCCAGGCCAGCGCCGCCGCGGCGGTGGCGACCTGCGTGTTCATCATCGCGGCGCCGGCCAGGCCGTCGGCCGCCAGTTCCGAACCGGCATTGAAGCCGAACCAGCCGACCCACAGCAGCGAAGCGCCGATGACCGAGTAGACGAGGTTGTGCGGCGCCATGTTGGTGGTGCCGTAGCCCTCGCGCTTGCCGAGAACGAGCGCGCAGACGAGGCCCGCGACACCGGCGTTGATGTGGACGACCGTGCCGCCGGCGAAGTCGAGAACGCCGGCCGTGCCGAGGAAGCCTCCGCCCCACACCCAGTGGGCGATCGGCGCGTAGACGAAGACCAGCCACAGGCCCATGAAGATGAGCAGCGCCGAGAACTTCATGCGTTCGGCGAAGGCGCCGGCGATCAGCGCCGGCGTGATGATGGCGAAGGTCATCTGGAACATCGAGAAGACGAATTCAGGAATGTTCGCCACGCCCGGCGCCCACAGCGTCGAGACTGTGATGCCGTGATGGAAGGCCTTCGACAGGCCGCCGATGAATTTGTTGAGGCTGCCGCCGTCCGAGAAGGCCAGCGAATAGCCGAACATGAACCACAGCACCGTCACCAGGCAGGTGATGGCGAAGCTCTGCATGATGGTGGCGAGCACGTTCTTCTTGCGCACCATGCCGCCGTAGAACAGCGCCAGGCCCGGAATGGTCATCATCAGCACCAGCGCGGTGGAAGTGAGCATCCATGCGGTGTTGCCGGCGTCGAGCGCCGGGGCCGGCGTGGCGGGGGCGGCGGCAGCGGCGGCCGGAGCGGCCTCCTGCGCCAGCGCGGCGACGGTGCCCAGCAGACCGAGGACGAGCGAGCCCAGGGCCGCGCGTCCCGTCGTCTTCAATGTGGAAGGAATGGTCATTGAACTCTCCATTGGAATACGTGTTCGCCGCTCACAGCGCGTCGGTGTCTGTTTCGCCGGTACGGATGCGCACCGCCTGGTCGATGCCGAAGACGAAGATCTTGCCGTCACCGATCTGGCCGGTCTTGGCGGCGGCGGTAATGGCTTCAACGGCCTTGTCGACCATGTCGGCGCTGACGGCGACCTCGATCTTGATTTTCGGCAGGAAGCTGACCGCGTATTCCGCCCCGCGATAGATTTCCGTATGCCCCTTCTGACGCCCGTAGCCTTTGACTTCGGTGACGGTCAGGCCCTGGATGCCGACGGCGGTGAACGCTTCGGGCACCTCGTCCAGCTTGAACGGCTTGATGATTGCCATCACGATTTTCATAAGGTTTCACCCTTCGCTATTGCGGTTTCCCGCGTTTGCATGACTTCGCCGATCCCGAGGAGCCGGAGAGTGCCCTTAAGGATTCAAGCTCCGTGCCAATTGCCGAAGCAGGGTGTTAACTCGTTGTAAACAATAGGAAACAGCCTGCCGAAGGCAGAGCCGGCTCAAAGTGGCGGCGGGCCGCACGGCTAAAGAATAGGCAATTTTTCAGGAATGCCCAATTTGCAAGCAAATGGCGTTGCCGCAGGCAGCGGCACGACATCGCCGCAAGAATTCCGCGCAAAACCAGGCCGGGCCGATTTCTTTTGCGCGCGCGGCGGAAGTGATTGGAGAAACCGGCCCAGCTCAGCGCCGCAGCCGCACCAGCCCTTCCTGGGCGACCGAGGCAATCAACGTGCCGTCGCGGGCGTAGAGCGTGCCGCGGCTGAAGCCGCGCGACCCGGAGCTCGACGGGCTGTCCTGCGTGTAGAGCAGCCAGTCGTCGAGCGGGTGCGGCCTGTGGAACCACATCGAATGATCGAGGCTGGCGGCCTGGATATCGGGATCGAACAGGCCCCTGCCATGCGCGAAGGTGGAGGTATCGAGCAGCGTCATGTCGGACAGATAGGCAAGCAGCGCCGATTGCAGCGCGCGGTCGTCGGGAACCGGACCGGCGAGCCTGATCCAAACATTCTGCCGTGGCGGCAGCTTGTCGCGGCTCTCGTAGTGTTCGAGATTGACCGGCCTCAGTTCCAATGGCCGTTCCCGGGCCCAGAAGCGGCGAACGGCTTCCGGCACGTGCAAGGCGTTCTCCAGCAGCTGCCGCTGGGTTTTCAGCCCCTCCGGAGGCGGAACGCCATCCGGCAGCGCGAACTGGTGCTCAAGGCCCTTCTCGTCGAGCTGGAACGACGCCTCGAGCGAGAAGATCGCCTGCCCGTGCTGAACCGCCAGAACCCGGCGCGTGGTGAAGGAGCGTCCGTCGCGGATACGGTCGACCTCGTAGACGATCGGCACCTTGATGTCGCCCGGCCGCATGAAATAACCGTGCAGCGAATGGACGTGGCGGTCCGGCTCGACGGTCCGCTGCGCCGCGATGAGCGCCTGGGCGATGGTCTGGCCGCCGAACACGCGCTGCCATTCGACCTGCGGGCTGCGACCACGATACAGATTGTGTTCCAGCTGCTCGAGGTCGAGAATGCGCAGAAGTTCGTCCATGACCGTCATTTGATGACCTCGCCGCGATTACCATCGGCGGGTTTCCGACAGGATGGGCGGGCCGTCAAGGGTGAAACCCGGGGCAAAAAGATAGGGCATGATGTCAGGGAAAGCGCTCCGCGCTTTATCCAGAGAAAACCGCTTCACACTTTTCGGCATCATGCTCTGGCCGGCACGAAAGGACAGGAAAGATGGAACGCAGGACGAAGGCTGAAGCCAGACAGGGTCTGGACGTGCTGGTGGCGGGCGCTGGCTATGTCGGGCTTGCCGCCGCCGTCTCGCTGAAGGCGGCGCGCCCCAGCCTTTCCGTGGCCGTGGTCGACGCTGCCCCCGCCGGCGCATGGCGCAAGGATGGCCGCGCCTCGGCCATCGCCGCCGCCGCCTGCCGCATGCTGGAGCAGCTTGGCGTCTGGGGCGAGATCGCGCCGCATGCCCAGGCAATCACCGAGATGGTCGTCACCGATTCACGCACCGCCGACCCGGTGCGCCCGACCTTCCTGACATTCGACGGCGAGGTGGCGCCCGGCGAGCCGTTTGCCCATATGGTCGCCAACCAGGCGCTGAACGGTGCCCTGCGCAAGCGCGCCGAAACGCTCGGCATCGACATCATCGAAGGCGTCGCCGTGCAGGGTTTCGAAACCCGGGGCGCCAGCCTTACCGTGCATCTCGCCGACGGCGCGGCGCTGGCCACGCGCCTGCTGGTCGCCGCCGACGGCGTGAACTCAAGACTGCGCGACATGGCCGGCATCAAGACGGTACGGTGGGAATACGGCCAGTCCGGCATTGTCTGCACCGTCGCGCACGAGCGCCCGCACAATGGCCGCGCCGAGGAGCATTTTCTCCCCGCGGGCCCGTTCGCCACGCTGCCCCTCAAGCCCGACCAGGATGGCACCAACCGCTCCTCGATCGTCTGGGTGGAGCGCACAGAGGATGCCGAAAAGCTGGTGGCCGGCGACGAGTTCCTGTTCGAACACGAGCTGGAGCAGCGTTTCAGCCTGAAGCTCGGCGAGATCCGCGTCGCCGACAAGCCGCGGGCCTGGCCGCTCGGCCTGACGCTGGCGCGGGCCTTCAGATCGGAAGAGCACACGTCTGAACTCCAGTCACGGCTACATCTCGTA
>ERZ778019.3853-NODE-3853-length-10182-cov-4.830256_pt1 | contig 10182 bp, 8 predicted proteins | sample MGYA00375749_ERZ778019 | MGnify/ENA primary metagenome ERZ778019 (study PRJEB29350, sample SAMN05389821) | bioreactor metagenome | isolation source: Ammonium sulfate bioreactor | place: South Africa: University of Cape Town | collected 2014-03-17 ... | reverse complement strand
GCAAGCAGATGTTCGAGGTCAATTCCACGGCGCAGCGATCCCCCGCCTCGCTGACCAAGATGATGACGCTCTACCTGCTGTTCGAGGCCATGGAGTCTGGCCGCGTCAGCAAGGAGACGCAGATCCCGGTTTCCGACTACGCCGCCTCGCAGCCGCCGACCAAGCTGCGGTTCCGCCATGGCGAGACGATCGACGTCGATTCCGCCATCCGCGCGATCGTGGTCAAGTCGGCCAACGACGTTGCGGTGGCCGTGGGCGAGGCGCTGGGCGGCAGCGAGCAGCAGTTCGCCGCCACGATGACGGCCAAGGCACGGCAGCTCGGCATGACGAGCACGGTGTTCCGCAACGCCTCGGGCCTGCCCGACGACGGCCAGTACACGACGGCGCGCGACATGGCGGTGCTCGGCATGGCGCTGCGCTCGCGCTTCCCGCAGCATTTCCACTATTTCTCGGAAAGCGACTTCATGTTCCGCGGCAAGCTGGTGCGCGGCCACAACGACATGCTCGGCCGCGTGCGCGGCGTCGACGGCATCAAGACCGGCTACATAAGGGCTTCCGGTTTCAACATCGTGACATCCTACAATGCCGACGGCCGCCAGCTTATCGTGGTGGTTATGGGCGCCGACAGCGCGCGCCAGCGCAACGACCATGTCGAGGCGCTGATCCAGCGGAGCCTCGCGCCGGCATCCGCCGACACCAAGACGAAGCTGATGTTCGCCGACCAGCAGTGACGGTTTCAGCCCGAGGCGGCGCCAGCTCCCTTGCGGATGTCGGAGGGCGCCACGCCATAGCGCTTGCGGAACGCACGGTTGAAATAGGAGATGTCGCCGAAGCCGACCTCGTAGGCGGTGACGCTTATCGGAGGCATCCGCGTGCCCTGTAGCAGCAGCTTCCGCGCCTCGGCCAGGCGGCGCTCGAGCAGGTATCTCGAAAAGGTCGTGCCCTCGCGCTGGAACAGCTTCTGCACGTATCGCGGCGTCACGCCGAGGACGGCGGCGACCGCGGATACGCTCAACGCACCGTCGCGCAGATGATCGTCGATGTAGCGCCTGACCGGCGACAGCCTGTCCGCGGGCTCCTCGGCCGGCGCTTCGAGATAGGCCACGACCAGCGGCAGTATCTCGTTGAAATGGGTGTTCGCCATCTCCGCCTCACCGGCTGAATGCGGGCCACGCATCAGCAGGTAGGCGCCGTAGGTAATCAGCAGCTGAAGCGGCGGGAACGCCCTTGGGATCGGCCGCAGCATGAGGCGGGAAAGCGCCGGGCCGCCGAGCCGGAAAGCCCCGGCGGGCAGGCTGCCGCAATCCAGCCTGCCGCCTTCCGGCAGGCGCCAATCAAAGGGCTCGCCGCCGGAGACGAAGAGGAAATCACCCGCATCTGTCTCTATCCTGCGGCCGCCTTGCTCGACGACGAGCGGTCCTTCCATGCTGCGCAGCATGAGCACCTTGGCCTCACCCACCATGCCGAAGCCGCGCAGGCGCAGCGGCGCGGCCGGAAAGAAACAGGTCATCACGCTGAGATTGGCGATGTCGCATTTGACCCCGCGCAACCCTGCCAGCGCGCCCGGTGGTAGCAGCAATTCCGTATCTCCAAGCACCGTGCCGAAAAGGCCGGCGCACAGGCGCAGGGCCTCGGCGTCATCCCTGCCAGCCATGTCGAAATTCAGCGGGCTGATGACGGCGGGGCCGGCGGGCCTGTGATCAAAGTGCAACATCTTCAAATGCGGTTCGTCGAGTTCGTTCTGAGCAGTGCCGGCTTCGCTTCACCCCAAGCGCCCCGTCCCGTCAGCCTATAACATGAGTAATTGAGACATGTTTTAATCGATCCGGGCAAGGGGAGCCACCGATTTGTGGCGGCCGCCGTTTCCAAAGCGCCTGGACGGCACTTTTTGGGGGTATCACCGATGCGTAACCGACTGCGGGCAGGCGTTTGCCTAGCGCTTGTTCCAACCATGCTGCCGGCCTATTCGGCGCAAGCGCAGGATGCGAGCACGCCAACGCTCCTGGAAACGATCCTGGTGACGGCCACCCGCACCAAGCGCCCGATCTCCAGCATCCCGGGCTCCGTTCAAGTCATCGAGGGCGAGGAACTCGCCGAGCAGCTCAAGCTGACCAGCGATCCGGCGACGGTGATCTCCAAGCTGGTGCCCGGCTTTTCGGTCGCCAACCAGACGATCTCAGGCGCTTCGGAGACGTTTCGCGGACGCGGCGTTCTGGTGCTCGTCGACGGCGTTCCACGCAACACGCCCTTGCGCGACGTCTCGCGCACGCTCTCGCTGATCGACCTGAGCAAGGTCGAGCGCATCGAGGTCGTCAACGGCGCCAGCAGCCTCTACGGGTCGGGCGCCACGGGCGGCACGATCAACTTCATCACCCGGCGCGACGCCAGCGAAAAGCCCACCGTGACCATCGAAACCAAGGTCAAGGCCTTCACCGCGAACCCGGGAACATCCGCGGCGCCGGAGCTTTCGATCTCGGCGACGCAGAAAGTGGGCAAGTTCGACTATTTGTTCTCGGCGAGCGGCCAGCGCACGCGGCGCACCTACGACGGCGACGGCCGCGAGCTGCCGTCCGACGCCATGCTGGGACAGGGCGGCGGCGACCGCGCCGACTTCGGCAACCTCTACGCAAGGCTTGGCTACGAGGATGAGAGCCGGCGCTTCGAGGTCTCGGGCGAACTGGTGCGCATGGAGCAGAACCCCGACTGGTTCACCAATTTCCAGGCGACACCGGCGGTGCCGGATTATACCGCCCCCTACACAGGCCGGTCGATCGCCGAGAACTCCAAGCATTTCAACGCGCGTTACACCGACAGCGCCTTCGCTCTGGGCTCGCTCGAGGTGAAGGGCTTCTACAGCGACATGCAGAAGCGCTTCCCGTTCACGCGCTTCGATACGCTCGTCAACAACCAGGTCTACTACTCCGGCAATCCGGCCAATCCGCAGGCCGACTTCGCCCAGACCACGCTGTACAGCAAGCGCGCCGGCATCACCGCCACGGTGGAAACGGCGCTCGACGTGCTGCGCGAGGGGTCGACGCTGACCTGGGGCGCGGATTTCGTCCACGACGACACGTCGCAGCGGCTGGAGAACGGCTGGGACGTCATCAGCCCGATGACGCAGAACTCGATCGCCGGTTTCGCCCAGCTCGAGGTGCCGGTGACGGAGCGGCTGCAGGTGCAGGGCGGCGTTCGCTACGAGCGCTATTTCCTCAACATCGAGGACTTCAGGCGTCCGGCCATCTACTACATCAACCGGCCCTACCCGGCGATCGACGTGCTGGGCGGCTCCTTCGACTACGACAACTGGACTTTCAACCTCGGCGGCACGTTCGAACTCAGCCCCGGCCTCCAGCTGTTCGGCGGGTTCTCGCAGGGCTTCTCGCTGACCGACATAGGCGGCTTCACCCGCCGTGCCGGCGCCAACAGCAGCTCAGAGCTGTGCGATGCCTATGGCAACCTCGCCTGCCCCGGCGCCGGCGCCCCGGACTACACTGTCAGCTACGCCGACATCGCGCCGGACCCGCAAGTGGTCAACAACTACGAGATCGGCATACGCGGCAATGGCGCGGCCTATGGCGGCTCGCTTTCGGCCTTCCTTTCGACCTCGGACAAGGGCGTCAACTACGACATCGCGTCCAACCGCGTGTCGCAGCAGAAGGAAAACATCTGGGGCGTGGAGGCCACGGCCTGGTGGAGCCTGACCAGCAATTTCACCGTCGGCGGCATCATCGGTTACATCGAGGGGCGCTACGACAAGGATGGCGACGGCCATATCGATTCATGGCTGCCCAACAACAGGATCGCCTCGCCCGTGCACGGCACGGTCTACGGCACCTATGTGTTCGACAACGGCCTCAACCTGCGCGGCGAGGTGCAGTTCTTCTCCGGTCGCGACAAGATCACCACGGCACCCGAGATCAAGGGCGCCGCGCTGGTCAACGTGCTTGCCAGCTACAAGCTCGGCAAGGGCGACCTGAGCATCGGCATCGAGAACCTCTTCGACACCACCTACATGAACCCGACCGCGAGCGCGACGCGCAACAACGTCGTCAACGGCTTCGGCCGCACCGTATCGCTCGGCTACAAGGTGACCTTCTGACATGGTGAGCTTCGACCTGCGCGACGGTATCGTCGACCTGCGGCTTCAGCCACCCTACGCGGAGACCGACGAGGGGGCCTATCTCGCGGCTCTCGACAGGATCGGCGAACTCGACGCGCCCTACGCCATCGTCGTCGACATCGCCGGCGGAGCGCATCTTTCCCGCGAAGGCGAGATCCGCCAGGCGGCATGGGCCAAGGCGACCCGGCAGCGTATATCCGGCGCCTGCCGCGCGCTGGCGATGGTTCGCGAAAATCCCAATCCGCGTTCGCGCCAGTCGTTCGAGCGGCTGTGGTCGATCCCTGTGCATGTGACGAGGGACCGGGCGGAAGCGCTCGCCTTCGCCTCGCGGCATCTGCATCGGGCGACGGCACCATGACCGACATGACACCGGGCATGACGGGGGCTGCCACAGGCGAAAGCTGGCGGCGGGCACGCCTCTTTGCCGTGCTGGCCGGCCTTTATCTCGCCCAGGGCATTCCCGGCTATCTGCTGGTCGCGGCGGTGCCGCCGATCATGCGCGATCTCGGCGTGTCGCGGACCGCCATCGGCATGCTGGCCATCCTGATGATCCCGCTGACGGTCAAGTTCCTGTGGGCGCCGCTGGTCGACCGCATCCAGCCAATGGCTATCGGCCACCGGCGCGGCTGGATCCTGCCCACCCAGATCGGCACGGTCATAGCTATCGCGACACTCGCGCTGGTGGAGCCGACCGACATCAAGGCAATCTTCGCCATCGGCTTCGCCATCGCCATATTCACCTCGACGCAGGATATCGCCACCGACGGCTACGCCACGCTTGCCTTCCGTCGGCAACGCCATGCAGGGCGGCGCGGTGGCGCTGAGCGTCATCGTCGGCGGCACGCTGTCGCTGCTCCTCTATGATTGGGTGGGCTGGCGGGCCATGGCGCTGACGATCGCCGCGATATCGGCGCTACCGCTTCTGGCCATCGCCTTCATGCCCGACGACGCCGCCACGGCAGGCCAGCGCCCCGCACGGCGGCCATCGCTGTCGGCCTTCCTGAAGCGACCGGAAGCGGTGACCGTGCTCGTCATCGCCCTGACCTACCGGGCGAGCGAGGGGCTGGTGAAATCCATGGAGGGATCCTACCTGGTCGACGCGGGCCTGCCGCTGTCGGCCATCGGCTACCTCAGTGGCATATCGGCGGCCACGGCTGGCATAGCCGGCTCCTTCATCGCCGCGCTGCTCGTGCGCCGGTCGGGCGCCGGTGGCACGCTGTTGCTGCTCGGCGGCCTGCGCACCATCTGCTTCCTGCTGTTTGCCCTGCACGCGGCCGGCCAGCTGACCGGCATGTGGGCCATTCTCGGAGCGGCGGGCTTCCAGACCCTGATCCGCTACATGGAGATCGTCGCGCTCTACAGCCTGTTCATGGCCGTGTCGTCGAAGGAGCAGCCCGGCACGGACTTCACCATCCTGTCCTGCGCGCAGATCATCGTCTATCTCGTCGGCTCGATGGCGGCCGGCGTGATGGCCGATCGGATGGGCTATTTCGCGCTGTTCATCACCGCCACCGTCATCTCCGGCGCCGCGGTGTTGCTGACGGGGCTTCTCCTGTCGCGGCTTCACGGAAACCGCGCCGCCATGGCCTGACGGCCTGGGGCGCGCCAGGGGGCCGTGCCCGGATCAAAATACCGGCATGCGGGAAGAAATCCGTTTTCCGCGGTGGATATGCGGCGCCGCGTTGTCGTATCGTCCGATGCGCGACAGCAGGAGCCCGCATCATGAGCACCAAGTCGACAGATACCAAGCAGGCGGACAACCAGAACGACAGCGGCGGCGAGTATTTCGAGGCGTCCACGGTCGAGACCGACGGCGCGGACCATATTGCCGAGGAACATCTCGAAGCCCCGGAAGTGCCGGACTCCGAACCGCCGGGCCTTGGCGGCACGCGCGGCAAGGCCAAGAAGAAACCGTCGGCGATCAGCGGCAGGAAATTCCGCAAGCGCGATCTGGTGCGCATCGACGATCTTCGGCCGAGCCTCGCCGACCGCATCCGTTCCGACCACCCCGGCCTGCCGCGCGGGGCACGCATCAGCCGCGAGGAACTCGGCCGCTATCGCATGCGCTACATGGAGGAGTTGCTCCAGCAGGAGCACGGCGAATTCTCCGAACTGGACCGGCAGGTCGTCGAGAGCATCGCCAGGCAGGACACGATCTCGGAAAACAGCGAGGAGGAATTCGAGGAGCATCGCACCTTCGGCGAAAGGGTCTCCGACGTGCTCGCCGCCTTTGGCGGAAGCTGGTGGTTCCTGACCTCGTTCTCCGCCGTGCTTTTCGTCTGGATCGGCATAAACCTGCTGGAAGGCCAGACCAGCGCCTTCGACCCCTACCCCTTCATCCTGCTCAACCTGTTCCTGTCCTGCATCGCCGCGATCCAGGCGCCGGTGATCATGATGAGCCAGAGGCGGCAGGAGGCGAAGGACCGCCTGCGCTCCTTCAACGACTACCGGGTGAACCTCAAGGCCGAGCTGGAGGTGCGCCACTTGCACGAGAAGCTCGACTACCTGATCTCGCGGCAGTGGCAGCGGCTGGCGGAGATGCAGCAGATGCAGCTCGACGCCATGCACGAGTTGACGGCGAAGAAGCCGAAGCGCCCCGCCCGCGCCGCAAGCCGGCGCGGCGCGAAGCCAGCCGCCCCGCAATAGATTACTCGGGCATGCCAGTTGCCGGGGCCCCGGCCAGCCCTTGAGCAAGGTGGGAGGCGGCAGGCTGCCGGACGGCGGATGTTGGTTGCGGGCAGTTCCCGCGAGGACGCCTCGCTCAGCCTCCGTTCCGGGTCGATAGCCTCGTCAGACGACCGCGCGGAGGCGCGCAAATGTCAGAATAGGATCACTAGCCCGTTGAAGCCCGCCCCGGCTTCCGCTAAGAAGCCGGGACTTGCCGGTTCACCGGCCGGTTCGTTTTCGGATTTCGATCCTGAAAGCACCCGTAGCTCAGCTGGATAGAGCGCTGCCCTCCGAAGGCAGAGGTCACAGGTTCGAATCCTGTCGGGTGCGCCATTGCCGCGATAATTCTCCACATATCGTCTCCATGTCGGGCGGGCTATTCGACGAGCGTGGCGCTATACTCAAGACTCTCGCGCCGACCCCATGAGGTCGTGTCGATCCATTGGAGAGGAGTCTTTCGATGGAAACGCCGCTCAGAGTCAGGAACGTCCTGTTCAAGGCCTTCATCATCAATCTGCTGGCCATCATTGCAGTCTGGTTGATGTCGCTCGGCGGCGTCACGACAAATTTGATGTCCACGTTTTTCGGCTTCAGCGTCGATCAAACGCATACGTACATGGCCAACATCATCGGGTTCTGGAAGGTTCTGAACGTCGTCCTTTTCCTGATCCCGGCAATAGCCATCCATTGGGAATACCGCACGAAGAAATAGCCGGTGAAATCGCCTGACGGCACCAAGCCCGGAGTCGCCCCCAAGCGACGGGCTACCCAGAAAGTCGTTGTCTTTCAGGCTCTTTGACGATTCGCTGCCGTTGGCCGCGCCGGTTCCTTCTCAGCCCCAGCTGGGCGGGGCGGGCATCTGGGTGACGGCTTCCACGGCGGCGGCGGCGCGGAACAGTGCGGCTTCGTCGCCATGGCGGGCCACGAACATCAGCCCGACCGGCAGTCCGTCGGCCAGGCCGCAGGGCACGGTGATCGCCGGATGGCCGGTCAAGTTGAAGGGCGCGGTATTGCCGGTGGTTTCGACCGCGGCGTCGAAACGCGCCTGGAGGCTGGCCTCCGGATCGGGCAGCCTGCCGGCCAGACCGGCCACCGTGGGCATGGCCAGAACATCAACCTCTTCCAACGCGGCATCGTAAGCGGCGCGCAGGGCGCGGCCCTCGGCATGGCCCTGGAAATAGGGGGTGAAGCCATGCTTCCGCCGCGCCACCTCGGCTGCCAGCAGCAGCACGCGCAGCACATCCGAAAGTTCACTGCCGCGCGCCTGCCAGCCCGAGAGGTGCTGCCCCATCGTCGCCATCTCGTCGCGGGTCAGCCCGGCTCCGACGCCATCCGTCCAAAGCCCGGCAAGGGTGCCGTAAAGGATCACGGGCATCCAGATGTCGATGCCTCGGGCATGAAGCGGGACCTGGATCTGCCGCACCTCTGCTCCGATTCCGGCCAGGCGATCCAGCGCCGCGCGCACCGCGGCCGCTACTTCCGATGTGGCGCGGCCGGGCGCCATGCCCTCGCGCACCAGCGCCACGCGCAGCCCGGCGGCAGGCAGGTCGCAGGCTGCTTCCCAGTCGGCGGCGGGCAGGTCGGGGCTGCCGCGCGGGTCGCGTGGATCATGGCCCGCCATCACGGACAGCATCCGGGCCGCCAGCCGGGCGGTGCGGGCCATCGGGCCGATATGGTCCAGCGACGGATCGACCGTGGCCACGCCCAGATAGGGAATGCGCCCGAAGGTGGGCTTCAGCCCAACGATGCCGCAGAGGGCCGCCGGAACGCGGATCGAGCCGCCCTGATCGCCGCCCACCGCCAGATCGGCCTGTCCCGTGGCCACCGCCACGGCGCTGCCTGAGGACGATCCCCCGGCCGAGCGGGTCGGATCCCATGGATTCAGCACCGGTCCGTTCACCCCGGTGAAGCTTGCCCCCGAGGCGCAAAGACATTCGCAGTTGGTCTTGCCGACGATGCGCGCCCCTGCAGCCAGCAGGTGGGTCACCACCGGCGCATCCTCGGACGGGGTGAAGCCGTCCAGCAGGCTGGTGCCGTTGCCCATCGGCACCCCGGCCAGCGCGATGGTATCCTTCAGCGCGATGCGCAGCCCGACCAGCGGCCCCGTGGCCGCACCCTCGATTCCGGTAAGCGCGGCAAAGGCGTTCAGCGGGTCTTCGCCCCTTGCCGGACGCGACCAGGACCGGATGGGGGCATCGGGCCGGGGCAGCGGCGCCAGCGCCGAAAGACCGGCCATCAGCCTGCCGACCAGAGCAGGCATGGCCTCGCGCTCCGCCGGGGTCAATGTCATGCCAAGACTGGCGGCAGCTTGCAGGAGATCTTCGGATTGCATCGGGGTCTCGGGGATCTGTCGGGTCAGGGCCAGGCGGCGGGGTGAATCTCGTGATGGCTGGTTCCGCACTGATACCGGTGGGCCAGCCGCAACAGCACCTCCTCGGTTTGCGGCAGGCCGATCAGTTGCATGCCGACGGGCGCGCCCGCGCTGTCGAAACCGGTGGGAAAGGTGATGGCGGGCAGCCCGGCCAGCGAGACGGGACAGGTGAAGCGGTGCAGGTCGAGGATCGTAGCCTCGTCCATGGCGGCGACATCGGACAGACGGGGGGCGCGGAAAGGGAAGACCGGCAGAACCAGTGCATCCACCCCCGCCAGTGCGCGGATCAACCGCGACGTGAAATCCAGCCGCCGTTGCAGCGCCGCCTGCAGGTCCAACGCGGAGAGGCGAGCGCCCTGCTCTATCAGTCCGGCCAGCGCCTGGCCGTAGTCATCGCGGTGGCGGGCGAAACTGTCACGGTGTGCCAGCGCCGCCTGCGCCGCGCAGATCCGGTACCAGGCGGCAGCGAGACCGCGCCAGTCGGGCAGGCGCAGCTCCACCCGCTCAGCACCCTCGGCCGCGAGATCGGCGCAAAGCCCGGCGTGGCAGGCGGCCACCTCCGGATCGACCTGCTCCAGCCAGGCGGGATCGAAGCCGAAGCGCAGCCCGCGCAGCGGCAAGCCGAGGTCGCGTAGCGCTCGGGTCGCCGGCAGTGCGAGGCTGGTCGGATCCTGCGGATCGTCGCCCGAGATGACGTCCATCAGCAGCGCCGCGTCACGGGCCGAGCGGGCGATGGGACCAACGTGGTCCAGCGAGGCCGCCAGTTCAAAGACACCGTGCCGGCTGACCCGACCCCAGCCGGGTTTCAGCCCGGTCAGACCGGTGACCGAACTGGGCATGCGGATCGAGCCGCCGGTATCCGAGGCGATGCTGCCGAAGCAAAGTCCCGCCGCCACGGCAACCGCGCTGCCGCCCGAGGACGCCCCTGGCCAGAGACCTGCATCCCACGGATTGCGGGGAGTGCTGCCCGGCGGCAGGTATTCGCCGAAGACGCCCTCGGACAGGCGTAGCGTGCCCAGCAGCA
>ERZ778019.3852-NODE-3852-length-10183-cov-4.231734_pt1 | contig 10183 bp, 12 predicted proteins | sample MGYA00375749_ERZ778019 | MGnify/ENA primary metagenome ERZ778019 (study PRJEB29350, sample SAMN05389821) | bioreactor metagenome | isolation source: Ammonium sulfate bioreactor | place: South Africa: University of Cape Town | collected 2014-03-17 ... | reverse complement strand
ACGCTTGAACTTGTCGAGGCCCATGATGATGCGCTTGATCTCACCGCAGCGCGAGAACAGCTCGTAGATCTGCTCCTCGGTCGTGAAGAACGACAGGTTGCCGACGTACAGCGTCGTGCTCTTGTGTATGTCGTCCTCGACCTTATCCTTGGGTGCTTTGAATCGGAGATCTCGATACTGCGAGGTCTCGATCGCTCCCTTGAGCATGGATGGCAGCATGGTTGGTTGATTGGTCTAGGTAGGTGTCGTCGTCGTGGTTGTTGTTGATACTCGGCGAGTGATTGATTGACCGCTTCGTTCAAGATAAGGAACTCTCTCTTTCTCTCTGTGGCTTGTATGATTCGAAACAAGGTTGCTAGTTGGGAACGAGGGTAGGCAGCTTGATCGGGTTCGATACTCGGTTTCGGTTCGATAGGATAGAGTAGGAGGTAGAGGTGTAGAGATGCAACGACGAGAGGGAGAGAGAGAAAGAGAAGAAGCATCGACGACGATGGTGCGCGACATCAAGCGAGCGATCGATCGATCGCTCCTTTGCTGCTGCCTCGCTCTCGCCCACACCACGAGAGAGATACCCTATGACTGTCACGTGAGTGTGCGTCATTCGTTCAGCCATATGGAGATCGACTTCCTGCAGAAGGGAATCGATGGCATCATGCTTGCAGTGGAGCTGGAGCAAGCTGGCAAGTTGCTCGAGGCGCTGGAGTGCTGCCAACAAACGATCAGTATCCTACGCATCGCCCAGACGAATGAGGACGCAGCCGATCAACCCAACATCCTCTACTTGATTCACGACATGGAGAACAAGGAGGCGTTGCTGACGGCTCGCTTACAGGAGGAGCGCAACCTTCGCGAGCTCGAGGCGCAGCAGGAGCAATGGCTCCGCGAGGAGACCGAAGCCTTGCGCCGACGCGAGCTCGAGGAGCAGCGCGAGCTGTTGCTCCAGCTCGAGCGCCAACACAAGCAAGAGCTGCGTCGCCAGCGTGAACAGGAGGAGGCGAGGCTGCTGTATCAGCCACCGAAGCGGCTCCCAAACGCGACCACGACCGTGACCGGTGCTACCTCAACGGCAACTGCTGCTGCTGCTGCAACAGGTCTTCCAGCTGCGATCGTGACACCCTCCGTCGTGTATGGGCCAGCTCCAGCGCCGAGCACGGCCAATGGCGCTGCAGTATCGCCACGCCTACTTCCTCCAACTCCAGTCTACGTTGTTGGAACGCCTACGCTCGCGAGTTCGAGCCCACAAGTCAGTCCCGCTGTCGTCACCACCACGGCGACAACCTCCTCGCCGCTAGCTGGCAAGAGCGCATTGGAGCAACTCAGCGAACTCGAGCTGATCATGCTGGAACAGCGGCAAGAGCAATGGCTTCGTGAAGAGCAAGCCAAGCAACAGCAATGGGAGCGCATCGAACAAGAGCGACAACTGACGATGCACCGGATCGCCAAGCAACAGCGTGAGAGCGAGCTCGAGCTGCAGCAGCTCCAACTACGCCTGCAGCAACGCCAACAACATCACCAACTCGTGATGCACTCTCAACCTCAACCTCACTCTCAACCTCAACCTCAACCTCAACCTCAGCCGCAGCCGCAGCAAACGTTGGATCTCGCTGCTTGCTTTCCCTCGGCTCCTACGCACATTCCGGTTGTTGGCGCTACTGTCATCGCTGAGCCAGCCGTTGTCGCCATGCCGCCATCGCCAGTGACTCCATCTCAGCCTTATCGCACGGCCCTCGTCTCACGACCAGAGTCGTATGAAGCACCATCCGACGAGCAGCGACGCCGGCCCGTGTCGATGCCATTCCACATTCCATCTTCGGCGCCGCCCAAGGGCTTGTGGTATCAACAGCAACTGGTGATACCGTACACGCTCTTGCCCAACGAGTCTGCTGCTGCTTGCGTGGCACTCGATCCAATCGCCCTCGCCAACTCTCGACGCCTTTCATGGCAGCGTCCGGCGTCTGTCGTCCTGCCTCCGACGACGATCCAGCCCGACACTTCCAGACGTACGCACGAGCTGCAATGGATGTCTGTTGCTACCTCTTCCAAATCACGACTGACTGATCGATCGTTACTCTCATTCTTTGCTTCTGCTACCAGCACCGACCTGGGAAGAGAGTATCAAGTACATGATCACGATGGGAATGCGCGAGAGTGTACGTATCCATGCAACTCTCTCTCTCTCTCGCGTTGCAGTGACTCCACAGTCTCGTCCGCTGACGTTGCAATGCAGTTCTCTCGACACGAGATCCACTTCCACCTCGGACGTGGATGCTTTACGGAAGATGACGCCAAGGTTGTCACAAACTGCATCTTTACCACAGAGTATGTTGGTGTTGTTGGGACGGCGTTGGTAGTTGCCGTTAGCTCGGCTCACTCGTTGGAACGCTTGTCTTGTCTTGTGCTTGTGGGTGCAGTACTTCCGATCGAGTGTTGACACACCGAGGCGTTGCAAAGGCATCGCTCATTCCATTCGACTGGACGGAGCATGCGTTCTTCATGTTTGCACATATGCGACGCCAGTTGGGAATCGATGACGCTGATTTTCTTGTGCGTCCGTGCGTTCATTGGAGCAGCGGTGCGCTCTACTTACACAAGCCATTTCAATGACAGGCATCACTTGCTCCGTCGAACTTGAAATCGATGCGAAGCGCCGGAAAGAGCGGGTGCTTCTTCTTCCAATCGGCCGACAATCGCTTCGTCATCAAGTCGCTCTATCCCGAAGAGCTTACGTTCTTCACCAGTATTCTGTGCGACTACTTGCAGGTACATACGAGATCTCTCTCTCTCTCTCTCTCTCTCGCACATTTGCTGAGTGACTCGTCAAGACAGAGAGGTGGTTTACTCACTTCACCGCACGTCATTGCAGTACCTGAAAGACAACAACAACACGCTGTTAGTACGCATCTTCGGCATGTACACGATACAGCAACACGCGCCAATGAACTCGGATGGCACCCCTGGAGCGCCACCACCGCCTGTACACGTGCTCGTGATGGAGAATCTCTTGCCGTCGATTGCTTCTCCGGTGCGTAACTGAGGTCGAGGAGGTTGGGGCAGGTTTCCATGCGGCTGCTGACTTGACTGCGTGTCATTCGCTGGCCACCGAACAGGTGTTTGACCTCAAAGGCAGCACGGCGAGTCGAACAGCATCGGCCGAGGAGCGAGCAAGCGAACGGCCGGTATTCAAGGACCTCGACTTCAATCGACTGTTCTTCCTCGGACCTGTGAAAAGCAGCATTCTCTTGGAGCAGCTGCAAGCTGATTGCCGAGTACGCCAGCATCGTGCATGCCCGCTCGCTGGCATGAAAAGCAGGCTCATTACGTGATGGGTGATCTACAGTTCCTGGAGCAACACAACATTATGGATTACTCGCTGCTCGTTGGTATTGCCGAGACATCCGAGACACCACTGATAACACGTCGGGACGCCTCGATCTTTCGTCGCGACGGCGTATTGGCCGGGCCTGCAGGAGGCGGCTTTCGAGGTACGGTCAAGCGCAGTGGATATCAGTGATGGTACCCAGACAGACCTCACACTCACGCTGGCCTCTACAGCAACCGACAGCTCGAATATCCCACTGGAGGAGGTGTACTACATGGGTATCATCGACATTCTACAGCCGTACAACTTTCGCAAGCGCCTCGAACATGCCATCAAATCCGTGGTTCCAGGCAAGGCCGAAGGCATCTCGTGCGTCGACCCGACAACCTATGCCGAGCGCTTTCGCTCGTTTCTTGCGTATGTACTTGCTGGAATGCACGGCTGCCGTGTGTGCGCGGTGACAAGCGAGTGCGTACTCACACAAGCGAGTGGTACAGGAGCAAGGTCGCGGCGTTGGTGCCCGTCGAGATTGAGCTGCCGCCCAACCACTTTCTCGCCCCGGCGCCGGCTGATACCGAGCTGCAGCGCTAGACCACCCACACCAAGAGTCTTGTATGCATCTAACGCGCGTGGGAGTCGCGTAATCCTCCCATCTTGTAGATAGATAGATAGACACCTCGATACCAATAGCTCGAATACATCGATCGAGAGATAACTGGCACGCTAAGAACAGCAACGCGACATTCTGTTCTTGCCCTCGACACAGCACATCATTCGATGCGATAGGTGCTCTAGCTCGATCATGGCCAACGATGGGGTCGTGATTGTAGTCATGGGCTCGACCGGCACAGGCAAGTCGCTCCTCGCCGGTCAGCTGGCAGCAGCCATCGGCGGCGAGGTAGTGAACGTCGATGCGATGCAGATCTATCGAGGCCTCGATGTCGCGACCAACCAGCCGAGCGACGCCGAGCGCAATGGCGTACCGCACCACATGTTCGGGGTCGCGGCACCAGGCGATACGTCATGGCACGTCAAGCGCTACGTCCTCGAGGCTGCGGCAGCGATCTCGCGCATACACGAGCAGCGACGACCCGTGATTCTCGTGGGAGGCACACACTACTGGATCGAGGCGCTCTTGTGGCAGCATACGCTTGCCGAGCTCGCTGCCGCTGCTCCTCACTCGAGCACCACCGAGCAGCCAACGTGCTCAGATGCACAAGAGACGTCCGATTCACCAATCGATGTGGTGGAATACGTCAGTCAGCACGGCTGGCCGAGTGCTGGGCGCTGGTGGCACCGAGAGGTCGCAACTGCCACATCAGCATCAGCAACACCAACATCAACATCAACATCAACATCAACATCAACATCAAGCAGTCACGAGGAATCAGGAGCGATTGAGGGGGATACGATCTCCGATCGGCGAGTCGAATTGTTTGAGCGACTGCGGCAAGTTGACCCAGCCATGGCAGCAATGCTGCATCCGAACGACGAGCGCAAGGTGTTGCGCAGCCTGCAGGTGTTCGACGAGACGGGCGTGCGGTACAGCGAGCTGCGCAAGATCGGCGGCGGCGCACCGCGATACTCCAAGACCTTGTTGCTGTGGCTATCGTGCCAATCTGAAGTGTTGGATCAGCGGCTCGACACACGCGTCGATGGCATGCTTGAGGTATGCGGCGGCGTTCGACTTCGACTCGTGCTGCGCAGCGAGCGAGTGAATGGGTGGCTCAATATGGTTGTGACAGCGCGGGTTGTTGCGCGAGCTCGAGGTGCTGTGCGATATCGGTGCCCACGAGAGCGAGAGCAGCACCGACAGCAGCGGTGCGATGGAGGAGGGCTTTGCCGATGGTACTCGCGGGCTGTTCCAGGCCATCGGTGGCAAGGAGTTCAAGCGATACCTGCGACTGCGGCGAGATGCCGCGGCACTCGGCACGACGGCACCCGAGGCCGAGGTGCAGCAAGCGATCGCCGAAGGCGTGCAGCTGCTCAAGCAACATACTCGACGCTACGCTCGTCGGCAGATCAGCTACATTTCGAATCGACTGCGCGCGAGGTCGGATATCTGGCGCCTCGACACGTCGGAGCCGTCCAAGTGGAACGAGCACGTCTACGATCCCGCACTGCGGCTCGTGCAGAGTACGTCGGCCTGGCAGGCACACTCGCACCCACAGCTATGCGGCAAGCACTGAGCTCGGTGCATGGTGCAGGAATACTTGGGACGGCTCCTGAGGAGGAGCAGGGGCAGGAGGCAGCAGCGGCAGCAGAACACGCCCTGCTGTTGCCTCGCATCGAGGATCGGCCGGCAATGTACAGCAAGCCGGTGCAGTTCACGTGCGACGCGTGCGGTGGACGGCTGATTGTCGGTGCTGCGCAGTGGAAGGCGCACACGGCATCTCGGGCGCACCGTCGCAGTGCCAAGCGGCGTCGAATGAGAGGCCCAGAGCAACCTTCTCGCCGCGGCGACAACGGTGGCAGCAGCAGCAGCAGCAGCAGTAGTGCGGACCCTGCCGCGGACAGCAGTGCTGGAGGAGCTAGCAGCGGTAGCGGCGGCGAGGAAGGCAGCACATAGATGGGCAGTAGAGTAATGTACGACCGCGCGAACCATTCAAGAAAGTCACTCTCTTTACAAGCCGTGTAGTTAGCGTTGCATACTGCTCAAAATCACGCGCGCGCTCAGCCTCACGAGCAAGCCTGGGGCTGCTTCCAGGCTCGGTCACACTGATACACGCACTCACGCTTGCGTCGATCGATATTCGATGGTGGGCGTCGGTTGCATTCGGGCACATGCGTTGGTACTTGCTCACGCCGTCTTCTCACATGATGATCGTCGGCTCGGGGATCGAGGCCGAGATGGTCTTGTGTGGCAGAACTCGTCCACCGTTGATGTACACCTCGTCATCGACATGCACGTCTTGGCCCAAGACCGATACGTTCTCCAAGCGCGCCTGGAACGCCGCCGCCGCCGCCGACACCGCATACAACGTCAGTTACAAAGACGGCGAAGAGAGTGAGGCGAGACGACGCGATGCGCTGAAACGTACCCATCGACCGATTGTAGACTGCCAACCGACGATCGACTGTTTGACGAAGGCGTTCTCCTTCACTACGACGCCTTCCAGAATTGTCGAGTTTACCAGTCGTGCTCCTGTTCGATGCGCACCGAATGAGTCGTCTGCATCTCCAGACGAGAGCGGTTCGATCGAGCGTACCACTTCGAATCTCGCAGTTCTGGCCGATCACTACATTGGGGCCAATCAAACAGCCCTCGCCGATGGTTGCCGTAGGATCCTACCGCAACCACAAACGCAAAAAGCAACGCACTAGTAAGCGCAAGGTGCAACACACGAGACGGAGTAAGCAAGCCATCAGAGTGAGGTACGCACGATCATGACGGGCGGAACGATGCAAGGACCAGTAGCAAGGATGGGCGAGTTGATCTCGCTCAAGTGATTCAGATACAAGCCCGATCCCGCTAGAAAGTCCTGTTGTTGAGATACACCGGACCAAGTCAGCAAATGAGTAGCTCCGGGGCAGAGTAGTAAGAGTGAGAGCGCGAGCACGAGCTCGCGATACCGACCTTAGGTTGACCGACATCCATCCAGAAACCCTGCAGCTCCATGGCGTACAGCTGGCCCTCGCTGGCCATTTGTGGGAAAATCTCCTGTGGTCGCAAGAAGGCTCATATCGTAAGAGACGAGCGAGACACGGCCACACTGCGTGCGGGAGTGGAGGTGCGCGGGTACCTTCTCGATCGACGTGGGTCGAAGCTCGATGCGGTTCAAAATTGAAGGGTTAAAGATGTAGATACCGGCATTGATCTTGTTGCCGACAAACTGCGGTGCCCAGAGAGTGATATCGAACAATCGGTACGAGGCATGAGACGAAAGGCACGCTCAGGCACAGGCACAGGCGCAGGCGCCGGGCTCAGGCGGCGAACCGGCAAAGCACGCAGACTCCTCCCTCACACGCACCTCTTTGGGCTTCTCGACGAAGCGTTGGATGGCGCCTTGGGCGTTGGCGACGACGACTCCGTACTTGCTAGGCTCCTCGACCTTGGTGACCATGATGGTGCCTTCCTTGCCGTGGGCGCGGTGGTACTCGAGCAGCTCGACGAACGGGAAGCAGCACGAAATGTCGCTGTTGAGCACAAAGAACGGGTCACCGTCCTCGAGCAGCTGGCGAGCGAGTGCAAGGGGGCCGGCTGCAAGGGAGGTTGAGACACAGTGTACGACGAACGTGGCACGGCGTGGCGGCAACAGCGGTGAGCAAGTGCCGCCGAGAGCGCACGCTCACGAGATGCCGCAATCGAAGCGATGGATGGATGGCGACGGATCGCAATGGAACGTACCGGTGCCGAGAGGCTCAGTCTCCCGCGAGTACGAGATCTTGATACCGAGCTAGATCGAAGGTGATGCGTAGGAGGGAAGCACGGGGCACCGCCAGTCATGCGTCATGATGAGCGACATGGCAGCGGCGGCGGCGGAGAGCTCAATGCCGCCGAGCGCTGCTCGCGTACCTCCGCCTCATACTTCTTGAGGCATTCGGACATGGCTTTCGGCTGGTAGTTGACTGCCAGAATCACCTCAGTGACACCGGCCTGGATAGCACCGGTATCGGAGTCGTGTCAGCGCCAACGCAGAGAGGTCGCTTGGCACGCACGCACGCACGCGCAAGCGCGCAAGCAACGAGGGAAGAAAGGCGCAAGCGAACCTTGACCAGCGCCTCGATCTGATGCAGCACCATCGCCTTGTTGGCAAACTCCACCACAGGCTTCGGCACCGTCAACGTGAGCGGCCTCAAACGAGTGCCATAACCACCGACGAGAATGAGAGCTTTCATGACCCCGAAGCAAGCAAACCGAGAGAGAGCGCGAGAGAGAGAGGCGCGCGTGTGTGTGGCGCGAGTGAGCGAGCGAGAGAGAAGGCGAGAGAGGAGACGAAGCGAAGACGAAGACGTGGCGAGTACTGGAAAACTCCACCGAAATCGCGAAACTGCGAAGATCATCGCTCTATCGCGAAAGCGCCAGTTCGCGAAAGACCGCACCACTGCTGGGTCTCGTGTCGTTCCTTCGATCGATCTGCGGCGATCTCTTCGCTTCGCGGCCCCTTCGTGCGTGCGCCTCTCTCGCTCTGCTGTCATCGATCGCGAGATATCGATCGCTGGCACGAGTACTCGTGGTCACGTGCAACCCCGATCCTGCGTGACAAACTACCACACCGTGTATTTCACCAACCAACCAACAGACGAGTGGGCTCGCTCTCTCCTCCTCACACACACACACACACCAAGATGGCGGATCGCGATAGCGTGCGCGAGCCGACGACCTCGATCGTGTTTCCGGCCGAGTTCGATCCAGCGGAGGATGGCACACGACTCAAGCTCGCGTCGGTCGGCGTGCGCAAGCGTTGGATGTTCTCGGTCTATGCCTTCGGCCTGTACTACAACGAGGAGGGCGCCAAGCGCGAGCTGGCGCGCTGGAACACCTACGAGCTCGACGAGCTGCGCGTCAATGTGTCCTTCTACAACAACCTCACCTCGTCGCACTTCTGCAAGGCTGTACGACTCGTGCTAGCGCGAAACGCACGCGGTTCGGACCTGCGTGTCGCCTTCGAGGAGACCTTGCGTCCTCGAATCCAGCGTCTTGCCAACACCTTTACGCACGGCCATGCCAAGGTCAGCAAAGAGTACGTACCATCGCCTGCTCGTTCGCTTGCTCGTTCGCTCGTTGGCTCTCACTCACTACTGCCTCCAGAGAGGTGATCGGACAAGCTCTCGACGCCTTGTGCGACTTTCGTAGCCAGTTCGAAGGCCTGAGACTCACCAAGGGCACCGAGATCTGTCTGCGCAACGAGTACGTCGCAGCTTTGCATCCATCCATCCATCCATTCATCGGGGGCCGCCACTGACACGGCGAGAGCGCCATCGCTTCCCCGATACGGACGAGAGCAGAGCTGACACGTTAATCACCTCGATCAACGGAGACGAGCTGCAGCGCATTACGAATCAGCTGCTGTGCAGTGCTCTGTTCGACGTGTTTATCGGCTACCGCCCAATCTCGCCCGAGGCCAAGGAGGTACCACTCGCGCACCTCAGCCTACTCGAGCCTCTCATCTGCTCCGTGTGCATCGATAACTAATTTAATGCTCACTTTGATCGCAGTACTTTGGAATCCAAGTCGGCGTGCTGGTCGTCAATCACAACCACTTGAGCAAACCCAGCATTGCGACACGGCTGCGCAGCCGACTCTAGAGCGCGCCATCTACCATCATCGTCAACAAGCAAACAACCAACGTCAAACACCCTCCTTCCATCAACTGAGCAAGATCGTCATCATCCTCTTCATCATCATCATTTCTTTATCACCTCCGAGAAGACCAACTACCAACGAGAACGAGAGCTACAACGCTTTGCGTCGAGCCAGTGCGTGCGCGACCGAGTGCCGGCCCAATTCACCGCGAGCAACCGAGAGCGAGCACCGACTCTTCCTTCCTACCTTGCTTCTTTCTTCTGGACCGTCATTGTATTGTGCGTTCGTTTCAGCGTGCAGCGTGATGGAGAGAGGGAGAGAGGCAGAGAGAGAGATGGGGGAGTTTGGTGTTGTACTGTAGCATAGTGACGCGTGGTATCCGACGCGAAGGAGCCACGAGTCAATCGGTGCATAAATACCGCATTACAACGAGAGCCCACGGCGCAGACGATATAGATTGAGGTTCGAGATAGAGAGAAGATAGGGAAACAGTGCGCGCACGAGATGTGAGAGTGAGATAGATGGACAGAGATAGATAGAGATCGCGTCTGAGTGAGATGAGAGTGAGCGAGCGAGCTCAGGTTCGCAGATCGGAAGAGCGTCGTGTAGGGAAGGAG
>ERZ778019.3835-NODE-3835-length-10227-cov-4.263272_pt1 | contig 10227 bp, 15 predicted proteins | sample MGYA00375749_ERZ778019 | MGnify/ENA primary metagenome ERZ778019 (study PRJEB29350, sample SAMN05389821) | bioreactor metagenome | isolation source: Ammonium sulfate bioreactor | place: South Africa: University of Cape Town | collected 2014-03-17 ... | reverse complement strand
AGCTGGTGCGTTAACCACCGAAACCCTCTCTTGGCTTTTGTGTGTTTGTATTTGTGTTTGTGTTTGCGCATATATGTCGCAATGTGGACCGCTCATATTCATATCTTACTCCCGCTGCGTTGCCGCCGAGTTACTCGATACGGCACACGTATCCGTGGCACTCATTGCGATTGTTCGACTGATCGATGGATACTGCGTCTGTCTGTTTGTGTGTGTGACTGGCGTGATAGATCTTTCTTGGAGAGAAGCGTGAGACCGTCAATCAACTGACGCTCGAAGTCTTGACGGCGCTGTTGCAACTCACCGAGCCACGCGAGACCGTGCAGTTGATTCTCGACGAGCTATCGGATGGTATCCTGGCGGCGGGCGATGTCGCTCTGCCGTTGAGGTCCTTCTTTGCGTCGGCGCTCATTCAAAAGGCACCGCGCCTCGAGGCCGTGCTGCGGCTGATTCATCAGGAGATACCGTTCCCCGTCATCAAGCGCTTCCGCGATTCGTTCTACGACAAGTTCCCCTTCAAGGACTGCCGTGGCACTTGGAAGATTCGCATCGAGGTCGCTGGCAAGTCGATCGTCGTCTCGCACGTCAAGTCCGAGCAAGCTCACTCTCACCAGGTTCGTGTGGTCGCTCGTCCCTGCCTCATCAATCAACTACTCACCAACGCTTTCGTTATCGAGATAGCCTGAGGAGTACTTTCGCTTCTCGTGGTCGCTCGACTTTTATCTCAACTCGCGCCTCACGAGCTTCACGTCGGACTTTTACATTTCAGAGATTAGCTTCGGAGAGCAGACGTCGCTCGCCTACCAGCAAAAGGTCAAGGACGCCTTGATGCCCTTCTGCAAGAGCACCTTTGAGTACTCGCAGATCTGGGAGCGACCATTGGCGCTACTGCCGGTCGCCAAGTCGCTCGTGACCTTTTTGCAATCGGGTCTCACGATGCATCTTGCAACTGGCGAGCTGGTACGTTGCTTGCCACGCATTCATTCACTCACGATGTCTCAATCTCACTCACTTGATGTGTTACTTGTAACCTCAGTTATTCTCATTCGATCCAACGAGTCAATCGATTGCTCGTAACCTCTTTCAGTTCTTGATGCAACTCGCTGGTCGTATCGATCCTGGCGTGCTGACGACCATCGAGGGCTCGTTCTACAAGATTGTCACGTCTGAGTCGCCCGAGGACGTCGCTCAGCAACTGCGCACATTCTTGCGCGATGGCGGCATTCCCGAGAGCTCCAAGTTCATCACGTTCCTCAAGCTCATTCACACGGACATTGTGTATCCGGCAGCGGTGGAGCTGCGCCAGAACGTGTACGACCGCCTCAAGTACACGGACCTCAAGGGCTCATGGCGAGTCGCCATCACGCTCTTCAACAAGCACTGCCACTCGATCGTCATCTCCAAGAAGGAGCTCGGGTCGCTCTCGCACAGAGGCAACGACTTTTTCGAGTTCGAGTGGCAGGTCAAGATCGACGCCATGGTGAGTCTCTCGCGCCTTCTCGATGCCAAGTTCAACGTTCTGGCCTTTGGCGCGCACGAGTCGATGGCGCCCGAGCGCGTGGCAGAGCTGTCGCAGACGCTCAAGGCTTACCTGCCTGGCCCGTGTATGCCGTACCGCATGCGCTCCTACTCGTTTTCCGACATTCTCGAGGCGCTTGCGACTGCGCTCCAAGCATCGCCCAACGTACGTTGCGCCTCTCGTTCGTGAGCCTACCTCGTGTCGTACTGACGTGAGCGCGTGCGACAGAAACTCGCCATCATGCTGCCGGGCACCACGAGCCTGAGCGACGCCATCGACGTGCTGCGTTACTCGCAATACTGCCTCCGCGAGCAGTTGCCCACACTGCCACCCGTGTGTGGTGGTCGCGAGAACGAATCGATCCTGCTGTCAACACGCGGCTCGAGCCGGAGTCCCGGCGCCGGTGCTCCCGACCGAGCAGCCTTCATCACTGTACCATCCGAACGCAAGCATCGTCCGGCTCCCAAGCGCACGGTTGTATCCGCCGTACAACCGCCACCACTCAAGCCCTCGTTGTCGGTGTCGTTCATGCCGATTCCGCTCGCGACCACGATTACAACGAGTAACGAGTCGTCGGAAGAGAGCGAGTTGAGTGGCGCGATCTCTGAGTGAGTGGTCGTGCCAAGGAGCCACTCCCTCACGTGTACCATGCATCCGTGCAAGCAAGCTATCTATCTGTCTATCCAAACCTCACTCGAGAGCTACCTACTCTACAGTGTATCATACATGTCTCTCACGCACTCGCACACACATCGCATTCTATTATCGCATTCTATTCAACATTCGAATGAACGCGCCTTCGTGCGCATTTCGTTCGTGTCCAATCTTCCTACTCACCACGCTCAAGAGAGCGTGCTACGCCCTTCACCGTGATGAAGCGTAAACGAGAGCCCTCTCTTGCTGCCATGGCGTGTGCGAGCTCGACGACTGCCAAGCGGCCCAAGTCGATGGCAAGCACCGAGACGCAACCACAACGATTCGGTGCCATACTGGCTGGTACCTCGTGGCTCGATGGCGCTGTTCCGATGGTGGATTCGAGCGCCTTGATGGAGGCGATGCTCGACGAGGGCATCACCGACAACCACAGCGCTCGCTCGTTACGAGAGCGGTTCGAACGAGATGGATATCTGCTGTTACGCGGCTTGATACCTGCTGAACCGATCACAGATGCTCGCGAGTTCTTGTTCGAGCAACTGCGCACGAATGGTGTTGCTGTCAATGATATCGGTGAACTCGAATCCAAGCTCAATGGCAATGGCAACACTGATGATGACGACAATGACAATGACGATGACGATGGTGAAGATGGCACCTTCAGCTTGTTATCGCGGCAAGATATCGCACACGACGAACGAGTGTTGCGAGTGCTCGAGCATCAGCGTATCGTGCGATTCCTGTGTCGCTTCTACGAGCAGCCAAGCGTACGATCGATCGACTTCAAGTGGCTGCGAGCAGTCAAGCAGGGAGCCTTCACGGGCGTGCATACCGATCGAGTTTACGTCGGTGACGGCAGCCAGAACATGGTGACGCTCTGGTTCGTTCGTGGCGTTCGTTCGCGAGTGTGGTAGCCTGTGCGAGCAACTGATACGGCCCACGAGATGATGCAGGATTCCGCTCATGGATACCAGCCCCGAACTCGGCACGATTCTCTTGTGTCCGAGTTCACACAAGGCATCACGATTCAAGCGATTGCAGGAGGGCTACGGCAGCACGACGGTCGGCACGGTACACGCGCCTCTCGCATCGTAATCGATAGCAACCGATCGAATGAACTAACGCCACTGCATTGCCTCAGGATGGCATTGCTAGTGGATGGCTGTGTACTGATGTCGCCGCCCCCGAGTTGCTTGCGCTGGTGTCGCGCGATCAAGACGAGCAGGAGCCGCTGACGTGGGCCACGGCGCGCTTGAATGCAGGCGATGTCGTGATGCTGCATCTGCGTGTGCTGCATCTCTCGACCACCAATACGACGCGACGCATCCGCATCTCGTGTGATACTCGATGGCAGCCAACCGACGATGCAATCGATCCACGTATCCAGGCGACTACTGTGTTCTATGCGGATGCAAGCAGCTCGACATGATTGCTGCTGCTTCCGTGTTTATCTCGAATCGAATAGAATGAATGTACAACGAAGAGGAATAGCAACAGTAGGTGCACCTACGTGGTTACGCTTCATACAAGAGACGTCCGGCGTAGCTGGCGAGGCCCGACAGGACCGGCAGCGCGATCTGGTAGGCGCGTGGTGGCGGGCGCGACGAGCGGTTCTCACCGACGGCCGAGATGACGCTCATCACGAGCATGAAGCCGATGAGCGACCAGTTGCAGGTGCTCGCGGCCGTGCTCCACTCGGCATCGCCAAAGTACGCGCCGAAGAAGCAAGCCAGCCAGCCACCGAGCAGCGCGAACGCCGAGCTGTACAGGAGGTTCCACGCGACCCACAGCAGCGACGGTTGCGTGAATCGCCGCTGTGGTGTCGAGCGCACGAACGCTGGACCGGAGATGCCCGTCACCAACATGACGCCGGCGGCGATCACGAAGAACGACAGGAAGACCGAGAGGAAGATGGCGAAGATGGCATACATTGTTGCAGCGTGAGTGATGGAGAGATAGAGTGAGAAGAGATATTTGGGCAGGATATTTATGTGTCGGTGCGGCAAGCTCGTGGTTGGTTTTTCGTGATTGTTGGAATTATTTCGATATCGCGACGAAATATCTGACCAACACGGGAAATATCTTGTCAATGATAAGAGACACGTTGGATGAGATATGACGAGATATGACGAGAGGAGATAGGAGTGATGGGGCAGGAGATCGATACAAAGCAGCGAATGAGGGAAGGTGGTGGTAGTTGCTTGTTGCCTTCGTTGTTGTTGCTGCTGTTACTCGACGATGCCTTCGCTCGTCAATACGCTGCTCGATCGAGTATCGGATCGAGTGTGGCCTTCGATCGACAAGGGCCGCAACTACGTCAATGGCCTCATTGGTACGACGTGCCACCCTACACTCCAGTCATCTATCGATGCACGTTCCCTCACTCACCCAGTCTCGTGTGTGTAGATCGCTTCTTGCTGCTGATACACATTGCGCTCGTCTTGACGGCCGTGGTGCTGTTCGTCATCGGAGTCAGTGTATCGGTGCGAGCCGGCTTCGAGATCGAGAACGACAGCATTCTCTTTGAGCAATCGACCAATGCCACAGCTCCGCGACCCAATATGCGTCGCACCATGGAGCTGCAGGTGTCGATGCACGGCGCCTACTGGAACAACCGCTCGATGTTGGTCGACGACTTCTTTGGCTTGACGATGGAGGCGTGGGGCATCGGCACCGATCCCGACTCGTTCATGGTGCTCGACAACGACGAGACGTGCATCATGATGTACGTGAGGCCTCACGATTGATTGATCGCTTGATTACTCACTCACTCGAACATACAGGTATCAGAAGTGGGACACGAGGAAGCGCAACTTCTCGGGCAAGCACGTACAACTACGCACTCGAACGTGCCTGTACCATGGCGATCCATCGGGTCGAAGCGTGCCAGTACAATCACCATCTCCCTTGTACAACGAGACCATCGGCACTGCCGTCGGCAAGACGTGGCTCGATCTCAAGATGGAGCGCACGACACTCGAGGGCGCCTTGACTCTCCCGATGGCCGCGTCGCCCATGTGGGACCCGTATGCCATGCAGAAGATTGAGCGAGGTACGCGACGTGCATATGGCGCCGACCACCGCATGGCAGACACTCACACGACCTTGTCGGTGGCAGACTCGCACGCGTGCCGATACCACTACTCGACCGCCAACAAGATTGCCAACGTGCCGCACAAGCTGCAGCTGTCGGTCGTGCACGAGGTACAAGAGTACTTTCCCGACGTGCTGCTGATGGTGCAGAAGGAGCACATTACGCCCGACACCAAGATCGAGATGCGCGGCCTCGAGTACAAGTGGGAGCGCTGGCAGACCGGCATCATTCCCAAGTATAACATCAAGTTCAAGACCGACCTGTGGATTCTGTACTACCTCGAGAAACACGCAGCGCGCGGCTGCTGCGTCGCACCGCGCAGTCTCGAGTACTCGATCCGACTCTACTCGCACGGCCTCGACGAGTTCGACCCCGAGATGCTGGAGGAGATCTTTGAGCGCTACAAGAAGATCTCGCGCACCAAGTACGCCCGCGAGCGCACGACGTGCGACAGCGGCGACCGCGAGATGCTGCTGTGGGGCGTCGGCTTCTGCAGCTGCGGCGTGCTGCTGCTGTTCGCCGTCATTGCACATCGAGTGTTTTATCGACGAGACGAGCCCGTGCCTCCGGCGCCCGAAGGTCACGAGATCGAGATGCACTCGATGGAGCAGTAACGAGAGTAGCAGCAGCACCGCACAGTATGTATTCATCGTTTGCACCGCTCCAGCACACACACTCTCCTGTATTAAAGCCTGAGTCACTTGCCACCAATATAACTGCGTCATCACAATGAGAATCTATTCATCCACGCCAGCAACTGCTGAGATCTCCGCCGGCCGCGAACGCTTGATCGCCAGATCAACACGACGGCACCGTTCGCCGTACAAGTCCTTGATGCAGTGCAGCGAAGCAGCAATGTCGCACGCCATCGCTGCTCGGCCACCTCTCAGCGTGTAAAATCCACCGTGCAGGAGGCCCACGGCAGGTCCCTCTCCCTCGAGCTCGCAGGAACGCTGCACTAGTGCGCCAGAGTCGCCCTTCTGTCCCATGTTCTGCGAGAACTCGTTGCCAACAAATAGCAGCTGCCGGGAGAGTACTTGCGGAACGTCGGTGTAACCAACATCGGCTTCGCCAACACTTGCGCGAGAAGCCTCGCCTCGCTTCGTACCAGTGTCGGTGAGAGTGATCTCGAACATGACGTCCGGTCTGAACCGAATACTCACCATCTGTTGATCAAACCCGACAAGCTCGAACCCGTCCTCTCCGTGTTGCCACAGAAATCCCTTACCGCTCCAAAACGTAAGTGGCGGTATCAGGTGCGAGGTACCAGACCCTCACAACATACCTCGGTTCGGCCTGATATGCTGCCGATCTTGAAGTAGCGAACGCTCGGGGCAGTGACTTGGAGTCTTCCATCACGATCAAATAGGCTCTCCATGCCGGTGACTCTCTTTGCTGCCCTTCGGTATCCTGCTGCCACCTTTCGTTTTCCTTCTGCTGTCACCTCGATGCATCCAACATCGACACCAAAGCCGGCAAAGTCTCCTCGGTGCGCGATTGGTGCTGTGGCCACAGGAGCAGAGATCGTTAGAGTTGGAGTCATGGATACGCAGATGGCACATACTACTCAGCGTACCCCATCCAAGTAGCGTGTAGCTCTCTTCGCTGGCAACCATGCCTTGGAGCTCCTGGAGCTCTTGTGAGTAGCGATCCAGGTCTTGTTTCGCGGCTTGATCCTCCGAATCATCCTCAAGATCACGCTTGCACTGGGCGACTTGCTGCTTCAGTTTGTCCAGCGCTGCGGCGGCATCCTTGGGACACGGTGATTGGATCGGAACTCGACTGCGATTGTCGGTGACCCACTGGCCATCGGCATCTTGGACTTGGGGTCTCACTACGTGCTGGTTTGTGATCGCCACATCCAGCACGACGTCATCAAATTCAGCGGTGCCGAGAGCGCCGAGAGTACCGCGCCGCCACTGGTGATCAAGGTTGGTTCCAACTTGGAACTCTGGCAGGTTGAGCGACTGCGGAACGGCTGCAATGCTGATGCCGCACTTGTCGCGAAAGTCCGACCACGGCTCATAGCAGCCATCGCATACCTTCACGCGATACGTATGGCCGTTATGCTCGAACGTCCGTGGAAGAGCTTGCTCGCCGATCGGAATGAAGCCACGCAGCAGCACATACACGACGATCGCCTCTTCGTTCGATGAGCCTTCCTGGATGAATCTGCTTGGCGCGCCGCACGAGACTGCGACGATGTTCGAGCGGTGTCTCTGGTAAAAGTCTCGGCGGGCAGCTTGGATTGCTTCGAGGGGCACCGACCGATTGCATACTCGAGCAAGCTCAGGAGAGAGCAAGCGCTTGTAGGTGGCTGGCGATGGTCGGTCGGCTCTGTTGATCCGCACCGACATGAACTGAGGATCGTACATGTATCCGGCGGAGAACACCAACAAGGGACATCCAGCGATCGCTCGTGGGAGGTGCGGATACAACAGATGAGGATCGTGTGGCTCTGTGCGAGACATTGAGGAGCGGCAAGTTCGCACGATGTCCAGGCGATGCACGAGAACAGCAACGAGCGGCATCTCGGATTCGATTCCCTCTGGCCAGTGCGAGTGCCGTTCGCTCGCGACCTGCTTGGGAGCTCGAACGAGCATGGCATGCCGATAATTTCCTTCTCCGAGTGACTGGCGGATCTGTAGATGGTCGAGAAGGAACGCCAGCAGCAACGTCGCAGCGGTACGGTCGTCTTGGTCGCACAGAGTTCGAAGCAAGGTCGTGTCGGGCAGTTGCGCAGGTGATGCCACGCCACTAGACGAGGCGAAATGGGCCAGCACGAGTGCGAACGACGAGTGTACGATGGCTTGCTCGTCGAGTGTTGCATCGAGTGAACGCTGTTGTGGAGAGTTATCCGAGCCCGGGGCAGGCTGGTTGCGATGAAGTCGCACAGCCGGACGATGGCTCGATTGGCAGTCTGGATCGGGACAGCCACGCGAGTACCATTGGTGATACTGACAAACGATTCGACCTTCCGAGTCGTAGCAGCCGTAGTTGGGAGGCTTGGCGTGTAGGTATGTGCAGCTTGTGCCATGAGGGCAGCGGCCGTTGAGATTGAACCAATAGCATGGAACCCAAGGCAGCTGGAAGCGGCCATTGTCGCGGTAGCCGAACGTAGCCTCGAGCTGCTGGAGCACCCCATCAATCTGATCCAGATGATGCGTTGCCCCCGAGACAATGACGCCGATATTGACTGACGATAGACCACGGCGCAGCTGCATGTATCGCGAGTTAGGAAGCTAGGATGTTAGATGCGCAGAGCGAGAGTGGCTCTGTTCGCTGGACGCACTTGAGATACAAAGGCAGCAAGGTCGATCTGGCGCTCACGCGCGAACGCCGCAGCAACATGCGCTACCAAGGCCGTCATCGCCTGCTCGACCACTCGCAGTGACACTAAGCTCTGTATCGTTGCTACATACACCATGCTGGACGCAAGGCCTTGCGCAATTGCTTGGCGCGACACGCTTTGCATAGTGTGATTGGGTTCTTCTGTGCGAAGAGCGCGGTACACGACAACACGAGAACGCAACCAACACAAGACGAAGAACATAAGGTTGCAGGGGAGCGTTCCTGCCTTATCAATTCGCTCTCCTTCTTGTTCTCCTGCCCAAGCACACACCCCTCCAACAAGCGAGCTCTGCTGTGGCACTTTCGATAGTATCCACGTACAATATGTCGGCATTGTTGTATGGTGCTGCGGCGGTGGTGCTGCACGTGGTAAACTACAACGCAACTGCGCAGCTCGAGTACCACAATCATATCTTTACCAAGGTATCAAACAATGCCGTGATACGTGCGTGTGTGATAGTGCGGTATCCTCGGGCATCGAGAAAGCGAATCCAACTCTCATGGAGATGCAATGCTCTTGATGGTGCACCTTCTGATTCATTGATTCAATCCATGCTGTTAGATCCTTGGTCGAAATGCTGTGTATTACTACGCAGTGTACTTGGTCGTGAGCGCGCTCGTTCGTGACCACTACATCAACGCCGCAGTGCTCGAGAACGCCAACTCGGTACGCTCGATACACTGACTCATGTCCATACCCAAGGGTTTACTCATTCGCTCATTCGCTCTCTCTCTCTCTCTCTCTCTCTCTCTCTCTCTCTCTCTTGGTGATACCATCAGTTGGTGCTGTTTGATTCGACGGTGGCGACGATCATCGCAGCTGGTTTGTTTGTGTTTGGCATCGGCCTGAACCTGTGGACGCTGCAAGCGCTTGGTATCAAGGGAATGTACAATGGCGACTCGTTCGGATGGTTGATGGATGCACCAGTGACCAACGGCCCGTTCGCGTACTTTAATGACCCGCAATACGTTGGCACCACGGCTGCCATTCTCTCTAGCGGAGTCTATTACCAATCGCTTCATGGTTATCGTATGTTGCAGCGCTGTTGCTGTTGCTTGTTGGGTATCTCTCTCACACACTCGCTACAGTACTTGGCGTATGGGTCGGTATTGTGTTCTACTTGTCGGTCAAGTTTGTCGAGGTGCGTGGAGTGACCGATGTACCTGGGTCTACATCACAGAGTTGCTCGTGTTCTCACCTGCTCATCTCTCTCTCTCTCTCTCTCTCTCACAGGGTCCGCATATTACGTACATTTATGCCAATCGCGCCAAGTCTGAACGAAAGACCAAGTAAACATCCAAGGCATGATTGATTTACAAGGGCGCTTGGGGCGCTCATTCATTGAGATAAAGAGGGAGGGTAAATAGACTTGGTGGTTGGGTGATAGGGGCACAAGGTGGCAGTGCAATGTTCATGGCAAGGAGCTCGTGAGCACGCTCGAGAGGTTTGGCATACTGTACGACAGGTGCGTAGGTGGCGTTGGATGGCGGTTGGCCGACTTACTCCTCATCATCGTACTCATCGTCGTCGTGCTGCTGGTGCTCCTCATGGTGGTGCTCCTCCTCTTCCTCGTCGTCGTCATGATGGTGGTGCTCCTCCTCGTGGTGG
>ERZ778019.3825-NODE-3825-length-10262-cov-4.436759_pt1 | contig 10262 bp, 7 predicted proteins | sample MGYA00375749_ERZ778019 | MGnify/ENA primary metagenome ERZ778019 (study PRJEB29350, sample SAMN05389821) | bioreactor metagenome | isolation source: Ammonium sulfate bioreactor | place: South Africa: University of Cape Town | collected 2014-03-17 ... | reverse complement strand
AGGGCTTTGCTACCGCCATTGCCAATGAAGGTGCACTGCTGGCAACAAAGCATTTACCGCAGATTTCAACGTTTTTAGATAGGTTTTTTGATCGACTGGTTTTTCAAATTTAGAAAGTAAATCAATTGCATATTCAACATCGCTTACATTGAGCATGTACTCAGACTGGTTGCGATTTACCAAACACTCTATATATGCATAAAAAGCAATTTCACTCCGCTGTATAGACTGCTGTGAAGCCCATTCATGCTGTTTGATCGCTTCAGTATATTGTTCTGCGCCTGCATAGGCTTTTGCTAAAGCCACTGCATGTTTTGCACTTGGATATTGCTGTTGAAAATAGAGCAATAAATCAATCTTAGGTTGTTTATCTAAACATTTATCTAGCTGACGTAAATAAAGATTGATTTGTGGCTGTGTTGGTTGAGGTACAACGAAATTAAGCTGATAAACCAAGCATTGTTCATACCATGCATGTTTTCTGGCATGAGATTCATAACTTAGAATAAATTCGTTTTCAATTAATTTGATAAGTTGTGATGTATATAGAATATCTTCATCTGTCTCATGCTGGAATTTCCATTGCTTTGGTAACGAGACTTTAAACAATCTTAAAAAGAAATTTGCACTTAAATCAGGACTCTCCATGCTAACCAACATTAGCTTGTCTTGAGTCGAAAGATGACCTTCTCCCTTTTCGATGCGAGCTAATCGTAATTTTAGAAGTTTGGTAGGCAGCATGCGATTCCTTGCGCATTATTCAACACATTCAGGTCACAAATTAGCATGACTAATATTGTTTTAGCGAACAGGTTTAGACGAGCTGCGACCAATATTGATTGCTCGAATCAATTTAATATTTTAAAGATAGTACAAAATAAGTAAGTTTATGTATTTGAACAACGTAGGATTTTAGCTTTTGCATAATTTTCGCTAAAATAAACAAAATACTATAGGAAACCTTTATGCAATATCGTTGCCCTAAATGCCAAAGCGTTAAAATTATGCCTGTCAGTCAGGGTACAAATAGCCCTCGCCCTAATGTGCCTAAAAGCTTGGTACTTTTAGTGCCTGCTATTTTTATTTTACTGGTGCTGGTGTTAATTAGTGTTGCAATGTGGATTTTTGGGCATGGCGCTGGTCAAGGCCTGCAAATTGCGACCGTTGCAGTATTTATCGTCTGTGTAATCGCGGGCATCTTATTTTGGCGAGATTTGCCTGATTTCAAAATTTCAATGCAGGCTTTTATGCAAGCGCAAAAGCATTGGAAATGCCGTGACTGTAATCACGAATGGCAAAACTAACACGTTGCTCTAAACTCCAATTCACATCAGCTTAGTGCTGATGTGAATGAGTATGTTGTTCATCTTCAACATGTTGATGAGTATGCTGACAATTCATTTCAGCATCATCTTCGATCTGCAAAGTCACTTCGGCAATACCATGTTCATGCGATAACATTTCAATTGCAGCACGATGTAGCTGATTACGATCAACATTCGGTGCAAACAAATGTACGGTAAGATGAATATTCTTCGATGTAATTGCCCAAACCTTCAATTGATGGATACTTTCAACACCATCTAAAGCCAATAGATCACTGCGTAACTTTTCAATATCAACCTCTTCAGGTACACCCTCTAATAAAATATTGATACTTTGTCTGAGCAAAATCCATGTTCTTGGTAAGACCCAAAAACCGATCGCAACTGCAATAATGGTATCAACCCAATACCAGTTGGTGTAATAGATAATCACAGCACCAATAATGACGCCCACAGAACCTAATGCATCACTCAGCACTTCTAAATAAGCACCTTTCATGTTCAAACTTTCAGTCGCACTCGACATCAAAATTTTCATTGAAATCAAATTAATGATTAATCCAATTGATGCGACCACCAACATGCCTATACTTTGAATTTCGGGCGGTTGGGTAAAACGTTGATAGGCTTCGTAAAGAATATACATCGCCACAAAAAATAACATAGATGCATTAAACAATGCCGCCAAAATCTCGAAACGCTGATAACCGAAGGTACGCTTATCATCAGCAGGGCGTTTGGCAATTTTAATCGCTGCTAAAGCAATCGCTAATGCAGCGGCATCAGTAAACATATGTGCAGCATCGGAAAGTAATGCCAAACTCTGTGTGATGATACCTGCAATAAATTCGATGACTAAAAAAGTCGTGGTCAGTATTAGCGCAATCGTTAGTTTTTTTGCATTGCCTTCTGTAACGGCAGCATGACTATGATCATGCCCTTGATGTCCACTCATGTTGGACTCCTTATCATTATCAAAGTAAGGCTGTTCAGCCCCACAGTCGACCAAAGCATGAATCATGCTTTGATCGGTTCAGATTCTTCTTAATAAAATGCTTAATTAAGAAGATAACATAAATGGATTAGATTGCGGTTTCCTGACTTTTTGCTTCTTTAGCTTCATTCATCCAGCGATAAACTACAGGCAAAATCAGCAATGTCAGTAAAGTAGAAGAAATAATCCCACCTATTACAACTGTCGCCAATGGGCGTTGTACTTCTGCACCTGTGCCTGTAGCAATCGCCATGGGAATAAAACCCAACGATGCCACGAAGGCGGTCATCAGAACGGGCCGTAATCGGAGAATCGCTCCCTGCCATGTCGCTTTATGTACATTAAACTGCTCACGAAGCTCTTTGATGAAACTCAGCATCACTAAACCGTTGAGTACTGCGACACCAGAGAGCGCAATGAATCCAACACCTGCTGACATCGATAATGGAATATCTCGCAGCCAAAGTGCGACTAATCCACCTGACAACGCAAATGGCACACCACTGAAGACCAACAGGCTTTCCTTAAAGTTATGAAAGACTGCCATCAATAAAATAAAGATGGTAATTAATGCTAGTGGAATCACAATTTGCATACGAGCCGCCGCAGAAGCCAGATTTTCAAACTGTCCACCAAACTCTAGCCAATAACCTGCTGGCAGAGGTTGTTGTTTTAATGTCGCTTGTAACTCCTGCACAAACGAACCCAAATCACGACCCTCCACATTTGCGGTGACAATGACACGACGTTTACCATTTTCACGACCAACTTGGCTCATCCCTGAAATCGTTTCCACTTTGGCAACATCTTGCAATTGAATCAAACCACCATTCGGCAATTGAATAGGTAACTGCGCTAAGTTCTGTGCTGTACGTTGTTCATCAGGCAAACGAATTTCAAAATCAAAACGACGATCACCTTGCAAAATCTGTCCAACATTTTGACCACCCACGCTCGCTGCAACCACATCCTGAATAGTTTTTACCGACAGGCCATATTGCGCAGCTAATGCATGATTGATATCCACATTAAGCACTGGCAAACCTGTGGTTTGTTCCACTTTGACCGCAGTCGCACCCGAAATTTTCTGTACTTTTTGTGCAATCGCCTGTGCTTGAGTGTTCAGCACATTCATATCATCACCAAAGACTTTGATCCCGACATCACTACGTACACCTGAGATCAATTCATTAAAACGGAGTTCAATTGGTTGTGAAAATTCACTGTTATTACCTGGGATGGTTTCCAAAAATGCCTGCATACGGCTACGCAATTCATCAATGGTTTCTTTCGGATTTTCCCATTGATCATGCGGTTTTAACAAAATCACGGCATCTGAGATATTTGGCGGCATCACATCGGTCGCAACCTCAGCAGTCCCCGTTCTGGCAAATACCGCTTTGACTTCTGAAAAATTCTTCATAATTAACTTTTCAGTGTTTTCCTGCATCCGTAAAGACTGCTCCAAGCCTGTGCTTGGCGAACGCATTTGTTGTAAGGCGAAATCTCCTTCACTCAGTTGTGGCGCAAATTCACTGCCAATTTTGGTCGTCAGTACGCCAGTCAGTACCAAAATGCTCATGGCTAAAGCCACCACCACCATTTTGAATTGATATGCCCAATCCAAAATCTGTTGGTATTTACGTTTTAAGCCTTGCATCCAACGAGATTCTTTTTCTTTGACTTCACCTGTAATAAACAATGCAACCGCAGCCGGTACAAAAGTTACCGACAAAATCATCGCACCCAGCAATGCCATTACCACCGTCATTGCCATTGGATGGAACATTTTCGCTTCTACACCTGTCAAAGCAAAAATGGGTAAATACACCACCATAATAATGGCCTGACCAAACAGGAGTGGTTTACGTGCTTGCTTGGCTGCCAAAAAGACCTCTTTAAAGCGTTCCTGTCGTGTGAGTAAGCGTCCAGCATGATGCTGTGCCTCCGCCAGCCGTCGAATACAGTTTTCGACAATGACCACTGCACCATCGACGATGATCCCAAAATCTAATGCACCTAAACTCATTAAATTGGCACTGATATTTTGTTCAGCCATACCCGTTAAGGTGAACAGCATTGACAACGGAATCACACAAGCAGTAATCAAAGCAGCACGGAAGTTGCCCAAGAAAATAAATAGAATCACGATGACTAAAATCGCGCCTTCTATTAAGTTTTTCTGAACCGTTTTGATGGCCTTATTTACTAAGCTCGTACGGTCATACACCGTTTCAATTTCAACGCCTTTGGGTAAAGTCAGCTGAATTTCCTTGATCTTGCTATCAACCGCTTGGGCAACCGTACGGCTATTTTCGCCCATCATCATCATAGCGATACCAAGCACGGTTTCCTCGCCATTATATGTGGCAGCACCTGTACGCAAATCATGTCCGATCGCCACTGAAGCCACATCTGCAACACGAATGGGTAGACCATTTTTAATAGAGACAGTAATGTTTTGAATATCCTCAACTGTACTGAGCATACCCGGCACACGCACTGTTAATTGTTGTCCATTTTCCTCAATAAAACCTGCGCCTCGGTTTTCATTGTTCTCTTGCAATGCGGTTTGGAACGCTGTTAAAGAAATTTGAAGTTGCTGTAAACGCTTTAAATCAGGTGAAACAATATAGGTTTTGTTGTAGCCGCCAATACTGTTAATTTCAGCCACACCTTTAACACGCTGTAATTGTGGACGCACAATCCAATCTTGGATTTCTCGTAAGTCCATCGCACTATACGGTGTTCCATCTTCTTTTTTTGCATCGGGTTTAGCTTTAACCACCCATTGATAAATCTCTCCAAGCCCCGTAGAAATAGGTGACATCACAGGATCAACCGCATCTGGCAATTGTCCGTCTGCCTCTTGCAAACGTTGATTAATTAACTGTCTTGCCCAGTAAATGTCGGTACCATCTTTAAAAATAATGGTTACTTGCGATAAGCCATAGCGAGAAATCGAACGGGTTTGTTCTAAATCTGGAATACCTGCCATCGCAGTTTCGATCGGATAGGTAATCCGCTGTTCTACCTCTAAAGCGGTATAACCATTCGCTTGGGCATTAATTTGTACTTGAGTATTAGTAATATCAGGAACTGCATCTATCGGAAGCTTTTGATAGCTCCAAATACCAACTGCAATCCACGTCATCACAAATAGCATCACCCAAATGGCATTACGAATCGAAAATTGAATCAATCGATCAAATAAACCTTCAGGCTTGGGGAATTGAGGAGAGTTAATGCCCATGTTCAGCCTCCCCTTTTTCAAGTTCTGATTTCAACAAGAAACTACCTGTTGCTACATAAGACTGGCCCGCACTCAAACCTTGGGTAATTTCGACCCATTGTCCATCTTGGGTACGTTGACCGATCTGAACAGGAATCGCTTTGAAATCAAAACCCTTTTTCTGATTCAGTTGAGCAACGAAAACGACATCTTTACCGTCCACCTGCTGAATCGCTTCAGAACTTACGCGAATTGCAGACGTTTTTGAACCTGCTTGCAATTCAACATTCACCATCAAGTTTGGACGTAATTCAGTTGCATTTGACATCACTTTGGCACGAATCTGTAAACGACCTGTTTGTGCATCTGCTTCAGTCGTTAAACTTTGAACTTGGGCATTAAAGAGATTGCCTGTTTGCAGTGATTTAAATCGAATCTGCTGATTGGGCTGTACATTGATATTCGCTACGGTTGGTAATACAAATTCCAACCAAAGTTGATCTAACTGATCAATGGTAAATAGTTGATCTGCAAGTTGAACATTTTCACCAATAACAATGTCTTTATTACTAATTACACCACTGATCGGTGCAGTTAGCGTATAACGACCACTTGATCCAGAAGCTGCACCAAAGGCACTAAGACGTGAACGTGCTGCTTGGACTTGAATCTGTGCTTGACGATAAGCATTATAAGCACGTTGATAATCTTGTTTGGCAGAAATACCTTGCGACCACAAACTACGTTCACGCTCATAATCCTGCTGAGCTAAATCCAAATTTGTCTGAGCAATTTGTAGATTCGCTTGCTGATCCACTAAGTCTGGTACTAATAAGTTTGCTAAAGCCTGACCACGTTTCACTTGTTGACCTAATTCAACATAAACAGATTCAACACGGCCAGCAAAACTTGGTGAAACATGCGCTTGGCGATCTGTATTCACCACCAATTTTGCAGGAAAAATTTGAACCTGATTCACCTCACCCAAAGCCACTTGTGCCAATTTGACACTATGCTGTTGCATCTGCTCTGCTGTTAGGCTGAGGCTTTCTTCAGCCTCATGTTCCTCACCCTTTTCATCGTGTTTAGGTTCATCTTTTTCATTTTCCTGATGGGCATGTTCCTGCTCACCTTGTGCGGCAGTTTCAGAAGTCTTGGTTTTGTTATTCCATAATAGTCCTACTGCCAAAACGATCGTGAGTGCCGCAATCACAGCGATCCAAAGCCATTGAGAACGTGTTTTTTGTTTCATATCCATCTCTTATTCTCCTACTTGGCTTGGAAAAGCGTTACTTTGTTGCCAAACGCGTTGATTTAATTGCATTAAGGCATCTTTCGCTATGATCTGCTCTACTGGAAGCCCCATACGTGCACTTTGTACTTCCACATTCAATTGCCAGGCTTGTTTAAGGAGTTGAACTTTACGTAAACGGACATCCTGTAACTGAGTTGTGGCTTGTTGCACATCCGTAACAGCAAATTTACCTAAGCGAAAACCTTGCAAAGTCTTTTGCTGAACCTGTATCGCTAAAGGCACTTGTTGGTCATTTAACTGTTTAAATTGCGTTTGTAGTCCACGTAGTTCAGCAAGACGAATATCAATATCCAACTGATTTTGCTGACGATAAAAACGTTGTTGTTGTTGAATCAGTGTTTGCTTCGCTTCCGCAATCTGAATACCGTATTTTTGTGAGTTAAAGATATTGAGCGGAATCTCTACCCCTAAACGAATTTGATTTTCAGTATTTTGATCTGCCGAACGTGTCCGATTTACGCCTAAAGACATAATCGGTTGAGGACGAGATTTTGCTTTGAGCTGATCAATATTGGCTTGTTGACGCTGAGTTTCTAATTGCAAACCTCGCTCAAATAAATTCTCTATATCTTGTCGGTCTGTTTTTACGACTGTGGCACGAGACCAAAGCTCATTGACACTTGGAGCAATCACAAATTGATTAAGGTCACTGCCCCAAAAACTTGCTAATTGCTGCTGTGCAACTCCAAGTTGTAGATCTACTTGTTGATAAATACGCTGATTTTCTAAATGTGCAATACGAACTCGCTCAACATCAACTTGAGCTATATTGCCAGCTTGATAACGCTTCATCGTTGCGTCTAAATTTTCTTGGCTGACTTGTAATTGCTCTGCAATCAAAGACTTTTCCAATTGGAATAATGCCACTTGTGACCATGCATATTGCACAATCAATTCAAGTTCAGCATTGTAGCGTTGCTGTTCTAAATCGACTTGAGTTGCTGAAAGCTGAGCAACTTTTTGTGCTGCACGACGTTGACCAAATAAATCTAATGGCTGTGAAATACCAATGGCAAGCTCTTGATCCTGATTACTCTGTAAACCAGTTTGCTCAATTGAAATGCTTGGATTCACACGTAAAGCACTTTGTTTGAGCTGTACATTCGCCATCTGTTGTTGGGTTTGCCAATTGGATTGGTTGGCTTGATAAGCACGAATTTGCTCAAGAATTTGTTCAAAGTTACTATTTCGCTGCACAACAGTTGCTGGCGATTGATTCACATTGAGTAAGGACTCAGCTGAAACTGCTTGAGCTAAAACTCCCACTGATAAGCCAATACTCAAAATTGACCATTTCAATGATGATAAAAGCAGATGATTTCTAAGCGTACGCTTTTTCAATGCATAGCTACGCTGATTTAAACTTAAAGACATATAAAGCCCCGCAAATAAATAAGGTTGCGGTGGGCTATTTTTCGGCTACCCCACCTATAGCGGGGGTAATACAGGCGGCGGGGTGAGTTGTGATAAATGTGGCGACTGGTACAAATTAGACCAGTAATATTTTTGTTCTATTTCATGCGTTCGTAAAATTGGTTCATTCAACTGCTGTTGAGCTTCGGTCACAACGACATGAAAACAAGATGGCAAATGATCATGATGATCTTGCAAACTTAACGGCATGGGTAAATCAGAAGCATCTTGATCTGCAACTACTGCTTGTTTTTCAGAAGCATCTAAATTTTCAGGAATATGATGCCCAAAATGATTCAACGTACGATATTCAGTCGGCTGTTCATGCGCACAAAAAGCTGCCGCCACATTCCAAAAACTTTGGAACATGAACAAACTCAGCAAGAGTGTCATAAATACAGCAGAACGTTGCACATTACACCAACTGTTCAAAATTTGGGTCACTATAGCAAGTAAAGTACATGTAATAAAATTACATTAAACAAACTAAAACAAGATCGTCATGAAATTTAGCTTTATCGTACAATCCTTGGTTTCTATTTATAATTTTTGAAAATAAAAAAACCAGCTCGAAAGCTGGTTTTTCTTAGACAGGAAATTAACCCGTAATCTTTTTATACTTTGTACGTTTAGTTGCTGCTGTATCCCCTAAACGAGACTGACGGTATGCTTCATATTCTGCATAGTTACCTGTGTAGAATTCTGGCTGTTCATTCTCAAAGGACAAGATGTGCGTTGCAATACGGTCAAGGAACCAACGGTCATGCGATACCACCATCACAGTACCTGGGAATACAAGAATTGCATCCTCAAGCGCACGTAAAGTTTCGATATCCAAGTCGTTCGATGGCTCATCCAGTAAGATAACGTTTGCACCTAACTGTAAGATCTTGGCAAGTTGTAAGCGGTTACGCTCACCACCAGACAATTCACCTACACGTTTTTGCTGATCTTGACCTTTGAAGTTAAACCGACCGATATAAGCACGTGATGCAATTTCGTAATCACCAATTTTTAAGATATCTAAACCGCCAGAAACTTCTTCCCAAACAGTTTTGTTGTTATCCAAGGTGTCACGAATCTGACCAACGTAAGCCACTTTAACCGACTCACCTAAAGTCACTGTCCCTGTATCAGGTTGCTGTTCACCAGTCATCATACGGAATAGCGTGGTTTTACCCGCACCGTTTGGACCCACGATACCCACAATCGCTGTAGGAGGTACAGTAAACGTTAAGTTTTCGTAAAGTAAGCGACCATCGAATGATTTACTGATGCCTTCAACTTCTACAACTTTATTTCCTAGGCGTGGGCCAGGTGGAATATAAATTTCAGAAGTTTCGTTACGCTGTTGGAACTCACGAGAGTTAAGCTCTTCAAAACGCTCCATACGCGCTTTGTTTTTCTTTTGCTGACCTTTGGCATTTGAACGAACCCATTCAAGTTCTTTTTTCAATGCTTTCGCAAAAGATTCTTCTTGCTTGTTCTCTTGTTCTAAACGCGCATTCTTTTGTTCTAACCAAGAAGAGTAGTTACCTTGGTAAGGAATCCCCATGCCACGGTCAAGTTCAAGAATCCACTCAGCAACGTTATCCAAGAAATAACGGTCATGCGTAATCGCAACGATCGTACCAGGGAAATCTTTCAAGAAACGCTCTAACCAAGACACTGATTCAGCATCTAAATGGTTTGTCGGTTCGTCAAGAAGTAACATGTCTGGCTTAGAGAGCAATAAACGACATAATGCAACACGACGGCGTTCACCACCTGAAAGCAATGATACATCTGCATCCCAAGCTGGAAGATTCAATGCATCTGCAGCAATTTCAAGCTGATTATTCAGATTGTGTGCATCCCAAGCATGGATGATCGATTCTAATTTTTCTTGCTCTTTTGCAAGTGCATCAAAATCTGCATCTGGGTCTGCATATTCTGCAAAAACTTGATCAAGACGTTCTAAAGCATCAAGCGCTTCACGTACGC
>ERZ778019.3817-NODE-3817-length-10288-cov-3.721880_pt1 | contig 10288 bp, 11 predicted proteins | sample MGYA00375749_ERZ778019 | MGnify/ENA primary metagenome ERZ778019 (study PRJEB29350, sample SAMN05389821) | bioreactor metagenome | isolation source: Ammonium sulfate bioreactor | place: South Africa: University of Cape Town | collected 2014-03-17 ... | reverse complement strand
TCGCTCCTTCCTCACCACACGCGCAACCCAACCCAACCCAACCCTCGCTGCGTGTGGCTACCGCTCTCTCTCTTTCTCTCTTGCTCTCTCAGTCTCGCTCAATCTCCTAGCTGTAGCACACACACACGCACACCAAATACTCTTCTCCATGGACGGTGATCGAGGCTCGTCGGCTCCCGCGAGCGATGCCGCCCACCTCGACGCTTCATCGAGCCACCAGGACAAGAGCTCTCACAAGTCCGACTCCAAGAAGGCGCATAAGAAGGACAAGGCCGCTGCCGCTGCTGCTGCCGCCGCCGCCGCCGCCACCACCGCTGCTGCTTCTACAACTACCACTGAGAGCACCAGTGAGCCAGTGAGTCCTCGTCGCGTGTCCATGTCGGCGCCAGCCAGCGAACCGAGCCCACGCAAGGAACGCAGCCCTCGTACGACCGACAATGCCGCGCCGCACGATAGCAGCAAGAGCCCTCGCCGTTCATCGGCGCCCTCGGCGGCGCCCGAAAAGAGCCCTCGCAAGGAGGCTCGCGTCAAGAGCCCGCGTTCCTCCAAGGACCGCGGCGGCAAGGAGGCCGCCGGCGCCGAGCTCGATGCCGCCGCCACGGCCGACGGCGCTCGGCACAGGAGCACCGGCAAAGCCAAGAAGTCGCGCTCCAAGAGCCTCCCGCACGGCGAGCTCGACAGCCTCGATCCCAGGAAGGACCGTAACGGCAACCGCAAGCAACCCAAGACGCTCGACGCCCTCCTCGGTACCACGGAGGCCGTGCCGAGCGTCAGCGAGCGCAAGGCGCAGCTGAAGCGCGTCAGCTCGGCCGGCAGCAGCATCCAGACCACGAGCAGCCTCGCACCGCTCTCGCACAAGGCCGAGCAGCCCGCCTCCAAGAGCACCTCGACTGACGCTACCCTCGAGACTACTGAGCAGCTCGCTGCTGCTACTGATGGCGATGATGGAGGCGATGGAGGTGGTGGCTCGCATTCCGTCTCGTCTGAAGGCGCTGCCGCTGCCGACGAGCACCATTCGCTCGCCAAGGCCGCCGATGCGGCCGACGCGCCGCCGCTCGGCGATACGACGCTGAACGAACGCCCGAAACGCGGCAAGCGCTCACAGAAGGATCGAAAGGCCGCTCTGATGCAGTCCGAGCTCCAGGAGCGACAGGTCAAGGACGTCGATACCGACACCGAGGACGAGAGCAGCCGGCCGCGCAGCGCCACCACCACCTGCATCGACGGCGTCAAGTACATCGACCTCTCGGGCAATCGGCCGCCCGACTCGGCGCCCACGGCCTTTGCGATCGCGCCCTCAAGCTCCAACAACTCCAATCCACCGGCTACCAGCGCTACGAATAGGGTACATCATTCATTCATTCAACCAATCACTTTCACTCATTCAATCATTCACTCGCTCACGCTTGGTGCACTCTTCACAGCGAACCGAGCGACTTCGAGCCCGAGCACCGATCACAAAGCAAGAATCTGCGCCGTACAAGGCTCGCAAAGGTAGCGATGGTACCGGTGGCCCAGGCGGTGTTACGATACCTGGCAAGGCCAAGTTCTTTGGTATGCGAATACCGAGCAGCACTAGCATCGATCTCTCTCGAGCTCGCGCTCGCTCGCGTGCTTACTCACTCACACACTCACTCTGGTGGACGTGATAGCGATACTGGATAAGTTTGGAGGCACCTCGTCCAAGAAGAAGCCGGCCGATATCACCATCAAACGTAGCAACTCCAACTCGCAGCTACCAACCACATCGAACGAACTCACTCGCTCGCTTGACGCATCGCCAAACAACTTCAATTCCGACCTCACGACTACCACTACCACCACGACCGCCACTCCCGGTACAGCCAGTGCCGATTCTACCGTAGCCCGCGTACCATCGGCCAATAGCTCGCAAAGCATGCCGACCGTCGCAGCCGCCAGCTCACCTCCGACCACGAGTGCCATAGCAGCCGCCGCCGCCGCCGCCACAACCACTCCCATGGGCGCACAATCAACCGACTCGGACCTCACATCGTCCTCATCGACTCCCGGCGTCTCGTCGCCGTTGACCGACTCGGACGCCTTATCTCCGTCACCGGTCGTTCCTGAGCAAGCGGACGCCAGCCCGCCCAAGCGCACTCGCCCGCTGTCGGAGCGCGAGAAGGTCCTCAGCGAGCTGTTACACACCGAGCGCGACTACGTGAGGGATCTGTCGATCCTTATCGAAGTGTTCTTCCAGCCGTGCAAGGAGCGCAGCATCCTCTCGCAACAGGACCTCACGACGCTCTTCAACAACCTCGAGGTATCCCTCCCTCGCTCTTGCGCCGCGCGGCGTGTGCCCTATCCACATGGTGCTAATCGTGAGGTGGTGGTCCACAGATCTTGTACGACCTCAACGGCGAGATCTTGGCCGATCTCGAGCGCCGTATGGCGTCGCTCGGCCTCGGTGAATCTGAGCCACTGATCACCGTGGGCGATATCTTCCTTCGCTTGGTACCAATCTAGTCGTTCGAGCTATATCGTGCATGGAATTGAAGTCAGGTGCTGACTGCTCGCTCGCTTTGCAACGTGTTAGGCTGAATACTTTAAGTTGTACACGCACTATTGCATCAACCTCGACAACCAAAATCGAGTCTTCCATCAGGCCGAGCTCAACGAGCAGTTTGCCGAGTTCTTGAAAGAATGCAAACGAAATCCACGCTGCAGGCAGCTCGAGTTACCAGACTTTCTCATCAAGCCGATGCAACGTCTTTGCAAGTATCCCTTGATCTTGAAGGTGTGTGTTGCGGCGGTCGAGCCTCGTCTACGTTGCAGCTCGAGCAGTGCACTGAACTCACCGTTGGGGCGTCACACTCATTGCACAGGAGCTGCTCACTCATACGACAGAGGACCATCCCGACTACGACAATCTCGTTGCAGCTCGACCCAAGGTTCAAGATGGTGCGTGCTCGATTCTCGGTCTCGTTGCGTCGTCACTTGGATGCCGTACGCTTGCCGCTTACTTGCTTGTTGTGCTTGGCAGTTGTTCGCTACGTGAACGAAAGAAAGCGCGTGGGCGAGAACCAGCAAATCATCATCGATATCCAGCATAGCATCGAAGGCTGCGGCGTACGTTGCTGGTGATTCGAGGTCTGCGTGCCGCTCGTTTCGTGTCATTACTCATCATACCATATGGTGCTTGCGGTTTGTAGCGCCTTCTTGAGGCATCGAGGAGATTCATCAAGCAAGGCCAGCTGTTCACCTACGAGAACAAGCAGCGCCACCGACGCCAGATCTTTCTCTTCAACGACTTGATCCTTCTCGCCAAGCCCAAGAGCTCCAGCGTATTCGTCTCCTCGGCCGAAGGCACCGAGTTCCAAAAGTACATCAACGTCGCTCGAGTGCCAATGGAGCACGTTCGCATCGTCGATGTCGCTGATGCCGGAGGTACGTCTCAAGCCAGAGAACGCGTGCACTTGCGTGCAGGCACTAAACGTGCGTGTGCGAGAACAGAGGTCAAGAACGGCTTCGAGCTGGCGCGCAAGGATACGCAAGAGAAGTTCACCATTCTTTGCGATACGCCCGATATGAAGCGTGAGTGGATTCGCAACATCAAGACCATCGTCAAGGAATACCAAAAGGCCGAATACATTGCGAACAAGGATCGAATGTTGCGAGGTACGTGTTGCACTAGGGCGACTCTCTTTCCTTCACTCACAGGCTCACTTGGGCATCTCGTACAACAGAGGCCGAAGCTCGTGAAGTGCGACGACTGGCCTTCCGATCTCTGGCACAATCGAGTGCCGAGCCGACACACGGTACCAACCATACACACACACACTCTCTCTCTTTCTCTCTCATATGTAGTATCGCGCCGCTCACGAGTGTCGTTTGTTCCCATAGACCAAAACAGCGATGCTTGGACGCTGGGCTTGATACTCTGGTCTATGTACACACAAAGGCCGCTTTTCGAGGGCTTCACTCCTGCGCAGGCGGCCATTGCATTGATGACGCGACAGTTTCATCCTGAGATCACGTATGCCACGCACGCATTGGTGCAACTCGCTTCGACTTCGCACCTACTCACCAAGAGCGCTCTACTTTCGATCGTATGTAGCCCCGACATTCCCGACTCGTTGGCAGAGATATTGCAAGATTGTTGGCTCGAGAACCGCGACGCCCGCCCGAACTTCTCCATGGTATATGATCAGATCCGCTTGCTCGACGATGTTCAGTGGCCAGCCACGAAGCCCTTCAACCTGTGAGCACGAGCGCGCTGCCGCTCGCCGCTGGTTCGGTTCGCTGCCTGCCGCCCGTGTACATTCCCAACGCTCCCTCTCTCTCTCTCTCTCTGCGTGCATCCTCTCCGACTCGTTGCCGTGTACTTGTATCTGACCCGCTCGCCGCAGACCGCTTTCGAATCGTTTATTACACTGTACACACACCCTATCCAATCGGTCACGGACGTTGGTGCTTCTTCTTGCGCCGCTTGGCATCCAGTGGCGCTGCTTGTGCCGGCTCAGCGAGCTACAGTCGCAACAGTGAGTACGAGAACCGCTGCGTGCAATCGTCGCGACGGCATACCCTCTTGAGCTTGCTCCGAATGGCAAGGATGGCGTCGTCGACTGTTGTCGGTTCGAGTTCGCTTGCTTCTGCTCCTGTTGTTGTTGTCGCGGGGGCCACGAGGACGTTGCGTGGAATGTGCGATATAATGGGCTGAGCTGCTGGTGGCGGCGGTTCTGGTGCAGCAGGAGCGTCATACAATATCGGTGTCGGTGTCGGTGTCGGTGTCGGGGTCGATACGATATCCGCGGTGGCAGCACTTGGCGGAGGGGGCAGTGGCGGCAACGAAGGAGCCACACGGCGACGTATGTGCTCGCGACGATTGTGGAGCTTGGCAGCCGTGTCCTCGGGGCGCTCCTCCTCGGGCGCATAGCGCACTTGGATGTGTCTTCCGAAGAAGAAGTACTCGTCCAGCTTGCGCTTGGCCCTCCTGGACCACCGGCTGGTATCAACACGGGACCGAGTCCTCGGTTCTGCTCGACACACGCGCACGCACCTTGCGTCATCTATGTTGTGGTATCGGAACCAATGCACGTCGGTGAACTTCTCGCACTCGGCGTCGTGCAACACGCGATGCCTGTGCGGCAGGATGACACTCAGCTCGATGATCGCGCATGCATCACCGAGCGATAGCACTACATACTCCAACTGCCCGTATTGAGAGAACAACGCAAGGAGCTCCTGTTCGGTGCCGAGCGATGGCACGCCTGTTACGATCAGGTAGCTATCGCACGCATTGATTGGTTGGTTGGTTGGCGTCAGCGCAGCAAGCAAGCAAGCAAGCAAGCCCAAACACATACGCAGACTCCTTCGCGATGGTATACACTACGGTTGCGGGATCCTTGCGCCAAGAAGAGCGATACTTGGGTCGGTCCGCGGCCATCACGCGAGCGGCACCAAGCAAGCGAGCAACAACCAAAGAACAGTGAATCGACTCCCGATTCATTGATGGATAGATTGGATTGATGGATTGATCGATTGAGCTACGGCACCACACAAGGAGCGCAACATTGGTCCGATGCTGCAGTAGCAGCAGTAACAGCAACAACAGCACGGTGCATTCCATCAGGGCACGGTTCGCACGGCGCGAGGCCTTCACTGCAGAGTGGAATGCAAATGCCGCAGCAGTTATCGGGCGACCTTTGCGATACGGTGCCCGGGAGGCATGGGGCGCACTGGTACGAGAGGCAGCTGAACATTACCCACCAGAGCAATGCAAGGTAACCTGCGAATAGCAGCAGGCAACACCTAGTACGCGGCTCCATATCGAGAGCGATGCGCTTGCTGGCTGGCGAATGCAACAAGGCTCGAGCGGTGCCGAGAGGATGCGAGGAGCGTGCGCATGTGGGGCACCACGTGGCAGCCAACATTGCGCGCCAATCGAATGAACAGTGCGCGTTACCACTCACTGTATGTATGTATGTATGTATGGATGTATGGTACAGTTGCTGCTCTAACGCAGTCTCAAATGCACGCCGAGAGGATTCATTCACTGACCCTTGCTTCGGTTGAGCGAGGAAGTGGAGCTATGCAGGCTGGCACCCGATGAGCCCAACGATCGTGAATTGTCGTCCGATGACAGCTGGAGAGCGTCGGTTGATTGGAATGAGTGAGTGAGTGAGCTGGTTGGTTGGGCTCTCGTTCTGACCTACAAGCGACGCACGGTACCTCGAGGGATGGAGTGGGCGTGGTCGGCCTTCTTGTGCCGAACACTGCGTGGTGGCCGGTAATGTGGCCTGTGCTGTTCAGGAGCGTGCTGCGCGCCTTCAACTCTCGCAGTCGCTCCGAGTTCACGGATGAGAACGTGCGTGATAGTGCCGGCTGTCGGCAGGCGAATATCATCAACCGTGTGGTCAGTGAACCAAAACGCCACCAGCCAATATGCACTGCACTGCACTGCACTGTCCGTACCTTGGGCAGCGCCGTTGGGATCGGAGCCAATGTAGCAAGCGACGACACCGACCGAGCTGCAGCACCACCAGTTGCTTGTGAGCGATTGAGTGCCATGTTCGAGTTGCCTCGTTGGATCATTCGCAAGAGCTTCTGGGTCGAATCTTGCTCAATGAAAGATGGCTCGTTCTCGTGCTAAGACAGGGTGCGCAAGTATCGCGAGTGAGTAGTGTGGTGGTGACAGGCAGTGGAGGAGGCGGCTGAAGCGTGCCACGTACAAAGGCTTGCGAGGTGGAGCGGCGCAGCAGCTTCTCGCGGTATCGCTCTCGCGACTGCTGCAAGACCTCTGGGCTCTCCTCAGCCGCATCGGGAATGTCAGCGAGATCGAGCGTCGTGGTTTGGTCCATCCAATCGTCGCCGACCGAGAGCGAGAGCGTGGAATCTTGCGTCGCTGGCTGTGACGACGAGTGGTCGGTATCGGACTCGCCGCTGCCGCCACCGCCACTGCTCGAACTCAGGCTCGAGAGCTTGCGAGCGACGCGCGACGAGAGACTCGACGATGCATGGACGGCCGGCGCACGACGTGTTGCGGCAGCGAGCGCATCGTCCTTGCGTGCGGCTCGGAGCGACTGCTGATGGCCGAGTTGCTTGCGTTGTTCGGCCGTTTCCATGTAGCGCTGCAGCGTCTCGGCGTCGCGTTCGGCCTCCCATTGCGCATGGAGGTTGTGGTGGACATTGACAGTCTCGTCGTCCAACTCGTCGTCCGGCTCGTCGTCGATCAGATCTTCGAGCTGCTCGTCATCGCCGTCATCGCCTTCGTCTTCGTCATCGCCATCGTCACCTTGCTCGCTTGCCTGATCCGAGTCGCCGTCGCTCTCCTCGGCCTCGTCGTCGACAAAGTCCGCGGGCTTGAGGTGCGTGGCAGCCGAGGCTCCGAGAGCCACGTCGTCCTCCATGTCCAGCGTGGCCTCGTGCACCAACTCGAGCTCCTCCTCCTCTTCTTCTTCCTGCTGATCGACTTCCTTGCGGCTTTGTGTCGAAGCACTGCTGTTGTTCGACTGGAGGCCAACTGCAATGGGGCTCGTGGCCTTGGCAGCGGTGGCGAGCGTGGTCTTCTTCGTAACGTTGCTGGCAGCACCACTGCCAAAGAAGCTGCGAATGTCGGAACGGCCTTTGACGAGTGCCGCTGGAGTGTTCTTGTTGTTCTTGTTGGCACTGCTGCTGTTGCTGGTAGTGGTGGTGTAGGAGGTGGTCGATGGTTGGGGTTGCTTGCAGGCCACCGGAGCTGGTGAAGAGGAGCTCGGAGCGGTGGCTGCTTCGCTGACACGATCGGCATTCACCGAGGCCACGACAGCTTCCGAGTCGAAAATGTCGGCTGTGAGTGATTGCGAGTAGTGGAGATCGAGTGAAGCATCGAGTGACGACGAGATTGACAGACTGGAGCGACCGTCACTCGGTGGCTCGGCGTGAGATGGTGCGAGATCAGAGAGGTCGAGTGTCAGAGTTTGCTCATCGTGCGAGCCGGAAGAAGCACCGTCGTCGGTGGCAGCGCCGTCTCGTTCAGACGCTGCCTGCTCACGCATTCGTGCTTCGGCGTAGGCCGAGAGCTCGCCGACAAAGTCGTACTCGAGGCTGAGCGTCTGCGGCATGTGCATGCTTGGAGCCGGAAGAATGGCCCGCGGTGGCTCGACTGTGACTGCGTCGCTCGTGGCGGCAGCACGCTTACTGGCCGGTAGCTCGGGCACCTTGAAGACGATGGCCGACGAGGACACCTTGGGTTTGGTCTGGTTCGCTTTGGCTTGGCTCGGTTGCGAGAGGTGTGCTCGCTGGCTCGTGACCGATTGACTCGAAGCCACGTTCTGCGGCAAAGCTTGCACGCCCGACGAACTCGGCTCTTCGGATTCGCTGTCCATCGGCGGGAGAATATCGAGCTCGATCTCCTCGTCGTCGGCTTCGAAGATCTCTTCAGGTAGGTCGTCCGAGAGCTCGCTGGCGTCATCATCCGACATTTCAGACTCGGCCTCGACGAACATTCGCTCATCGTTGTCATCGTAGAGAGCCGGGGCAGTGGAAGCCGCCGCAGAGTCCTTGGTGGCTCGTCGTGCCGTGTAGCGAGGCTTCTTTGGCACAGGCAAGTTCAAGTCCTCGCATCGAGCAGCGACCTGGATCATAGATGTCGGGTGTCACACACTTTCGAAGAGAGAAGCAAGAGAACGAGAGAGAGAGAGAGAGAGAGGCGAGTTACCTTGGCAAACAAGTCCAACACGGAGAGCATCACCGGTTCCTTGATAGGGAGAGAAATGACGCGCTCTACTCGGCAGAAGGCCCGCATTTCGCCTCAGTACCTCGAATCGAGCATGAGGTGGGATCGAGTAGAGTGAGACGTACGCCGAAAGACTCGTTCGGTCTCGCGCTGCAGTGCAAGGGTCTTGTTCTTGATTTGCTTCTTGCGGCCATGGCGAGTGATGCCGTAGTACTCATCGTCGTTGTCGTTGTCGCTATCATCGCTGTCGTCGCTGTCGTTCAATTGCAATACGTCGTCGAAGCGAATGGCATCGGAATCAACGAGCTCACTGGAATCGACTGCCGAACAACCACCAGCAGCAGAAGCAGCGGCCTTGGAGATGCCACGACGCTTACTGGTCGAGCGCGTAACACTCGAACGTGGCGGCGATGGCAAGAATTCCTCGTCGTCCTCGTCTGGCGTGCGCCGCTTGCGCTTCGATGATGGCTTGGTGGTGACCGAGGCCTCGCTCGCGTCAGAGTCCGACTCGTGCTCGTGCAAGTGGCGCTGATCGAGCGTGTTCTCCTTCTCCGTGGAACGAGCAGTAGCGCGCAGCATGTGGTGGTACTTGGAGCGCGATTCACCGGAAGAGCTTGCAGCGGCAGTAGCGGCGTTGGAGGTCGGAAGCACGATGCCAGTGTCGAGAGCGCTGTAGTGTTCGTAGCCAATCTTGCTCGATGTCGTCGGTTGCGACTGCACCGAATCTGAGGCCAGAGATCGAATGCGCCTCCTCGCGCTGGAGGACTCGCGAGAGTGAGCAGCACTCACACGCTCCTTGGCGCTTGCTGCCGCCGAGCGCTCGTCCTCCTCTTCGTCGTCGTCGTCGATGATAAAGAGTTGCTCCTCGTCCTCGTCCTCAACTTCCGCAAGGACATGCAATGAGCGCGTTGGTTTGGACGGTTTGAAGGAGAGAGAAGCAGCGCCTCGCTGATCGTCACTGTTGTCATCATCATCGGATTCGACCAGGGTCGCTGCTCGCCGAGTGCTGGCTGAGCGCTTGTGGCTGACGTTCTCGGTGGCCGCTGGCTTGGTGGGCGCTGCGGCTATAGTGCCGTCATTGCCGTCATCGCTGCTGCTATCGCTCTCAATGTCGAGCGAGAAATCGTCGACGGCAGCGAGCTTGGCCTTGAGCGCTGCCGTGATGGCGCCCTCATCGAAGCTGCTGTGGCGAACGCCATCATCGTCGTCATCGGCATCGCTGTCGTGCGTCTGATGGCTGACAGAGTCGCCTCGGTAATCGAAGAGCAAGTCCTGCTGGCCGGCAGGGGCATGATCCTTTCGTGAGGTGGCCGCCGACTTGCGCGATGTCGCGTACGTGATACTACACGCATCAGCATCAGCATCAGCATCAGCATAGGGTTAGTTTCGCAGGAGGAATCCAGTTGAGCAAGTGAACGTACGCGACAGCAGGCGCTGCCATTCTGTGATTGCAGCAACAAATACGTGTCTCTTACAGTCAAGGCCGAGATGTGTGGTACGTAGGTAGGCGAGTGTGTGGTAGGCAGGTATGGCGATCGAGGAAGGTAGGTCGCCAGCCAGCCAGCCAGCGAGCGAGGTACGCGAGGAACCAACGGTCGGCATTGGCGGGAAGAA
>ERZ778019.3809-NODE-3809-length-10323-cov-11.763927_pt1 | contig 10323 bp, 8 predicted proteins | sample MGYA00375749_ERZ778019 | MGnify/ENA primary metagenome ERZ778019 (study PRJEB29350, sample SAMN05389821) | bioreactor metagenome | isolation source: Ammonium sulfate bioreactor | place: South Africa: University of Cape Town | collected 2014-03-17 ... | reverse complement strand
TTTGCTCGAAAATAAAAATTTCCCAAAAGTGGATGGGTCTCCATGGATCGACCCATATATGATTTCCTGTATAAAGTATGACAATATGTGCAGTGCAAATATATTTGCCATATTTACATAGTCTTTATTGCTAAATTTTATAATACATGATGTGTCATGAGTATTTATGATGATATTTATTTTAATAGGAAAAGATGAATAAACCAAGAAAAAAAAGTGATTATATATGAATAGAGGATGACGGAGTTAAATTCATTTTTCCATTGATGTTATTTTATAATCTTATACTGAACAACTACCACGACCTGATGCACGACAGCAGAATGGACCCCATTCTCCAAGTACAGGAGCATCACGACAACAATTCGAAAAACAGCAATTAGGGAAAACAGGACCGTTATAACAATCCTGACGTTTATTAACGACATGTTCATTGGATTCATGAGCTTGACAGCTGATTGCCATTAAAGCGAAAATGACAATCAAACAAATAAATTGAGCCATATTTTTCATTTTTCTTTGCTGTTATTCGATTTAAAATATAAAAACTTGCAATCATACATTGACTTTTTTATATATTGGATCGATAGAAAACACAGATGTCTTTTTCTCTCTCTCCAAAGATTGCAGATTAGATAGCCTATATTTCATGTACTTTGCACAAAGTCCAATATATTTATTTTCAATTTAAAATAAAAAGTAGGCAACAAAAAAAGTCAATAACAATCATCCTTATCCTCAAGTTTAAACAGTTTAAAAATATTATGTATTAGTGATATGAGGTGAATCACTAGTACATTCGACAAACAGAAGTATTATAATCCGCAATGATGATGATGATTCTAATATTTAATTGTTTAACGCATTGTCCATCACCACACGAGAAGAAGTTACTCAGAGGTTGTTTTTTTTTCTAATAAAATATCATTTTCATAATTTATCAATTGAACACATTCCATATCTCTCAGCTTCCTCATTGAACGATGGGTGAGTGCAATTGTAGAAATCTTCATTTGATTCATTTGAAAGTAAACCCCTTCCCGTAATAAAAGCCCCCGGGGGCTTCTAATCGGACTCGTGAAAATTTAGACCCAAAAACTCGGAAAAAACCAAAAAAGATCCAAGGGGCTTCTAATCAGAGGGGGGCTTCTAATATGGGAAGGGCTTTTATTCTGGAGTGAGTTTTTTTTATAAAACATGACTTTATATAGGGCGAGAAACTATCGTTATATCTATAAGCAAATATACGTGTCGTATAGAAAAAAAACGACAAAAGAAAATCAATATTAGTAGTATCTTGTTCGTTTATATTTATCTGTCGTGCTAAATTCTTTTATTTGCATTTGCAGAATATTAGAAAAAAAAACTTTTAGTAGTCGACGCCAATGTTAAATTGAAATCAATATCATTTTTTTGTATTCGATGATTATCAAAGTCAGTAATGTACATCGTTTGATCATCGTCAAAACAAATACTAAACGGATGATTGAGTCGATTGAATAGATTTGTTTCTGTTTTATTTGTCTCACTATTTTCCATGGGAATACAAACTGAAACTTGACTAATAAAAGATGTTGATTGTTGTTGAACAGTGACATTTCATTTTGTTGATCGTTCATATTCAAAGATTGAATAGTTTCATTCAAGTGTTGTTCGATTTTTTCTATTGATTTGCAAAGTAAAAGAATTGTCGTAATCTTTGTGTGTCTTCAAAAATTATCATCAAATGTTTCTTAGTCTTCATTGAAATTAAAGACGATTTGCTCGACATCATGTTGCCAAGACATTCTTTTCAAAGAATCTCATCTGTACAGATTAAATGCAATTAATATTAAACGTGAAATGGTTTTATTACGAAATATATGTATTTTAGTAAGCATTTTATTTTTCAGTGGAGTACCTTATATTGTTCTTATCATTTGCCATGCATTTACAATTGAATCTGCGCCGGAATGTTTAGTATCTATTAGTTGTTAGTTTGATTAATATTTGCGGATCATCCATGACAATTGCTTTATTTTACTTGAACAAAGATATTAAAAAAGACACAAAGACTAAACTAAATGATTTTTTGACTCGATTTTTTATTTATCCATGAGTTGAAATTTTTACAGCGCCTTCAATAAATATTGCATGTTTAGAGGACAAACTGTACAGTGAATCATAATAGCTATTAAGTGTAGGTAAAAAACAGCAAGTGTTTCGTTCTTTATTTGTCATAAACAGAACAATGGCGACAGCAGCAAGTCGAAATTCTTGTTTCGTATGTGGAAGTGGAAAGGAAAAGGCGACTTATAAATGTGAAGGATGTTTGAAAAGTTATTGTAAAAATCATTTACAAGATCATCAGAAAGAATTAGAATTACAACTCGATGAGATCGAAAATGAAAGAAATATTTTTCGACAAACTCTTTCCGAACAAATTAAACAACCGAATAAACATCAATTAATCCAACAAATTAATGAATGGGAACAACGTTCAATAAAGAAAATTGAAGAAACTGCGGAAGAAAAATAGACAACTCACATTAAAACAAATAAGCGGACATTTTGAAAGGATTGAAACCGGATTGAAACATTTCACTGACGAAATCAAAGAAACTCGACAAGAAAATGATTTCAATGAACTGAATTTAAATGATTTAAGAAAAAAACTCGAAAAACTACAACAACATTTGAATAATCCTGCGAATATTTCATTAAGAGAAGATACTTTATCATTATTTATCAACAAAATCTATATCTATGTGGATGATACACGCAGTATTCCAATTACTTTGAAGTGGAAACAAAATGCAATAACTGTTGCTGGAGGAAATGGTGGAGGTGAGAAATTGAATCAATTGAATCAACCTTGGGGTATCTATATCGATGATGATAAAACTGTACATGTTTCTGACTATGACAATCATCGTATTGTTACATGGAGGAAAGGTGCAACAAGTGGTGAAATCGTAGCTGGTGGAAATGGAGAAGGAAGCAAAGATCAGCAATTAAATAGTCCAACAAACGTTATTATAGATAAAGTAAATGATTGCCTAATTATTACTGACTACGGGAATAGTCGGGTAGTTCGATGGCCTCGTCGTAATGGTAGGAAAGGAGAGACAATCATAAAAAATGTTAAATGTTCTGATGTAATCCTGCATAAAAATAAATATTACTATGTCTGTGATAGTGAAAAACATGAAGTAAGAAAGTGGAAAATAGGTGAAAAACAGGGAGTTCTCGTTGCTGGTGGAAATGGTTGTGGAAATAATCTCAATCAATTGAATACACCACAGTGGATCTATATTGATCAAGATGACACACTATATGTATCAGATTGTCTAAATCATCGTGTAATGAAATGGGCAAAAGGTGCAAAAACAGGAATTATTGTCGCTGGTGGACATGGTGAAGGAATTGGCTTAAACCAATTGGCAGCCCCTCAAGGAATATTTGTAGATAAATTAGGTACTCTTTATATAGCGGATGGTCGTAATGATCGAATAATGCGGTGGGAGAAAGATGCAAAAGAAGGTAGCATTATTGCTGGTGGAAATAACAGAGGAGACCGACCCAATCAGCTCAGTCGCCCTGTTGGATTATTATTTGACGAAGAAAACAATATCTATGTTGCTGATTATGATAATCATCGAATACAAAAATTTCTAGTACATAATTGAAATCACAAGTTTGATTGGCCTATTTTCATTTTAAATAAAGAAAAATAGAGCAAGACAAAAAAAATGTCGTTCTCAATCGTTTCATTTTGTTTAAAGTGACATGGAATATGTATTATCGACTTTCACAGTCGTATTGAGCAAGACAGAAATAGTGTTGCGTTCCTGTCGTTTTTTTTATTCATTATTACTTTGTATTTTAAGTGCTTTCTGTTCCTCTCAACTTTGAGCGAAGACAGATTAATTATAGAAAAAGACAATATAAGCAGTGTAAAGACAGAAGTTGAAAAATAAGACGTCATGTCAAACACAGCAGAAACTCTTAAGAAAATCTCTCGTTATTTGAATTATATACTCGCCGTACCAATGATTACATTTGGTATGATCGGATCCATATTAACAGTCACTATGTTCATTCGGCGACAAATCTTTTGGAATAATCCAACAATTACTTATCTTCTTGCTGGTGCAATTATGACTGCTGTTCATTTACCAACAATTTATTTAGCAATTATACTTGCTAGTGGTTTTGAAACGTACGTTATGATGAAAGATAATATTTCATGTAAATTATTTAATTATTTTCTCTATGTCACAACTGCTGCAGCAATTTCGTTTCCCGGTTGGGCAGCATTCGATCAGTATGCATGTACGAATCGTGCTGCGAATTTTCGTCATCGTTGGAGTTCAATGCGTTTTGTTCGACGTGCAATTTTTGGTACGATCTTATTCTGGTTAATTTTCTATTTACCCGTTTTTATTTTAACAAATATCAATGCAAGCGGTTGTTCAATTGAAATTCTCTTTGTTCGACAATTGAACAATTATGTTTTTACACCATTAGTATTCACGATTTGTCCTGTCATATTGGTGACATTTTTTATGCGTGGAATTCTTGCTAATCTTCGTTTGACAGCTGTTGTCAATCGACATACACGTTTAGAAAGGCAAATACGTCGAATGATTATACCTCAAGTGGTTTTTCTTGCTATATCCGGTTTTCCATTTGGTTTAGAATCGTTCTATTTAGAATATACAGCTAATGTGCCAAAAAGTGACGTACGTGCAGCAGCTGAAGGTGTCGTTCTTCAAATGTTCCGTTTATTTTATCATGTGAATTTTGTTTGCACATTTTATATTTATTTTTATATGTCAAATGAAGTTCGACAACCGATCAAACAAATTGTTGATCGATTAATTTCAGTGAATCGCGTTACACCAGCACAAACAACAATCTCAGCACGATCTGCAGCTGCAGTTAATAATCATATTGCTCTTTCGACAAATTAACACGCTTTTCTCATCCCGAAAAAAACAAATTATAACCTGCTTATAATTAACCTCTTATCAAAGATTTTTGCAAATCTAATTGAATGTCTTTTTTTGATGTTTTACCATTAAAAGTTAAAAATAAAAGAAGAATGTATGTATGTTAATTAGTAGTTTTATATCATGCAGCGCCAGATGAGCTGAGTAAACTGTTGTTATCAAATAGATTTTTCAATGAAAATTTCACAGCGACAGCGTCTTTTATCAGTTTTACATGCTATAGAGGACAAATCTTACAGTGAAGACTAACTATTGGATACAGGTGAAAAAAACACAGAAAGTGCTTCGTTCTTTATTTATCATAAGCAAAAGAATGGCGACAGCAGTAAGTCGAAATTGCTGTTTAGTATGTGGAAAAGAAAAGGCGACTTATAAATGTGAAGGATGTTTGAAAAGTTACTGTAAAAATCATTTACATGATCATCAAAAAGAATTAGAATTACAACTCGATGAGATCGAAAATGAAAGAAATATTTTTCGACAAACTCTTTCCGAACAAATTAAACAACCGAATAAACATCAATTAATCCAACAAATTAATGAATGGGAACAACGTTCAATAAAGAAAATTGAAGAAACTGCGGAAGAAAAATAGACAACTCACATTAAAACAAATAAGCGGACATTTTGAAAGGATTGAAACCGGATTGAAACATTTCACTGACGAAATCAAAGAAACTCGACAAGAAAATGATTTCAATGAACTGAATTTAAACGATTTAAGAAAAAAACTCGAAAAATTACAACAATATTTGAATAATCCTGCGAATATTTCACTAAGAGAAGATACATCATCATCATTTATCAACAAGATTTATGTGGATGATACACCTAGTATTCCGATTACTTTGAAGTGGAAACAAAATGCAATAACTGTTGTTGGAGGAAATGGTGCAGGTGAGAAACTGAATCAATTGAACAAACCTTGGGATATCTATATCGATGATGAGGAGACTATATATGTCTCTGATCAGTCTAATCATCGTATTGTTGCATGGAGGAAAGGTGCAACAAGTGGTGAAACTGTAGCTGGTGGAAATGGGCTAGGAAATGAAGATCGACAATTAAATAGTCCAACAAACGTTATTATAGATAAAGTAAATGATTATCTTATTGTTGCTGACTGTGGCAACAGTCGGGTAGTTCGATGGCCTCGTCGTAATGGTATGAAAGGAGAAACAATTATAAAAGATGTCAAATGTCTTGATTTAATCCTGCATAAAAATGAATATCTCTATGTTTCTGACAATAGAATGCATGAAGTCAGAAGATGGAAAATAGGTGAAAAACAGGGAGTTCTTGTTGCTGGTGGAAATGGTTGTGGAAGTGGTCTGCATCAATTGAATACACCACAGTGGATCTATATCGATCACGATGACACACTATACGTGTCAGATCTTCGGAATCATCGTGTAATGAAATGGACAAAAGGTGCAAAAGCTGGAATTGTTGTTGCTGGTGGACATGGTGAAGGAATTGGTTTAAACCAGTTGGCAGCCCCTCAAGGAATATTTGTAGATAAATTAGGTACTCTTTTTATAGCAGATGGTCGTAATGATCGAATAATGCGATGGGCAAAAGATGCAAAAGAAGGTAGCATTATTGCTGGTGGAAATAGTAAAGGGAACCAACCCAATCAGCTCAGTCGCCCAATTGGATTATTATTTGACGAAGAAAACAATATTTATGTTACTGATCGTTATAACCATCGAGTACAAAAATTTCTAGTAGATAATTGAAATCATAATTTTGGTTGCTAGGCAAAGTTCTTTTTCTCCTTGCAATATGAGAGTATTTATTTAAGAAACATTTGAAATTTGAAAGAAATTATACTTGATTTGTTCGTCGCTCAATTAACCACCTCGTCCCATTGAAATAGTGTCGAACGGTAATTCAATCCGTAGATTTGTTCTTGTTTTCATTAATGTCGCCAATAGTTCAGCACCGTCATCATCTACCAAATCATTATCTTGAAGATCCAGTTCTTCGAGTGTCTACAATTCATAGAAATGTTTCATAGGATAAGCAATAAATATCTAAATAGGATGTTACCGTATTTTGTTGAAGTGCTTCAACAAGATATCGAACACCTTCGTTGCCAATGTGAATGTTTTCAAGTTTAAGCTGCTTAAGCGTCTGTAATGAATAGAAGATTTCAATTATGAATAGTATTTAACGAGTTAATTGATAATTATACTGTATTTTGTTGTAGTGTTTTACTTAAATATTGAACACCCTCATCTCCAACTAGATTCCATCCTAGATCAATATGTGTAAGTGTCTATAAAAAAAAGAATAAATAATCAATTTAACAGCAAAAACTGAGATTCAATTAAATATCGTAACTGTATTAGATAGGAGTGCTTCACTAAGATATCGAACACCTTCTACTCCTATTAGTGTCTCGGGAAGATCGAGTTTTTTCAATGTCTAAAAAACAAATAAGACTAACTTTGATGGAAAACAATAATTAGTTTTGAATATGACTGTATTGTGTTGTAGCACTTCACTTAAATATCGAGCATCTTCATCTCTAATTGGATTCCACCCAAGATCGAGTTGTGTAAGAGTCTACAAAAGAAAAATCAACAAAACTAAAAGTTTATATAGATGGAATGTTATACTGTGTTGTGCAACAATGCTTCACTTAAATATCGAACAGCCTCTTCTTTAATTTCATTGCCTGAAAGATTGAGTTGTTCAAGTGACTAGATAAAGTATAGAGCATATGTTTCATAGAAAGAAACTATAGTACTGTATTTTGTCGAAGAGCTTCGCTCATATATCGAGTGCCCTCAATCATAATTGAATTAATTCCGATATTAAGTTTTTTAAGTGTCTAAAATGAATAAATAAAACGATAGTCAAAGTTTTTATCATATGCTACTGTATTATGCCCCAGTGCTTCACTTATGAATCGAGCACCTTCAATTCCGATTACATTTTCTACAATATCGAGTTCTACAAGAATCTTTATATAAAAGTTGAATATATAATGCAACTAAATCAAAATTTACTGTATTGCATCGCAAAAGTTCACTTATACATCGAGCACCTTCAGGTCCAATATAATTCGCAACCAATCGTAATTGTGTAACTATCTACACAAAAAAATTAAATATAATAACACTGAATGTGTTTGTCATACTGTATTATGTTGCAGTGTTTCACATAGATGTCGAACACTGGCAAGTTCGATTCGATCGTAGAGATAAAATTTTGTGAGTGACTAATGCGGAATAAAGTTAATAGTAAATTTGATTTCACTTACTTGATACCGTTGATAGGAATTTATAATGGCATTTATCCGTTGACACACATTGTTGATCGAGATAAATAAATGTTTGTCATCTAGATGATCTAATACTCGATAGATCATTTCGATTGGTAATTTTTCAAGTGAAAAAGACATTTTATTTCAAATTATGATCGACTTCAAATGTCAGTTCGATTGTAGCTAAGAAAAAAAATGAATCATAATTTTTATTCACATAACATATAGGAAGAAAAGGGAAGATGGCAGTAGTGCTTTAAAAGTTTCTTCTCATCGAGTTGGAACTATTTTGTTGATAATGAATTTCAATTGAGGAATAAATAAAATTAATGATATGCCCGTTGTTGTGATTGACCAAACGAAAAATAACCAAATAAATTGAAAAGCTAGATAAACTGTCTGTCCACGAATCCATGAAATTACTACAATAACTATTGGCGGAAAACCAATCGAAATTTCTAGAATTATAATCAATAGAACTCTTCGCAGTACGATTAAATTTCGTTGTTGTTTTTGTTGAACTATCGTAGTTAGATTGGTTCTTTGGTGACGCAAAAATCGAATAATTCGTAGATAGAGTAATGAGATAAATAAAAAAGGAAGACCATAATCGAATAAGATTAACCAAATTAAAAAGCGAATGTTCATTAATTCGAAAAAGCAATAATATTCATTCGGTAGATATACAAAACCATGCCATATCATCGGTAGACTATTAACCAAACTCGATAAAAGAAATTCAACGATCAGCAATAAAAGATAGAATAATCGACATTGAAACAGTCGATTCATCGGATAAATAATACAGCAACATCGATACCATGTCTAAAAATGTATCATTTTTCAATCAAAATAATAAAACAATATAAATTACTTGATTAATGAGAATGAATGAAAGCATTCCAATGATTTGACCTGGTAAACATCCCATAAATATGCAAAATGGAGATTCAAAATTAAATCCATAGTGTTGACCTAGAAATGTTTGTATATGGAATGATGTTACAACGATTATAAAAAGAAAAATAAAAGGATATATAGTAGTTGAAATAAAAATAATCATTTTATCTTCACCGGATAAACGAGTTGAATAACAATGATAAATCACAGTAATCATGATTGTAATCGTAATTATAGATAATGCAAAATCAGAAGCAATCGATATGAAGGTGAGTATTGATACTACATTATCAAATTGAGTTTGATTCAAATTTATATTATTTTTTCCTTCCATCTCAAATGCAGAACATATTGAGGATAATGTCTGTATTTATCGAGACTTTTTATTTAAAACACTTGATTAAAAATAAAAACTTTTAAGGCCTGCACATATTTTCTTCCTTTCCTTTGTCGATTATAAAAACCAATTATCAACAGAGAACTTAATCTGATTGGAGATAATGCACTGATAATGTAGATTTATATTATTTTTCTTAATTTAAATTGATTATCTATCTCTATATATAAAGAATATCTGTGTGTCTGTGTGTGAGGGCTGCACAGGTACAAATACATTTTGTACTGAGAGTTCAACATTAAATGTGTTTATGCTCAAGTAGTCTTTTCTTTTGTTACTTTGGAATTCGTTTGTGTGGATGTGTTCATCCTAACACTCTCCCAACATTGCGATATGCTCGAGACGGGATATTTGTATGAGAACACGCAAGGAAGAAATCATCGGGTTAATAAACACTGTTTGCACCGGTATAAAATGTACTCGTACTCGCGCATCTCTGCGCTGATAATAGTTAAAATTCACGAAGATCTTCATCATTATGAAGACCCTAAGTTAAAATATAAAAAAACACAACAGTTGTGCGATATTAGACTGTTTTATTGTATCGACAGATGATATTATTAATTATTTTATAGATAAGCATTTCTCATATGCTAGAACAGAAAATATTTTTCATAGTACTTTTCTGTTATGAGAACCTAAGAGATGATGATGTTTCTATTGAAACTTTATTTTGTACTTTTTGTTACTTCATCAAGTATTACTTTTCCTCAAATTAATTTTTATTTGACTGATTCTACGAACGATCATGAACATGA
>ERZ778019.3783-NODE-3783-length-10384-cov-4.908607_pt1 | contig 10384 bp, 9 predicted proteins | sample MGYA00375749_ERZ778019 | MGnify/ENA primary metagenome ERZ778019 (study PRJEB29350, sample SAMN05389821) | bioreactor metagenome | isolation source: Ammonium sulfate bioreactor | place: South Africa: University of Cape Town | collected 2014-03-17 ... | reverse complement strand
GAAGAGGCGCTGCCGGTGCTGATGGAAGCGAACGACGACCGCGTCGAGCGGCCGGAAGGCGTTGCGCCGCGCGTCGCGGCGAAGGATCATCCCATCGTGCGCGGGCTGGAGGCGAGCTGGCCGAGCCTGCTCGGCTACAACCGTTTCCAGGCCAAGGCCGACGGCACGGTGGTGGCGACGGCGGGCGAGGATCCGTTGATCGTCGCCGGTTCCTTCGGCAAGGGCCGGTCGGTCGCCTTCGCTTCGGATTGCGGACCGCATTGGGCGCCGCCGCCCTTCGTCGACTGGAAGGGCTATGCGCCATTGTGGCAGCAGATCGCAAACTGGGTCGCGGGAGACTGATATGACGACGCTCAATGTCATGCGCTGGGGGGATCGCGGCGCGGCGAAGACGGTGGTGGCGCTGCACGGCATCACCGCCAATGGCGGCGCGATGACCGAGCCGGCGCGGGTTCTGGCCGAGCGCGGCTGGCAGCTCATCGCGCCGGACATGCGCGGCCATGGCGAGAGCACGCGCGCCGATGGCGACTTTTCCTTCGACAGCCTGCTTGCCGACTTCAAGGCCAACGTGCCGACAGAGCCGGACGTGCTGATCGGCCATTCCTTCGGCGGCACGCTGGCCCAGCTCGGCGTGCTGTCGGGCGTCTTCCGGCCGAAGGCGCTGCTGCTCGAGGATCCGGTCTCCTATTTCGCCGACAAGGCGACACCCAAGGGCATGCTCGACTGGGACGAGGCCAACATGCCGCGCGATATTGAGGGGCTGCTCAAGTTCAATCCCGGCTGGTCTCGGCGCGACGCGGCGTGGAAGGTGGTGTCGATGCAGCAGATCGATTTCGACGACGCGCGCGCCGCCTTCGCCGGCAACGCGCCGTGGGACCTGCGCCCGCGCGCCGCCGAGATCGCGGCAAGGCAGCCGACCGTCTGGGTGCTGCCCGAGGAGAGCCGCTTCGTGCCGCCTGACGACACCGAGAGGTTGAAACGCGAGGTTGGCGAACGCGCGGTCGTGGTCATGCCCGGCGTCGGCCACAGCATCCACCGCGACGCGACCGAGGCTTTCGTCGACATCGTCGAGAAGCTCGGCGCCGGCACCTGGTTCACATCATGAGCGACAGCGGCGATTTCGTCTTCCATTTCGGCGGCCACGCGCCGAAGCGGACGGTGGCGTCGGGCAAGCCGTTCACCGTCTTCACCGAGGACTGCTTTTCCGGGAAGCTGACCTCTACCGACGGCAAGCCGCGCGAGGTCGCGCCGTTTCCCAAGGTCAACCCGCTGACCGGCCCGATCGCCGTCGAAGGCGTTAAGGCCGGCGACATTATGGCCGTGCATCTCGTTTCGCTGCAGCCGGCGCGCGACTGGGGCGTGGCGACGATCTCGCCGAATTTCGGCCTGCTGTCCGGCACGCGCGGCGCGCCGAATCTGCAGCCCGAGCAGGAGGAGCGCGTCTGGATCTGGCGGTTCGAGCCGGATGGCCGCACGCTGGCCACCAAGGCGGCGAACGGCGCCAGGCTGGCGGTGCCTTTCCGGCCGTTCCACGGCACGCTCGGCGTGGCGCCGGCACATGACGAGGTGCGGCTCGGGGTCAACCCGGGCGACTTCGGCGGCAATCTCGATATACCGGATCTCGGGCCCGGCGCGACGCTCTATGTGCGCGCCAACCGCGACGGCGGCCATCTCTATATCGGCGACGGCCACTACGCGCAGGGCGACGGCGAGATCGCCGGCACCGCCATCGAGGGGGCCTTCAACACGACGCTGGCCGTCGAGCGGCTCGCGCCGGACGCCGGCTTCGACTGGCCCCGGCTCGAGACCGACAGCCATGTCGGCGTCGTCGGCGTGGCACGGCCGCTCGACGATGCCGTGCGCATCGCTGTAGCCGGTCTCGTGTGCTGGGTCTCTGGCATGACCGGCCTTGACCTGGCCGACGCGCACCAGCTCGTCAGCCAGGCCTGCACGCTGCGCATCGGCAACATGGTCAACCCGGCCTTTACAGTCCTCTGCTCGATCAGCAAGGACCTGCTGGGCGAGGTCTCCGCCCATGGCGGCGCCCATGCGAGGCTGCGCGGAATCCCGGGATAAAACCTAAGGAGCGCGGGCGCCAGGTCTCCCTGCTTCGTTATTGATAAGCCGGCTAATATATCGTCTTCCCGGCTTTCAATGTGCCGGGCGGTCCTGCCCCCTTCATTGCGCCACACAGCCTTCATGACCGATCCAATTAGGTCAGCAGTGCTGACTCTGGTTGCGATGGGGGCTGCCGTCTTTTATGCCGGTGGCGCATCTCAACAACCAGGAGCCATGATGCCTGAAGACAGTCTACTTCATCACGCACTTGTCCGTCTTGACGAGGCCGCCACCCACCTCAGCATCGACCCCGATGTCATCGAAAAGCTGAAATACGCGCGCGAGACCACGAAGGTCCGTCTTATGATCCGCATGGATGACGGGTCGCGAAAATCCTTCCTCGCATGGCGATGCCGGTATGACGATACGCGCGGCCCGACCAAGGGTGGCATCCGCTTCCATCCCGACGCAACCGCCGATGAAGTGGAGACGCTGGCCTTCTGGATGACGTTCAAATGCGCGGTGATGAACCTGCCTTACGGCGGCGGCAAGGGCGCTGTCCAGGTCGATCCCCGCAAGCTGTCCAAGGCCGAGGTCGAGCGGCTCTCCAGGGCCTATATCCAGGCCTTCGCGCGCATCCTCGGGCCCGACCGGGACATTCCGGCGCCGGACGTCTACACCAATTCGATGATCATGGGCTGGATGGCCGACGAGTATGCCCAGATCGTCGGCCAGGCGGAGCCCGCTGTCATCACCGGCAAGCCGATCGCGCTCGGCGGATCGCTGGGCCGCGGCGACGCGACGGCGCGCGGCGGATATTATCTGGTGCGCCACCTTGCCGGCGATCTCGGCCTCGCCTCGACGATGCGCGTCGCGATCCAGGGCTTCGGCAATGCCGGCCAGCACATCGCCAGGCTGCTTGCCGCCGATGGCCACAAGATCGTGGCGGTCTCGGATTCCGAGGGCGCGGTTGCCTCCCCGGCCGGCCTTCACGTCGACATGCTGCTCCAGGCCAAGGAGGCCGGCCGTTCCGTCACCAGCACGGTGGGGCAGGGCGGACATGAGCTCCTGTCGGCCAGGGACCTGGTCGGCGTGGACTGCGACCTGCTGGTGCCGGCGGCGCTCGAAAACATGGTCGACGCCGCGAACGCCGCTACGGTCAAGGCAAAGCTGGTGCTGGAGCTCGCCAACGGCCCGGTGACCCCGGAGGCCGACCGTATCCTGGCCGACAAGGGCGTCATCATCCTTCCCGACATACTGGCCAATGCGGGCGGCGTCACCGTCTCGTATTTCGAATGGGTGCAGAACCGGCAGGGCTTCTACTGGGCGGTCGAGGAAATCCACGACCGGCTGCGCGCGATCATGGAGCGGGAAGGCCGCGCCATCTGGAACGTCTCGCGCGACAAGGGCGTGACCATGCGCACCGCCGCCTACGTCCACGCGCTCGGCCGCCTCGCCGAAGCCATCGAGGCGCACGGCACCCAGAGCTTCTTCACGAGCTGAAGCCTGGACGACCAACGAAGCGGCGCGCCGAAAGGCGCGCTGCTTGCTGTTTTGAGCAGAAGACGCCGCGTCTCAAAGGCGTCATCGCTGGCCGATGCCGCCATCTGGTTGTCGCGACTGGCCTCTCATGCAAATCACATACAGGCTCGCCGCCTCTGGAGCCCCATATACTCGCCTGGGTGTATCGTGAGTTGCGTGACATTTGAGCAGGCAGTGCTCGCACCCCTGTCTTCAGGTCAGAGACTAATTTCAGAGGTGTCGGAGTGGCCCTTTTGGCGAATTTCTGTTTCTCTCTGGATCCGAAGGCTCTGACTTCCAGGTACTGATCGATATTGTCGATCCTACCAAAGACTGGGGACATTAGCGGTGGTCGAGAAAATCTCGGTGTCGGACATCCGTTTCCTGGGTGAGCAAAACGGAGCGGCAGAGGACCGACTGAAGCGGGATATCTCTGACTTTTTCAGGCAGCAAAGCGGGGCGCTGCGCGCTTACCTGGTTCAGATGCAACCAGGAGCAGATGACTGGTCGGTCGCCTTGTGCATTGCTGGTGGTCGGAACGATCAGGCGCATATCGTTCAAAGTGTATCGAGTATCTTTGCGGCGGCCTTCAGGTCGGACAACCACCTCGACATCATGTTTGTTGAGCGCGATACCGAGGACAAGATAAGGCGGGTTTGCCCGCCTTTCTTCGAACAATGACGACCCGTTCGGACGCGCGTGACGCAAGGGGGTAGGGTCGCGCCGCCCCTCACAGCACCCGGGACAGGAACTCGCGGGTGCGTGGCGATTGCGGGTTGGCGATCATTTCGCGCGGGGCGCCCTGCTCGACGATGACGCCACCGTCCATGAAGACGAGCTGGTCGCCGATCTCGCGTGCGAAGCCGATCTCGTGCGTCACCACCACCATGGTCATGCCGCTCTCGGCGAGGTCCCGCATGACCTGCAGCACTTCGCCCACCAGCTCCGGATCGAGGGCCGAGGTCGGCTCGTCGAACAAAAGAACCTTCGGCTTCATCGCCATGGCGCGGGCGATCGCGACGCGCTGCTGCTGGCCGCCGGACAGTTCGCGCGGGTAGCGGTTGACCTTGTCGAGCAGGCCGACGCGGCGCAGCAGCACCTCGGCCTCGGCCTTCGCCTGGTCGACCGGCACGCGGCGTACCTGCGTCGGCGCCTCGATCAGGTTCTCCATCACCGTCATGTGGGCGAAGAGATTGAAGGACTGGAACAGCATGCCGATCTCGGCGCGACGGGCGCAGAGCAGATCGTCCCGCACCTCGTGGAGCTTGTCGCCCCGGAGGTCGTAGCCGACGAACTGGCTGTCGACCAGAAGGATGCCGCCGCTGATCTTCTCGAGATGGTTGATGCAGCGCAGGAAGGTGCTCTTGCCCGAGCCGGACGGCCCGATGATGCAGGCGACCGAGCCCACGGGCACGTCGAGGTCGATGCCCTTCAATACTTCGAGCTGGGGATAGGACTTGCGCACGCCGCGCGCGAACACCATCGAATTGTCCGGCACGCTGAACCGGGCGCGGTTCTCGGTCTTGATGTTGCTCATCAGCGGGTCCCCCGCAGGCTGAAGGCATTGCGCAGGGCACGCAGCGGCATCGCCTCGGTGCGGACGTCGCTGCGGCCGAAATGGCGCTCGAGGAAATGCTGGCCGACCGACATGATGCTGACAACGGCGAGGTACCAGAACGCCACCACGATCAGCAGTGGAATGGTCTCGAAGGTGCGGGCATAGATGCTCTGCGCGGAGTAGAACAGGTCGTCGACCGCGATGAAGGTCACCAGCGAGGTCATCTTCAGCAGGTTGATCGCCTCGTTGCCGGTGGGCGGCAGCACGAAGCGCATGGCCTGCGGCAGCGTGATGCGCTTCAGCGTCATGCGGTAGGGCATGCCGAGCGCGCTCGCGGCCTCCGCCTGGCCCGAAGGCACCGACTTGATGCCGGCGCGGATGATCTCGGCCATGTAGCCCGCCTCGCACAGCGACAGGGCGACGATGGCCGAGACGAAGGGTGTCATGAAATCGTTGGTGCGGGCCGAGAAGACCGTGCCGATGAAGGGCAGGGTGAGCGAGATCTCGCGCACCAGCAGCGACAGGTTGAACCAGAAGATGAGCTGGATCAGCGCCGGAACGCCACGGAAGAACCAGACGTAAACGGCAGAGAAGCCGCGCAGCACCGGGCTCGGCGAGACGCGCATGATGGCGATCACCGTGCCGATGACGATCGCCAGCAGCATGATGACCACGGTGAGGATCAGCGTGGTGCCGAGACCGCGCATGATAGAGGGGTGAAACAGGTAGCCGGCTGCAGTATCCCAGGCAAAGGCGGGATTGCTGGCGAAGGCCCGGAAGATGACCGCCGCCAGCACGAGCGCCAGCGCGGTGCCGATCCAGATGCCGTAGTTGCGGCGCGGCACGACGGTCAGTCGCGAAGCAATATCGGCCGCGCCGGGCTCGGCGCGAATTTCGGCCGGGACGCCTGCCTCCATTGTCGGTCTCCTGCTTAATCGGAAACGGCGACCGACAGGAAATCGGTCGCCGATAAATCCACCATCATGGCCGGATGCGATGCGCCTCAGTCGGCGCGCAACGCGTCCATGCTGTTGACGAAATACGGTTCCTTGATCGTGTAAGCGCCCATGCCGTATTTGTCGAGGATCGCCTTGTAGGTGCCGTTCTTGAACAGTTCGGAAAGCGCGGCGACCATCATGTCGGCGGTTTCCTTGTCGTCCTTGGCGATCGCCATGCCGAGCGGCGCGACCTCATAGAGCTTCGGCAGCACGACGAGCTGGCCCTTGCTGGTGACCTCGAAGTAGCTCGACGCTGTGGCGTCGTCCATGCGGGCGTCGATGCGGTCGGAGAGCGTCGCCTGGGTGCTGTCGGCGGTCGAGTTGAACAGCGACTTCTGGATCGCCGCCTGGCCCTTGTCCGTGCACTCCTTGCTCAGCGTGTCGATCAGGAAGTCCGAGGCGCTGCCGCCGGTGGCGCCGATGCGCTTGCCGCACAGGCCGTTGTCAGCGGACAGGCTGTCCTTCTTGTCGGGCGTCGTCGAGACGGCGATGCCGGCCTTGAGGAACATGATGAAGTCGACCTGCTTCAGGCGCTCGGGCGTGGCCGAGAAGGTTTCCCAGGCGACCTTGAAGCGGCCGGCGGCAAGGCCGGGGATCATCGACGGGAAGGGGATGCGCTGGACGTCGAGCTTGGCGTCGAGAGCTTTCGCCACCTCGCCGGCGAGATCGATGATGATGCCGGTCTGTTTGCCGTCGGCGTCGAGATACTCGAACGGCGCGAAGTCGACCGTGTTGGCGATGGTGAGCGTGCCCGACTGCTTGACCTCGGCCGATTTCGGCAGGTCGGCCGCGCCGGCGAGGCCGCTCCAGACGGTTGCCATTGATGCCAGCGCCAGGCCGGCCACGCGTGTAAATGCTGTCATTGTGGTTCCCCTTTTATTTGAACGTCCATCCCCGGAGCGCGACCATCCTGCATGGGATGCGTTTCGCGTTCCAGGGTATTTTTCGCAATCCCCGGAGCGAAGTCGACTGCTCGTTCTCCCCGGAATTGCTCTGCGCGGCCGTTCAGGACCGGCGGACGGCTCTCAGGCGCCCGCTGCCTCGGCGGCCTTCTTCTTGCGGTAGTGGTAGTTCTTGTCGATGCGCTCCATCAGGTAGTCGCCATAGAGCACCGGCTCGTATTTCGGGCTGGTGCCGGCGGGCACGCAAACGGATAGCGCCTCGATCGTCTCGTCCATCGACGGATCGAAGAAGAAGGGCTGCGAGTAACGCTCGCGCCCGGAACGGTTGATGACGCGGTGCGGCGTCGAGACGAACTGGTCGTTCGACCAGCGAGCCAGGATGTCGCCGACATTCATCACGAAGGAGTCCGGGACGGGCGGCGCGGGAACCCAGTCGCCAGCCTTGTTCTTGACCTCGAGGCCGCCGACATTGTCCTGCGCCAGCAGGGTGATGAAGCCGTAGTCGGTGTGCGGGGCGGAGCCGAACAGGCCTTCTTCCTGCGGCTGCGTCGGATAGTGCAGCAGGCGAAGGAAGGTCGTGGGCTGCTCGAAATAGCGGTCGAGGCTGTCGGCCGGCAGGCCGAGCGAAAGCGCGATCGCGCCGACCATCTTGCGGGCGAGCGTGCTCATCTCATCGACATAGCGCTCGATGGTGGCGCGGAACTCCGGCAGCGCCTCTTCCTGCGGCCACTGGTTGGGGCCCTGCAGCGGCTTGTCGGCTTGCGCGCGGGGGTCGTCCGCGGCGACCTCATGCATGAAGAAGATGGATTCGCTCTGGTTCGGCTTGCTCACCGCCGCCACCGACGAGGTGACGATGGTCGAGCCGGCGAAGGGCAGGAAGCCGCGGAAGTTCTTGTCGATCTTCAGCGTCGCCTTCTCTTCCTCGGGAAGGGCGAAGAAGCGCTTGCTGGCCTCGCGCACGGCCTCGACGTCGGCGCGCGGGATCGGGTGACCGACGACATAGAGGAAGCCGATCGTCTCGAGGTAGCGACGCAGCGTCGCCGCCGTCGCCCGGACCGCCTCCTGGTCGTCGCCATAGAGCGACGAGACGTCGAGGATCGGAATTTCGGAAAAATCGCCGCGCTGGCTTGCGTCCATTTTCAAACGCCCCATGTTGAGCATATCGACTTGAACATAAGATACAGTACTGTATTCTACACATCCAGCCGGCTTCGGCAATAGAGCTTTTTGCAGCCGGTGGACAGGCCGGCTCCGCACAGGCGCGGGCCGCATCGGACAGAGAGGCGCTCGCCGCCGAAATCGTAGACGGGGACATGAAGGAATTCATGCCCTCGAGCAATTCCAGCAACTGCGCTGAGCGGTTGCTGGCCTTCCATTCGCAAGGGGTAGACGCGCCGCCATGGCACCACGCAAGATCATCATCGATACCGATCCCGGCCAGGATGACGCCTTCGCCATCCTCTTCGCGCTCGGCTCTCCGGCCGAGCTCGACGTGGTCGGCATCACCACCGTCGGCGGCAACGTTCCGCTGGCGCTGACGTCGAAGAACGCGCTCAAGGTCGTCGAGCTGGCGGGCCGGCCCGACGTGCCCGTCTATGCCGGCTGCCCGGCGCCGATGGTGCGCAAGCTGATCACCGCAGAGTATGTGCATGGCGAGACGGGCCTCGACGGCGCCGACCTGCCGGAGCCGGTGACGCCGCTGCAGGGCGAGCACGCGGTGAACTACATGGTGCGCACCATCATGGACGCGCCGGAAGGCGAGCTCACCGTCTGCACGCTCGGGCCGATGACCAATCTGGCCATGGCCATGACGATGGAGCCGAGGATCGTGCCGCGCCTGCGCGAGGTGGTGCTGATGGGCGGCGGCTTCTTCGAGGGTGGCAACGCCACGCCGGCGGCCGAGTTCAACATCTTCGTCGACCCGCACGCCGCTCACAAGGTGTTCGACAGCGGCGTGCCGGTCACCATGGCCGGCATCGACTGCACCTACAGCGCGCAGATGACGCCGGAATGGCTGGGCGAGCTTCGCGCCACCGGCAGCCGCGCCGCGATCGAGGCCGCCAATCTGGCGGACTTCTATCGCCAGTATGGCGACCACAAGTTCCCGACGGCGGCACGTCCGATCCACGATGCCTGCGTGACCGGCTATCTGCTGGCGCCGCAGATCTACGAGCAGCGGCAATGCGCGGTGACCGTCGACATCGTCTCGCCCGAGACGATCGGCATGACCGTTGTCGACTGGTGGCACGTCACCGGCCGTCGCAAGAACTGCAACGTGCTGAGGCGGATCGACCCGGCGCCCTTCTTCGCCCTGATGCTAGAGCGAATCAGCGCGCTACCCTAAGCTGAAGGGGCTGATATCGATGGTAGCGGCCGCCAGCGCATTCCGCGCGCGGCCGGTACCTGGAACAAGCTGAAAGCGAAAGGCGTCTTGGCCAAAGCGAAGCGAGCGACCAAATCCTCAGCGCGCCCCAAGGCGGCGCGGCGCACCTTGAGCCGGGAGGCCTGGATCGCCGCCGCGCGCAAGGTGCTGGAGAAGCGCGGCATCGGCGAGGTCAAGATCGACCATCTCGCCCTTCAGCTAAAGGTCACGCGCGGCAGTTTCTATTTCCACTTCACCAGCCTGGCCGATCTTCGCAACAGCCTTCTGGAGGAATGGCGGACCAGCAATTGCGCGCCATTCTGGGCCATGCGCGGCACCGAGACCGTCGACGGCCTCCAGTTCTTCACCGACATCGTCCACGCCTGGGTCAACGAGGACCCGTTCAGCCCGCTGCTCGACCTTGCGGTGCGCAACTGGTCGCGCACGTCGAAGAAGCTCGCCCAGGAAGTCAAGGAGATGGACGACCTGCGTATCGATCTCCTGGTGCGGGCGTTCCGCGCCATGGGCTATCCGGAAGACCAGAGCATCGTGCGCGCCCGCATCACCTATTTCCACCAGATCGGCCAGTACGCGCTCTCCTTCAAGGAGGACCCGGCCGTGCGCCGGCACTACCAGCCGCTGTTCGGCGAGGTGCTTCTCGGACCGTTGGTCCAGGAGCCGGACCTGCCCACGAGAGCGGCCGCCGGCGCCTGAGCGGGCAGATCCCTTTCGCGCCATCGCCGTCCTGGCCTTTGGCTGCCTTCGACCGCGCCCTTCGCCTCTCCTCGCCAAGAAACGAAACCGACGATCTCCTGTTGCCTCAAGCGAGGGCGCCGGAGGAGAGGCCTGCGGCGTCTGTCGACAGGTTGCTCTTTTGACTGTATAATCGTATATTGACATAAAGATATCTTTATGTGACATGGATTCTCGTGTCGCATCGAGAATGAAGAGTGTCGCTATGTCCTCAGTCGATGAACTCTTCGGG
>ERZ778019.3778-NODE-3778-length-10405-cov-11.115266_pt1 | contig 10405 bp, 7 predicted proteins | sample MGYA00375749_ERZ778019 | MGnify/ENA primary metagenome ERZ778019 (study PRJEB29350, sample SAMN05389821) | bioreactor metagenome | isolation source: Ammonium sulfate bioreactor | place: South Africa: University of Cape Town | collected 2014-03-17 ... | reverse complement strand
CATCGAAGTTCCTATTCCAAGAATCGTTCGTTTTTGGTTATTGACTATTTTGGATATACCAGCAACATTATGTTCGGCATTTTTACTCTATCATTTACTTTTCAAACGAAAGCTAAGAGCAGCAATCAACAATCATATTATAATTGTATTTCTTCTTGATACATTTCTAACACAACTAATTGACATACCTTCATACATTGCTTTTGTTCATTTGGGTTATGTTTGGTGGCCAACACCAGGCTTCTGTTATTTATGGTTATTTATCGATGTAGGTCTATACAATGCATTAGGAATATTTATGCTGTATGGATCATTTGAAAGACATATTCTCATTTTTCATAGTAATCTCGTTTCAACTCGAAAAAAACGATGGATTTTTCATTATATTCCATTTTTTCTTGTGATTATCTATGGTTTAGGATTCTATGTATATGCTATCTTTTTTCCACCGTGTGAAACTATATTTGATTATACTCAAGTATGGTGTGCATATGCTTGTTACATGTCCGATCCAATAGTTGGTTTATACGATATAATTGTAAATGCAATTATTCCCGTATTATTCAATATAATTCTCGATATTGGACTTATCCTACGATATGTTCGTCAGAAACGAAGAATACAAGTATTACAAATACGTAAATATCGAAGAATGATCATTCAAATACTTTCAATGTCAACATTACAACTTGTTCTAAGTTTACCGATATTAATTCTTGTTGTTGCTCATCTATGCGGTTTACCAGCAGATATTGGTGTCGATGTTGAACTTTATTTATATTTCTTTGCTTATTTAATCAATTTGACTTTGCCCTATGTTTGCCTAGCATCTTTTCCTGAACTTTGGAAAAAAATCTACAATCATTCAAAAGCATGGTTATCATTTCGATTACTACATAAACGAAATATTGTTACAGCACGATGATATCTTTTTTCGTATATAAAATCCGAAGGTGCATGCACTTTCTTATCATTTTTTCATTCTAAAAACAACAACAACAGTAATGGGCACACAAAAAATCTATTTCATTACCGTACTATTTAATGCAATTTTTATTTATTCATTACTTGGTCAAGCTACACCACCGGTATGGCACAATGTTATTCCTCGTCAAAACTTAACACAGGAACAAAAAAATGTTATTCTGCAATCACTTGCACAGTATGAATCGGAATATGATGCCAATGTTTCGATGATCAAACGAAATTATACTTATCATGAAGGAATGCCGAACACGAATTATCGAGGTCATACTGTTCATGAGACGCGATTGGCTGCTGATTATGCAGTGGATTTACTCGATTGCGGAGATAGTCGAATGGAAAAACGTGCGTTCGATGTTTTGCGTAAACTTTTTTCATTACAAGACCTACGACCAAATTCGACTACACATGGTCTTTGGTCGTACTTTCTTGAAGAACCACTCGATAAGATGGCGTCACCCGATTTAAATTGGGCAGATTTTATTGGCACACAATTGTTACAAATATCCATTAATCAACGTGATCGTTTACCATCCGATGTAGCTCAAGGTTTAGATTTGGCAATTATCTATGCAGCAGGTTTAATTCAACGACGTAATGTCGGACTCGATTATACAAATATTGCTATTATGGGTACGCATGTTACCATTGTAACAAGTGAAATCTATAATCTAACGGATTTAAATCAATATGCAATGGATCGTTTGAGAAGATTTTCGAATTTTACGAACTTTAATGGAGGTTTTACTGAATACAACAGTCCGACTTATACAGTGGTTGCATTGGATGAATTAGGTCGAATGAAAATGCATGCCATTGCTCATGAAGTTGCTAATCTCACCGATCAACTCTATTATATTGGTTGGCGAGAGCTTGCACAACATTATCATCTACCGACAGGACAATTAGGTGGCCCGCATGCACGTTCATACAGTACTCTTCTAACCGGTGACACTCTATCATTTCTTTACAATTCAGTGAATGGAACTTGGGATCCACGTCTTCCTCTACCGATTCCTGCAGATTTAAAAACATATTTTGTCACACCACTAACAACACCTCGTGGATTCAATCGAACTTATTTTCGTGATCCACAACATATAGTACCCGATCTAATTGGTACAGCCTATTTACATCCATGGTTTACTATTGGAAGTATCAATCATGCAGAAATGTGGTGGCAACGACGACCTCTCATTGCCTATTGGGGTACGCAAGCTAAACCATCGTTTTTACAATTTCGATTTCTTCATGATGGTTTTGATTTTTCGGATATCGTTTTCAATAGTGTACAAAACGATGGTCGAGTTCTTGCGGGTATTGTTTTTGGCACTGATGGAGGAGATATCTTTCCTAATTTCAATATGATTAAAAATGCGACTATCAAAGCTCATGATTTACGTATACGTTTCGATATTGGTGGCAATGATAGTAATACAACATGGCATCTACCAGACAAACCGACCGATCCAATTAAATTTATTTTCAATAATATATCAGTTCAATTGGCATTACCAATTGTTCTCTTTTCAAATTATAGTCAACCTGGCTGGAATATTACGCGAAAGAATGGTGTTCTCAGTGTGGATTATGTTTTGTTTACATCGAATGTCAATGAAACGATTCGAATCGATTTACTTGGCCAAGCGGCTGCAATTGTTGCCGTACAAATTTCCGACGATAAAAGTGCTGTTATGTCTCCTGTAAATGTTTCGAAAGATTCTCTATTGAATGCCAAATGGGATGGTTTGTGTCTATCGAGTCCTTTTAAACCGGACAAATTTTCAAAATTGCATGTACTTCCGAAATTCACTTGTGCTTGAGTTTTTTTAAAACAATAAATACATTTATCATTTTTATTACAATTAGTATAGCTAGAAGTAGGCGATTGTTTGTTGGCACTAAAAACCGTATGGTATAAAAATTCTATAGCAAATTAATTATTGTCTTAACTAAGTTTTACCATCCTGGATTTTATTAAAGTTAAAAGTCGATTTTTAGAATTAATATTGTTGTTTTTTTTTGCTCTTCAACAAATATTTCTTATCATTCACTAAAAACATGACTTTATTCGAAGTCATCTTCGTAGTTTAGTTTGTTGTCCTAGTTGAATAAAATTCGCTTTTATCAAAAATTTAATTCTTTATAAATAGAAAAAAGTAAAATAACATAGTACTTTTTTTTCTTTTTGGACTTTGGTATTGGTAAAACACTCGTAAATGACGATTAATGATGACGAAGAGTTGGAATATAATCCATTACGTAGATGTTGGCATCGTCGTTGGTGCAAAGCCATTTCTTTCGGTATCATCTTCTTAATCATTTTCATAATTGTACTTTCTATTGCGCTAAAATATTCTGGTTCTAAATCAAAACAATCGACAACAACAACCATAACTACTACTACTGCTAGTACTACCACTACTACTACAGAGCAACCAGGTGAGTAGAAGACCACAAGTAGAAAAAAATCATTACAGTGATTTTCGTTTAGGATGGTATCTTACTGGATCTATGCATCATGCGCGATTCTGGCACACGGCATCAGTACTAAATGATGGCAACGTATTAGTTGTTGCTGGACATGATGATACTCGTAGTTTAAACACTGTTGAATTTTATGATGTATCCATAGGTAATTGGACTGTTGTCGATTATTTAAATCATGCACGGCAATGGCATACAGCATCTGTATTAAATAATGGAAAAGTATTAATCAGTGGTGGATTAGGGGATACTGACTTGCTAAATAGTACTGAATTATATGATCCATCAACAGGCAATTGGACTATTGCTGAAGGATTGAATTATGCACGTCGATCACATACAGCATCGACATTAACTGACGGAACTGTATTAATTACTGGTGGATTAAATAGTACTAGTTATTTAACTATTGTTGAATTGTATGATCCATCGAAAGGTAATTGGAGTATTGTGAGTGATTTAAATAATGCACGAGCTTATCATACTGCAACTGTATTAACCAATGGGCAAGTGTTAGTTGCTAGTGGTCTGGATGAAAGCGGATATTTAAATAGTGCTGAATTATACGATCCGTTAAAAGACATTTGGAGTAAAACAGGTAATTTGAATTATGCACGACAGCAACACACAGCATCCGTCTTGAGGAATGGAAAAGTTTTAATCGTTGGTGGATTAGGTGACAATGGTTATTTAAAGAGTGCTGAATTATATGATCCATCGGCAGGTAATTGGACTGCTACGGGTGATTTGAATACTGCACGTCGATGGCATACAGCATCAATGTTAAGTAATGGAACAGTGTTAGTTACAGGTGGACAAAATTATGACGAATACTTAGATACTGCTGAATTATACCATCCATCGACAGGCAGTTGGACTCTTATAGATAATTTAAATGATGTACGAAAATTCCATACAGCATCTGTATTACACAATGGAGAAGTTCTAGTTACTGGTGGCATAACTGATAATGAGAAAACTTTAAATACTGCTGAATTATATTATTATCACTGATATAATAATTAAAGTGTCACTTTGTTTTATTTTAGATTAAAATATCTGAGTATATGCAGTTGTTAGCAGGTATTTTTCTTCTGATTATTTCCATCGGGTCGGGTAAATACAAAATATTTCGAACTTTTTTCGTTATCAACTTTCTAATTGATAGTACACGCTGCTGACACTACAAAGATTCATACAGTTGTTGACTATCATGGCCAACAAATCTATATTTATAAATTAAATGATACCAATCATCGAATCTATTATTATGTACCAATTGTATTTCCTGAAAAGAAATTAAATACAAGTTGGATTTGGACTTCGGGAAGAGGTGAACTGCGTTTAAATCTAATGTTTGGAAATGATGAAATTGATGAAATTGTACGAAAAAAAATTGTGAAAACTGGAGAAACTGGTTTATTCGATGTAGCTCCACTCATTATTGATTCATTTTCAGCATTTATTGTTAGTGCACATGATGAACCAGTGCTCGGCGTACATTCATTTCATAGAACACATCCAAATGGTAAAACAATGACAATTCGATTTCAATGTTCATCGGAAAACGTTGCTCACAAAGTCATGACACATATAATCGATGGAGATTATGATATAGAATTTGCATTCTTCTTTGCTGATCTCAATAAAAATACAGCAGCAGCATCTATGTCTACTATTACTAGTAATTCATTAAGAAATGTTCTCTTGAAAACAGTCGCTGATGGAGGATATACAAATGCTATTTATATTGACAAAGAACAGATAAATAAATTTATTTCGAATTATTCGGCTAATATCATCAAAATAATTTACAAAGACGATCCAAGTTTAATTGTTGGATTACATGAAGACTTCATGGCAATAACGAAACAACAAGTTTATAAACTAACCGATATCGTCGATAATCTACAAGTCGTTCTAATGACAAGAGAACTCATAGCAATGAAAACAAACGGTGCAATGATACGAACACTGAACACATTAGACTTAACGAATGTTCTTCAATTACCAACGATTCTCACAGGTGAAATTCGATTGTATTCAAGTGATAAACAACCACCATTTCCATGGCTGTTCTGTAATGGAGCAGCAATTTCACGGATTGAATATCAACGATTGTTTGATGTTATTGGAACAAAGTATGGAAATGGTGATGGCCTACTAACATTTAATTTACCCGATTTTCGTGGTCGAATTCCCGTTGGTGTAGATGAATTAGCAATCCGTGTACATGGTGCAAGCAATGTCGGTTTATCAGGTGGCGCATCCGAACATAGTCTATCGGTCACAGAATTGCCAGCTCATCAGCATGATCAAGGTACATTTGCAGTAACAACGAATGGTGATCACACACATTCCTATTCTGATCCTGGACATGCTCATCAATTTTCACTCACGGTTCCGACCATCGGAGACAAGTCTCATCCTTGGCATGTAGATTGGGGAGATGATTTTTATCATAATTGGCAACTATCGGGAACCAGTGTGGCACCAGTAGGTATTCAAATTAATAATGCTGGTGCTCATTCACACAGTATTTCGGGTCAAACAGGTTTGGTTGGTAGTGGACAAAATTTTACTCTTATGAACCCATTTCAAGTCGTCACTTATATTATTTATTCGAATTGAAAAAAAACGAAACAACTTTTTCCCGTTTCTTATTGTGACAGTGGTACAACTCGATTCTGTAGAAATCTTCGAAAAATAGTCGGTCTATTGCTTTGATAATCTTTCCATTTTTTAAGTAAAATATTTTTTACTTGATCATTTGTAAAAAATATTGTCACAGCATTAGTAGCAGTAGCGCATATCAAACATGAATATACAAGTAAATATAATGGCCATGGAGCTACATCAAAATAATTCAAAATCAACGTAAGAAGAAATGGTAAACTACCAAAATTAAATATATTAACAAACATAAGAATTCGTTTGAAAACGTGCAGATTTCGTTTGTAGCGAAATCGACTAGAACTAATCAAAGAAGTATTCGCATGATTTGAAGTTCTATAGAAAATGACACCATAGATAACACACAATGTACCAAAATTAAAAATTATAACTATTGCACTAAATGTAAATGCAGTAACGAAATTGTGTACAGTTATAGTACATATATGAGATTCAACTTCGAATTGATAGGCATCAGATGATATAAAAAAGCCGCCTGCAATAACTCCACTAGCTAACCAGTTAAACAGAATTAATATCCAATTAAAACGATAAGTAGTAAAAAACCGATACTGATGAGGAATAGTGATAAAAAAACGTGAAATACCTTGAATAACGAACGAGAATGCCATTACTGCGGCACTACATGTTCCTAAGCAACCAAAAATTCGACAAACTGTTGGATCTACATATGGTTGATCGGCATAGATATTTCGTGTGTATGATGGTGACTGAATGGATGAACTGGCAACATGAAACAGCAATCCAAAACATGAATTACATGTTAATAAATTAAGAACTGACCGACATCCATTTCGCCAACGAGAAATAATGACTATTATTGTAGTAAGACTAAATATGGTAGTAACAGTCCATGAAATAAATATAACAATATTCATTATTTCAAAATATGTTGTATATTTTGCTACCATTCTAGGATAAATGTTCGCATATATAATTATAAAAGAAAATATGTAGTAGCAATTAATTTTCTATTTTCAAGATGAAGTACTTCAAATTGGAATTTAATTGCGACATAATTATAACTGTTTTATTTTATTCTTTTGGACTATAAGGATAAAACACAAGCAAACAGAGAAATACAGTCGAATTTAATTAAGGATAAGTGACTCGTTGTACAATACTAACAGATGCGGGGGATGAAGCACCGAGCTCTTCAAAAACTGTTAATAAATTGTTTTTTGGCATTAACCAGTCAGGTGGCATGTGATAGTATTGTTGACTTGGTGGACCACAACCGTTTTCATCTTGTTTACAATCCGATAGAATCAACCAGTACATGCCGAGATCATATCCATTGACATAGACATGACCACGATTAAGACCGAGTGCGTTGATTAAAACTGGATTAGCATTGAGATCTTGACGAGCAAGTTTATCAAGATCGAAATGAGTTTGAAACCAAGTCGTCGATTTGTTAATAGCCGATGTCCATTGTGGATTCCATTCGACAGTTTTTGAACCTTGTTCTGTGAAGATTTGACTATTTTCACCATATAAACCTTTTTGATGTTTCCAATCGCCATTGGTTAATACTTGTCCATCGATAACAACCTTTCCAACAATGCCTTTGTATTCAAAATTACTGTATCCAATATTAAAATTATCATTACCCAAACAAACCGAAAGAATATCGAAACGATATTGTTGACTTGGTTGAAATTGTCCAAGGTTAAGTGTGACATTGGCTGTAATAGTACTATGTGCATGATCACGATTCGTAAAACTACCTAAATATTGACCATCGAGAAAAAACAATAAGCTATTTGCTCGACGAGTATCAACTAGAAGTACGGATTGTGCAGATGGTTGAGTAAGTGAAATATTTCGACGATACCAGAGATAGACGGTTTCATCATTGGTAAGATTCAATTGTTCTAAAGGATGTGAACTCGTAACAGTAGGTAGATTTGTTATCAATGGTTCGGTAAAATATTTCCAATCAAGTGGACCTTGAACAACCGTTACATAATCTGTATTATTCGTGAGAATACCACTTGTATTTGCACTATTCCATAGTAAATTGACGTTATAATCATAGATTTGAACAGACGAACGAGCTATTGAAATATTTTGATTATTAAATAATATGAATAGATTTGAGCCAGCTTGATTGAGAATGAAATGAAGTGATGGAGGATAGGAATAAACACATTGTTGAGTACCATTAGCCCATTTCGATCCATCCCAATAAGGTACAGGTACTCGAACAGAATCTTGACTCACTAAAACTTGTGCATGATCAGCAAGAAGTTGATGTAAACGACCTGTATGCGTATATTTCGGTTCAAATGGTGTACCATCCGAATGTAATTGAGTCGTATCCGAATATGCTGTCACAAGACCTGAGCCAGTCGTTCGTCCATATTGATTTCCACCATGCCACATATAATACGCATGATAACCACCACCATTAGCAAACCATTCAGCAACTGAATAAGAAAGATCTTCAGGTGATCGATGGTAAGGTCCTTCGCCCCATGCTTGAAACCAACCCCAATTTTCAGTCCACATCAGGGGTTGATCAGGATGAGCTTGACGATGTTTCTCCATCCAACCGTTATCATAACAATTGAATCCATTGCATGTTCCAATTGTTGAATTGGCTACAGCACCATTACACATTATCCAAACGACTTCTGTCCATGCAAAATCATTCGAAACTAAACTACCACACCAATCGACATATTTACTATCGCCACCGCTGTATTCATTTTCAATTTGTGCTAATATAATTGGTCCACCATTCTTAGCAAGATACGGAGTTACATAATCAAGAATATCGTCAATAAATCGTTTCATTTCAGTTTCCCATGCATTATTACTCGAACGAAATTCTATGCCAGGCACATTATTAAGCCAAACAGGCAAACCACCGTAATCCCATTCGGCACAAACATACGGACCAAGACGTAAATTAACGAATAGACCAGCATTGGCTGCTTCTTGAAGGAAAAGACTTAGATTAGCACGACCACTAAAATCATAAGTGCCTTTTTTTATTTCATGAATATTCCAAAAGACATAGGTTTGTATTGTATTGAGACCATTCTTCTTTGCCATGGACATAATGTATGGCCACATGGCTGGTGTCGATCGTGGATAATGAACAACTCCAGCCGATAAAAGAGTACGATTGCCGTTAATTGTAACTGCTCGATGATCGTACGAAACTTTGTAGGGACTACCTCGAACTTGATCATAAGTTATAGGATATGCAAATGTGTTAGAAAGAGCAATGAGAACAAGAAAAATAATGGTTAACAAACTCATATCTTTTGTGTGTTCTTTTTCACAATGATAAACTAGAAAGTGCATGCGAGATACACTTGCTTATATAACAACAAGAGAGAGATAAGAGTTTTATTTTTTTTTATTCAAAGATTTCTGAATCAACAAATGTTTGATTACCAACTCAAATATAATTGACGATTGAACATTTTTAATGTATAATTACGAATTAATAATTGTGATCGAAGGAGACGATCTAATCTTTTTATCCATATTTTCGATGCGGAAGTAAAACGTAATGAACATAAATGACGTGTATGTTCATTCTGTTTATCCAATAAAAACCATACGTTTGTTTGTAAATCTTGTGCATAGTTATTGATCGTTAGCTGTTTCGCTCGATGAAAGAGAGCAACCAGTAGTTTTAGATCTTCTAATTTACATACTTCCGAATAAATGACATGTTGAACCTTATTTGTTGCAGAAACCACTTGAAAAAGTTCTGATTGTTGAATGGTTTCACGAGTATCTTTAAAGAGAGGTATGGATGATAATTTTAATGTATGTAAACTGGGTGCCGATTGGATTAATTCCATGACTTTTTTCAAAGAAAATCGACCACAATCAATGACTAATTCAGTTAATAAGTTTAAAGGTAGAATCCTATTAAGAACTGTTGTCAATGCTAAAGAACTAGCTGTAAAATTTGGTTGTAAAGTAAGTTCAGTTGCATTTGGAAATCGATAGATTGACTCAAGAAGACCTTGTTTACTGTCGATTCGAACATGTCGAACCGAGTTTAAATTTGATTTATCATTGTAGATTGAAGTATTTTTATCGGCCGATTCGCGTAACGTATACGATCTTTTTCTACAAGAAAATCCGTAAATAAATATTTAACAGATTTAAAAAAGATGAATCAATACTTATATGGTTTGATTGAATAGAGATTCAAATAATTACTGTTACGAATCGAATACAATTCATGAGTTATAAACCACTGTCGTTC
>ERZ778019.3775-NODE-3775-length-10414-cov-14.915243_pt1 | contig 10414 bp, 6 predicted proteins | sample MGYA00375749_ERZ778019 | MGnify/ENA primary metagenome ERZ778019 (study PRJEB29350, sample SAMN05389821) | bioreactor metagenome | isolation source: Ammonium sulfate bioreactor | place: South Africa: University of Cape Town | collected 2014-03-17 ... | reverse complement strand
AATATTGTAATATCTCTTATGATTGTCAATGTTCATCAGATGCTAAATGTCTTGGGGTTTTACCTAATCATCAATCAATCTGTTTATGTCCTTCAAATAGATATGGATCTCGTTGTTTCATAGATGATCTAATGTGTCAAATAAATGGTAATTCGACATGTCTTGAGGGTGGCAAATGTATTTCAGATGAAAATGATTTGATGTCTAATCAAAAGTTTCAATGTCTTTGTAAAAGTGGATATAATGGACAACGCTGTGAAAACAAAGATCATCAACTTAATCTTACCTTTGAACACTTGATCATTCGAAAACAAAAGCATGTTTTTATTCATTTTATCCATACAGAAAAGCCGTATGTATATCTATTTTTCTCTTCAATACTTCTCCTTTCCTTGTTTTCATAGGTTGTTCAGTCAGAGAGAACTATGGTCAGTAATGAGATGGTCTACCTTTCGCACAGTAGCATTGAAAAAAGATTTCATTACAATTCAGTGGTCGAAACCTTTTCATATAGTTTTTGTTGAATTAGTAAAAAACAAATTTTATTTAGCACATGCTCAATCTAAATATAATCAATCAGCAATTATCAATAAAACAATTAAATCATCTGATTATTGTCCACATGTGAATGAATTGTTTAATGAAACAATTCGTCAATGGCATTTGATTCGTCAAATAAAATATTATCATTTACCATGTCAAAATCAATCATTGAATCTGTCTTGTTTTCGTGATGACAAACATTTATGTATTTGTTATGATTTCTATGAGAAACGTTTATCAAATTGTTTTGAATTTGATTTTAATCTTAAATATAATTGTTCTGATCGTAGTGCTTGTGAAAATGGTGGTGAATGTTTTCAAGATGATGAAAATTGTGCAACACGATCAATGTGTCGTTGTAAACCATGTTATCATGGTCGACGATGTCAACATCGAACAAGTGGATTTGGATTATCACTTGAAGGCATTTTAGGCTCACAAATTCTACCAGTGAAAAGTCTTTCCAGTCAACCAACAATAATTCTAACAAGTTTTGCATTGATACTTGTATTTATGTTAATAGGATTGACAAATGGCATTGTGTCATTGATAACATTCAAGAATAAATTAATTTGTGAAGTTGGATGTGGTTTATATTTGTTATCATTATCTATTATATCAATTATTTTAATGATTGTATTTCAATTGAAGTTTATTGTTCTTCTTTTAACTCAAATGACAATTTTATCAGATGGCTTATTTATGAAAATACAATGTCATTCATTAGATTATCTTATTCAAGTTTGTCTTTGTTTAGATCAATGGTTAAATGCATGTGTTGCTATTGAACGTGTTGTTACAACAAAACGAGGAGCTAAATTCAAGAAAGAAAAAAGTCGTAATATAGCAAAGGGAATTATATTTCTAGTGATTGTTATTACCATGGCAAGTTTAGCTCATGATCCATATTTTCGATTGGTATTTGTTGATGATAATGAAAATGATGATGAATTTCAAATAAAAAGAATTTGGTGTATTGTTCGTTATAATTCTCAATTTCAAATCTATAATTCATTCATTCATTCGTTACACTTTTTTGGTCCATTTTTCTGTAATATCATTTCTTCAATTGTTTTAGTTGTAACTCGATCTCGTCAACAAGAAAATCTTCAAAAAAATCAAACATTCAAAACAATTTTGAGAAAGCAATTCGAAGAACACAAACATCTTTTAACTGCACCAATTATTCTCGTTGTTCTCGCATTACCACGTTTAATTTTAACATATCTATTTAAATGTATGGAATCAGAAAGTGATGCTTGGTTATATTTGTGTATTTATTTGGTCACATTTATTCCATCGATGTTAACATTTGTCATATTTATTTTACCATCGAAATTTTACAAAAAAGAATTTCAAAAAACAGTTCAAGAATATCGAACAAAGATTGGGCATCGTTTAGGTTTTCACTAATAATTATTGTCAATATATGTAGATATCAATTTTCTTTGAATAAATTGACACAATAAAATATGAAAATATATGCATTGTTTGTCTCTCTATATCTGAGATCATACAGTATCTACTAAGAATGAATATGAAAGAACAAGCGACACAGACTGATCGTGTTAATCGTTGTTTAACAAGCAACAATGCGTTACATCTACTTTCATCGCTTCTTCTTCCATTGATACTTGGTATATTTACTGTTGTCATTACATTTGAACAACAGAGAATTACACGACAACAGTGGTTAGCTGATAAAAATGAATCTCGATTACAACGTGAACAAGAATTACAGATTGCAATTGACGAACGAACCGTTCAAACTCGAATGAATCAAGAACGATGCAAAGACGAACTGTTAGTAGCTTATATCAAAGAAATAGGTGATATGCTTCAAGAAAATAATGGTTCATTGACATCGAATAAACTTACACATATCCTAGCTCGAGCTAAAACGATAAATGCTATTGGACAACTCGATGGTTTCCGTCAAACACTTATTCTTCGTTTTCTCTACGAAGCAGATCAATTGACTATTACTGATAGATACGATACTCTCGATATTTCTACAGCACAGTTCGTTAATATAGATTATGAGAAATTTAAAGAAATATCGCAGACGAAAAATATTTCACTGACTGGCGTTCATTTATTAAATTGCACATTTGTAAATTATGGGATTGGTCTGATGAATCTTTCATTGGCTCGACTTCATAACGTCAACTTTTCATCTGCAGATCTCCAGCATATCAAGTTTTCATCTGCTCTACTCCATAATATCGACTTTTCAGAATCTACACTTGCGGATGTTACCTTTCTATCTGCTCGACTTTTCCAAGTTATCTTTTCAGGGGTTCGATTTGCAAATGTTATCTTTTTGTCAGCTCAGTTTAAGGGTGCTGATTTTTCATTTGCAGATTTTTCTAACAGTAAGATCTATTTCTTCAATTTACTAATTTGACTTCAATTGTAGAAATTGGAAAGACTAATTTTGATTATACACAAATAACCAATGCAATATTTAGAAAATGTACCTGTGAGCAAGTTGATTTCATTCATGCTAATCTTAAGAATTCATCATTTAACAATACTGTCTTGACTGGAGCCGATTTTACTGGTGCCAATCTGCAGAATGTTGACTTCACAGGTGCACACATTACAGATGAACAACTCTCTCGTGCTCTATCCATTCGAGGAGCTATATTACCTAATGGTACAATTGCAAGAGGCCAAAATCTACTTAAAAATGATCAATTCGTTCACAAATCTGATGGTGTTATGATGCAACGAATTAATTTAGCAAATTTCTGGAATTCTTCATTGTGGACTCAGTCAAATGTCGAATTAGAAACACGTATAAACAATGAAATATCAATTGCATTACATGGCCTAGCTAGTAATGGAACAATACTCAAGAGTATCATTTTACCTTTAACATACAATTCGACTCGAATGAAATTAACAAACGATATGAAAGCGATTGAAATTATCGTGAAATTGTTAAAAACTCCATCGAATCATAGATGGTGCGATGATATTGAACTTTTCATTGACTATGACAGTAGTTTATCATAAAAGAGAAAAGAGACACGTATCTTTCATTTTCTTTTTTCTTTCTTTAGCAAGCGGTCACTTGTTGTTGTTGTTGTTTTTTTCTTTCTTCATGAGTGTGAATAAACGAATGAGTATTCGGTGTCGAATTGAATTGAATATTTTAGATATTGTAAAAATGACTTCGAATTTGCCATCAGACATTGAAGATTTATGTACATTATTTAATAAACAAACTGATTTAATAACAACTGAATCACCATCGTAAGTTGTTCTATATTCACATGTGATGATTGATGAGAGACATCTGTAAGTTGGCTGTTGCTTTGTTTCAGTGTGAGTGAGTCTCGTCGTCGATTGACTGTGTCAACGCTTGCACATTATTTTGGTTTACAATGTGACGAATATCTTCGTTTATCGAACAATTCTTCGACGAATTTCAAATCAACTGAAACATTAAAAGATTCTTTAACCAAACAACGTGGAATTGATTTCGAATCGAACATAAAATCTTATTATTCCACATCGATCTTAGAAAATATCACCGATGAAACAGAATTTCTTTCCTATCTTCATACAAATTTAAATTCTCACAATGACAACGTTCGAATTGGTTATAATATTAAATTTCGTTGGACATACGATCAAAATCTCGAAAGTAATTACAAACCCGATTTTCTTGTACTCAAACATTTGCCAAACAATGAAAATCGAATCGAAATAACCATTGCCGATGCTAAATCATCGTCTCAAATGCGTATCGAACATTGTATTCAAGTTGCACTCTATGCACTTGATTTACGTGTTTGGATCGAACGGCACCAACTCGATCAACAAGTTTTCATCAATGATTTCGGTCAAATTTGGTTGCCAACAACAACAGCAACAAATGAAAAAAATCAGTCGATTCCATATGAAAACAAACGATTTCCTCTGAGAAAATTAGAAGAACGTCTTCGATATTTTCTTAAATATGAATTTGAACAAATCTTGAAAGGCAACGAATGGATGATGTTGGCACGTTGTTCATTTTGTTCATTTGTATCACATTGTCGTCGACGAGCTATACGTGATGACGAAAAATCAATTAATAATTTATCTTATTTCAATCGATCGAATTATTTGCTAATCAAATCTTTTTTTCAATCGACATTTTATCCGGATTTTGATCTCGAACGTCTTTTCAATGGTCAACAATCGGAGGATCAATTAAAATTGCAGAAACTACTTTCAATTGATTTCCAAACGAAAACCAGTCGAGTCATTGAAGCTCTTCGAACACATCAACCACAATTAAAACAACAAACATCACTTTTAATTCCAAAATTTCATTCCAATCTTATTCTTATCGTTCTTTTTCTCGTTCCAAATCCATCTCAATTACATTCTCTAACTTCATTTGCTGCAAATATTTATAATTTCTCGACGGAAACTTGGTTCTATTCCGACTCCATCACTGTCGAATATCCGAAACCATCGGACATCGTTTCATTGCTGAGTCAATTGCTGAGACAAGCTGGTGAACAACCATGTCAAATTCTTGTTTTCGATGAACAAGAAAAAGCAATGTTATTCGAACAATTAACATTGGCATCGGACGATGAACATATCAACGAATGTTTAGTTCTTCTAAGTTCATCTGAAAATGCAATTCTACTTGAACATCCACCCGATGTTCTTCAAACTGATCGAGTTTTTGCTTCGAAATCTCAAGAACAAGTTACAGCTCGACAGAATCTAATTGGTCTACCCTGTTTTATTTCTTTGCATACAGCTATTCGTCAATCATTTATTATTCCCGTACCTGGTTTTTTTACTTTAGAAGATTTAAAATCTTCGTTTCAACTCGATTTGAATTCGAACGAACATTTCGATGTTCTCGTTCAGCTGTATAAAATCGTTCAAACTCGTTTGTGTCAATCGAATCTTGTTCAATTAGAAGCATGTTCATTACCGAATATAAATCCAATAAATAGTTCACATAAACATATTCGTCGTTTGATCTTTTTACGTCAATATGAAATGTTCCATTCATTACGAACAATTCAACAAAATCGATTCGATGGCAATGATCCACCGATACAAATTCGTATCATTGGACGCGATCCAAACGATCGATATTACGTGTCGTGGCAATGTCAAATTCTACGTGGTCACGAGATTATTTCGAAAAATCTCACAGAAAATCTTGAAACAGCAACGTTTCGCACGTATCCATATTTAATTTCTAAGGACGGTTACAGTATTCAACGATTTTCCGATGCAATCTATATGGATTCAGCTATTGATGGTCTTCGTTCGGCAGCTCGACTTGATCAATGTGGTTTAGTTAATGTTGAATCACAAGTTGATGGCGAAACAATATTCATTCGGACTAAACTTTGTAATTTACGAATTGAAATCAATGAAACTTATTTTCTTAGTGAACGTTATTTTGATTTTACGACAAAGAAAGCAATTCATGCATTAGAACAAACAACACCATTGACAATACAAATTCTCGACGATCCAAGACAATTGACAAAACCCCAAGCTATTCAAAATTCAAAATATCAACCTTCAGATTTCGATGTATTGAATCAATCTCAACAATTAGCTTGTGAGAAAGTTAAAAATGAACGTATTATACTTATTTGGGGACCACCAGGCACTGGCAAAACTTATTGGTCAGCTGTGACTGTTTTTCAAATGTTAATGTTTTCGAAAAGTCCATTACGAATTTTAATAACTGCTTGTACGCATACAGCCATTGATCATTTACTTTCATCGATTAACAATTTACGACAAGTTTTCTTCAATTCACCACTCACGGTATTCAAAATTGATTCGAAATCATTTCGTACTTTTTCATCAGCCTATGAAAAACAACAACAACCGTTAATTGTTGGTTCAACTGTTTGGACTTTACAAAAATTGAAGTCATCCATTGTTTTCGATATTATTTTTATTGATGAAGCAACACAATTGCTAACAAGTGATGCTGTTTTAGCTATCAATCGTCTAGCGACTCATAATGAATCACGATTGATTGTTGCTGGTGATCCATTACAATTACCACCAGTTAAACGTTGTAGTTATCCTCAATTACCATATCCAATACCGGATTTGTTTTCATCGATCTTTCATTGTCTATTACGTGATCAAAATAATGATCCAATATCATTACAAACAGAAAAACCATTTGAACAAATATCTTTATGTCCTTATCTGTCGGTATTCGATGAAAATCATCGAATGAACGATCAATTATCTGATTTTACTCGTCTTTTATATGGCAAACATTATCGTCAAGGTGGTCGTTTACGACCTTTACTTCAAATTCGTTCAATAGTTGATACAGATCCATATCTATTAGGATCCAGTTTAGATCCCTACAATTCGTTATATACATTTCTTGTTGATTCATCATCATCATCTTATACGAGTCGAAGTGATGATCTTCAATTAGAATCTTCTTTAATCATTCGACTTCTCGATGAACTTATTTCTCGTGTAAATCTATCATCGATATTTATCATTACACCACATCGAATGCAACGTTCATCAATAAAAAGACAACTGTCGAAAAAGAACTATCCCAATGCAATCATAACTTGTGATACCGTCGAACGAATGCAAGGCAAAGAAGCTCAATGTGTTGTACTTTGTATGTTATATCGACAACGTGAATTACTCGGCAATGAAAGTGATTTTCTCTATAATCGACAACGTATCAATGTGAGTATCACTCGTGCTCAACAATTATGCATTCTTTTAACATCGGATGTCTTATTTAATCAAGCACCATTCGATGTTTTTGTTAATGAAAATACAAGAAATGCTTTTAATTTATTAAATAATTTTGTTAGTAAATCAATTCAAATAAATTTAGATGAGCATGGCAATATTCGATAAATAAATAAATGTTTCAGAATAAAATAATATCACTTTTCCGTATTCCCCAAAATACAAATGAAAATCAAAATAAAACGTCCCCTTATTCTTAAAGAAAAGTTTATTTTCGAGTATTAGAAATTTCACCAGCACAGGCATTGCAATTACATGATTGTATACGTCGAATATCCACTGTTTTTTGTTCAGCTACTAATGAACCATTGAAATAACAATCGAAAACAATCGGTTGTATATATGTTTTCGCAATTGAACAGCACGTACATTCAGTAGCACTGTCGGATTCACATTGACCACCGCAACGTTCACGAGGAAGATTTACTCGTGAAATACATTGATTATTATTGATTCTCAATGGTGCACTGTCAAATTGACGGACAGAACAACGATCTTGACAAATGTTACAACTGCATGATTCGATACGTCGAATTTCGATGGTTCGTTGTTCGCTCTTCGTTTTCGAATTATCAGTAAAACAATCGAAGACAACTGCTTGTGTTCGTGTTGTTGCTACGCCACAACATTTACATTGATCATTACTATCCGATTCACAATAACCACCACATCGTTCACGTGGAAAACGATCTTGTGATCGACATAGACCATTATTAACTACGATTGTTTCTTCACCTGTTTGTTGCATTGTACATTCAGTTGAATTCGTTGTTGTTGATGTTGTTGTTGTTGTACTTGTTGTTGAACATTGATTATCGGATAATGTCAAACCATCAGACGTACATTGAACAATATAACAAAAATCTGGTATACGAATTGTTGTACCTTGATCAATACTATCATTGACATAAACCATATGCGTGTCAATATAACCAATTTCTTGACGTTCAGTTGGTTGTTTATTAAATATACGAATATAGAATGTATCATCAAGTAAACATTGACAACGACGTTCAACACAAGATTCATGTTCAGTTAATTCTTCATTTTCACAACCAATTGTTGTCGTTGCATTACGTGTACGTATCTTATAACCGATACCACATGTACGACTACATGGTGTCCAATCTGACCATTCAGATAGAATACACGATGATGCTGTTGTTGTCGTTGATATATAATGTGAACATGCGAATACTTCTAATCGAAGATTTTTAACATCTCCATTGGGTGTAAGACGAATCTTTGTTGCATTTAATGTAATTGGAAATATGATTTCATCAGATGTTATAGCATTTTCATAGGCAATCCAACGTGGAAATATATCGACCGATGATTGATAATATAAACGCCATTCTTTAAGATTATCGGCGATTATACGAATACGTCCAATCTAAATCACAATTCTATATGTTTAAGTCGATTCAATGATGAAACATACTTCAATTGGATAGGTAAATTCAATGTTTAATGATGAGAATGCAGATGATGGTGTCCAACCAGTGCCATTAGCAAGAATCGTATAACCAATTACGTTGATTTCAGCTTTTGTTGCTTCATTGATCGCTGTAGCTGAAACGAGACCGAATTCTTCAGCGAGAACATTTTCTTTTTGACATCGATCTACTGTCGGTTCTACACAGATTTTAACATCTAAAACAACACCTTTGGGTGATTCACCATCAGTTGTTTGAATAATTGTTATTTCGATTTCAGATACAATTGTCGTTGATGGTATTTGCGAACTATCTAATTCAGCTACAGGATTTGAACTAGATTCGATTGGTACATTATTCACTTTCTCTCCATCTTCTGAATAGAATGTCACTTCAAATTGTAGAACATTTCCATCGGTTGTCTTATCTCGTGGAATAGTTATCGATTGAACTTCAGCTGGATAATTTAATTTCACTCGAATAGTTGGAGCTCGATCATTACTAGGAAATGACACACCCCTAGTCGATGTCGGTTGTAATTCTAATTTTTCTGTTTCCGAGATATTTGTAGGTGTGATAGCGGCATTTTGTGCTACAACATTGTCGATCGCTTGTTTTTCTTCACAATATTTTGTTGTTGTCGATGTTGTTGTCGTTGTCGTAGTATATTCCGAACAAACTTTAATATCCAAGATCACGCCTTTTGGTGATTTACCATCGGCTGTTTTTGTGATCGAGATTTCAACAAGTGCAATCAAAACTGTTGATGGAATTTCTGAACTCGTGACTTGACCATCTTCCGATACCACTGGTTTTGCATTAATTTTCGTACCTTCTAATGTATAAAACGTCACTTCAAATTGTTCGACATTTGCATTCGGAGTTTTATTTCGAGGGATTAGAATCGATTGTACTTCTGATGGTTTGACAAGTTTCACTAATATCGAGGGAGATGTGTCCGACTCAGGAAATGATACACCTTGCGTTGATGTTGGTGCAAATTCTCCCTTCTCATTTGCCGAGAGTCGTGTTGGTGTAACTACCGTTTTTCTTGCGACTGTATCATCAATGCCTTCCACTTCTTCGCAATATTTTGCTGTTGTCACTGTTGTCGTCACACTCGTCGTCGTCGTTGTCGTCGTAGATTCAGAACAAACCTTAATATCTAAGATAACCCCTTTCGGAGATTTACCATCCGTTGTTTTTGTGATTGAAATTTCAATCAGTGAAATCAAAATTATTGATGGAATTTCTGAACTGGTGACTTGACCATCTTGAGATACGATCGGTTTTGAATTAATTTTCGTTCCTTCTAACGTATAAAATGTCACTTCAAATCGATTCACATTCGCATTTGGAGTTTTATTGCGAGGAATTAGAATCGACTGTACTTCTGATGGTTTGACAAGTTTCACTAATATTGAGGGAGATATATCCGTCTCGGGAAACGAGACACCTTGGGTTGATGTAGGAGCAAATTCAGCTTTCTCACTTGCAGATAATCGTGTTGGGGTAACCACTGTTTTTCTCGCCACAATATCATCAATACCTTGAGCTTCCTCACAATATTTTGCAGTCGTCAATGTTGGCACTCCTGTTGTCGTTGACCCACCACTCACTTCAGTACTTTCACCACCGATTGTTGTTTGACC
>ERZ778019.3767-NODE-3767-length-10438-cov-10.719927_pt1 | contig 10438 bp, 10 predicted proteins | sample MGYA00375749_ERZ778019 | MGnify/ENA primary metagenome ERZ778019 (study PRJEB29350, sample SAMN05389821) | bioreactor metagenome | isolation source: Ammonium sulfate bioreactor | place: South Africa: University of Cape Town | collected 2014-03-17 ... | reverse complement strand
GTCACAGCTGTATTTCCACATACACATTTACAAGGTTTAATGTTATCATAATCGAAATGATAAAAAAAAACAGTTTATTTTCGATGAAATCTAGGTACTAGCATCTGGACTAAGGTTATACGGAATAATACAGCTGTTGAATATCTATTTAATGCTGATGCATTTGATTTCAATTATCAATTTAATAATCTTCTACCGGAAAGAATTCAATTGTATCCCGTAAGAAGAAAATTCTATATTTGATTTATATACGAATTTTCATATGTTGAGGGTGATGAATTTGCTACGCGTTGCATTTATCAAACAAAAACTAAAGATACAATTACTTTAGTGAGTTAGATGTAATTTAATTTTGTTCATTTGATTTCGTTTTCTGCAAAGGGAGGTGCTTCGACGACAAATGAAATGTGTCTTCATATGTTTACTTATTTTCCTCGAATAGATAATTTGTATATGTGTGGTATGATGATTGATTATCCGGCATGGCAAAAAATCATGCAAATATCAACGTACGTCAAATAAAATGGTAGCTCATTGCTTATATATTTTTTTTTCAGATTACCATCTGATGATCAAGTGTATAATTGGTTGATTAGTGTCGAATGGACACCAGAATTTGCTGCTGAATTTCAAGAATTCTACAATACTGCTCAACGTTTGGCATTCTATGGTGGATCAAAAACATTTCGAGGTCTTATAATTCCAACTCCACCTGCTTACAAAGATTTGCAACCGGACACGTGTCCAAATAAAACAAGAATTGACTGAATAAATTGCCTTTGATACGCAAACACCCTCAACACCCTCAAGAATTCTTTTATTTTGAAATTAAAAAAACGAATGTATTTTCAATCATTTAATTATTGCTTTGATACAGTATAAAATCTTTCACCGTGATCAGAATAATCAACTTGATTAGATATTTGCCAACCTAAACTATTCAATGGTTCTAAAGTATCATTGGCTGATGAATGCAAAAAGTTCGATGGAAGATCAGGTATATCTTTTATATAACTATCAATATCGATCATACCATCGAAGATAAATGCACTATCTTTTGCTGAAAGTTTATTCACAAGTGATACATATTCAGGCACGCTCGTTTTTGGAATATACATTGTTAAACCTTCGGCTAACCAGAGTGTTGGCTGAGTAGAATTAAATGTTGGACTTGATTCTTCATGTGTTGACGTAAGAAGACTCGACCAATCATCCTTGACCATATCTGCTCTGATTACAACATGTTGACAATTTGGTTTGTCATCTGAAAATAAAGATACACGAAATGCAAAATAAAATAGAAATTGTTTTATTTATACCTTTCAAGACTTTTGTTTTATAATCCTGAATAACTACATAGTCAATCTCGAAAACGGTCAAATCCGTTGGTAGATTCATTCGATAAGCACGTGCATCCATACCACTACCAAGAATAACTATTTGCTTGCAATTTGGATTTTGAACTAGATAATTTTCTATGGCTTTATCGAAATAAACTGTTCGATCAATGACATATTTATAAAACCGTATGAAGTACTCTGTAAAATCAAAGATAGCATATATTGCAAAATTTTAAAATCATTCAAACCCAAACGAATTTTATTTTCTTCCTGTGCATTAGCTACTTGTGACCATGCTACTAGAGCAGGTTGAGCCAATTTGGCAGCATATGGATCATTGAATTGTCGTTGATCATCAGATTTAGCCGATTCTTTTGCACGCATAGCAGCAGTAAATAAACTGGTGAGTGGAACTCCTTCGATAGAAACATCACCAGTAATGGCAAATTTTCTCTGATCCATTTTTTTATTTGTGAGAGAAATTGTAATACTGGATTTTGAAAAATATCGTGTATATATGTAGATGAAACAAGCCTTGGCTGATAAAAACAAAGTTCACAAAGGTTATTGCAGAACTAATAGTTGTTGTTGTCACAACAGAAGGACGTTCGTTAACGGGCTTACTGATAAAAGTGCTCGAATAAAAAAAGAACGTTCTCTAAGGACACTGTGTTACGAATCAAAACAAAAGTAACAAATAGGTTAGAGTTTATATAATGTTTTGCATTCTTTCTATGACAGAGGAGTAACTCGTACTCGTACTCGAGAAAATCGAAACTCGCCCATCTCTGTTGTATAAAATGATTTTAACTTCTGGAAATTCCAAGTTATATAAACACACGCAAAATATCGCTCACATGCGTTATTTTGAATCGACATAGTTTCAACGCTTATCATATAAATCCTTAAGTAAAAATGAAGGATCAAATGTCATTTTTTGATAAGAAAATAAATTGAAATAGTGTTCTAGTTGTAGGTAGAGGAAAAAAACGAAGTTAAACGGTTGATTAATTCTGATTTTTTTGAATTTTTATTTATGATCAAAAAGAGAATACGATCATCCTTCACCATGTTCAAAGATGATCTACAAATTAGTAAGAATGACAATACATTGGAATATCTCTCAAAAATCGATCTGATCAAATGCTATTATCTATTACAATCACCTGAAAACAATTATAGACAACTTGAAAATCAAGTTTTTTCGTCGATTACTGGTGAACGAATAGCAATCTCGACTATGCTTGATCGATTGTATCAGTATTATCAAGATAAACCATCAGCGCTTGCGTCTATTCGTCGATTTGCAAAACAATATCAATCTACAGATGCTGTACGCTGGTTTACAAAGGACACGTTTATCTACCGATTTGTCAATCAAATTCTTCGTTCTGGTGATATTGAATTATTTCATAATATTCGTTTCTATATTGCTCATTTGAGTACACAACTGGTTGAACTCAAATACAAACAAAATCAATTAATGAATGGAATGAAAACTGTCTATCGTGGTTTACGACAATCCATACGCGAATTGGAAGCATTGCAGAATTTAGTTGGTTGTGTCATTGTCACCAAATCGTTTACATCGACTAGTTGGGATAAAAAAGTTGCGCTTTTTTTTGCTGGTATCGATCAACCACAAAGTGTCGAATCACAGCCATTGCTACTCGAACTTCGAATAGATTTTAGTTCGCCATCGATCATAGCAGCTGATGTTAGTCATCTAAGTAGTTTTCCCGAAGAATGTGAAGTTCTATTTGATATTGCGACTGAATTTTATGTACAAATGTTTGCCTATGATTCATTGAATTGTATTTGGATATGTCAACTTCTTGCTCCGACGAAATCTTCAACAGATATTTTCACTGAAATGAAACGAACATTACCATGGGCTGTAAGCAATCCTACTGATCTCGTTCGAATATGGCAAGAAATGGGTATTCGCAGTTGGCAACAAGGCGATCTTCATAGATTAAAATTCTACATCGATAGAGTAGCTCTATTCTATGAACAGAACTCCGTTGATCAATATGAGATCGCTCGTTTTTTCGCATTTCGTAGTTTATACCATTACAAGATTGGCGAATGTGTACAAGCTATTGATTTGGCCGAACGAGCTATTGCCATAAGTTTGCAACTTGCAACTTCAGATCATCTCATTCTCGCTCGATACTATCGTATTCTTGGTCTAGCATATTCAGCAGTCAATCGTATTCAAGATGCACTCGATTGTTATAGTCAAGCGTTGATTCATGATGAAAATGTTCGAGTTACATCGAAATGGAGTACGGTTATAACTTTACGTGAAATTGCATCCGTATATCGAAATCAAGGTGATATAACTCGAGCTACAGAATATTTTATAAAAACCTGGGCTATTTTTCGGGAAGTTTCTCACGAGCTTTTCTTTCGACAATGACTTTAAAAAGTTTTCTATAATAAAGTTTGAAATTAAAACATAACACGCATGCCATACTTGAAACTTATTCTCGATAATTTCAAACTGAGGATGAAGGCGGGCATGTGTACACGGTAGGGTTAATTGAAAAAAGTAGTAATTTGAAATTTGAATTCAAGTTTCAAATAAGACACTACTGCGTATTTTCTAGAAAGAAAAATTTCCTACGCCAATTACATCATTTCTTTAGTTGATGGATGAAAAGCATTGTAAAATATGTGGAAGAAAAGCTGTTTATGCTTATTATAGTGTTCTTGCATGTCCTCCATGTAAAGTTTTCTTTCGAAGAAATGCTCTCAATGGATTAGTAAGAACTACGTTTTTATTTTTGAAGGATGTATGTTTTGTTTTCTTTTTGTCTTTGCAGCAGAAATTGAAATGTAGTTGGAATTCAAATTGTGAAATCAATGAAAATAATGTTCGTATTTGTTCATATTGTCGATTGAAGAAATGCTTTTCAATGGGAATGAAAAGTGAAATGATTCGAGGACCTTTGTCAAAACAAATACAAACGAAAAATCTTCTTCAATCAGATAATTCAACATTGACAATCGATCAATGGAATAAAATCTCGAATCTTTCGCATTGTTATGATGAATACAGTGGATTATTAATTGGTGAACGTTTTGTACGTCAACAAAATGCTCTACCGTTGAAATTACGTTTGAAAAATACAGCATTGATCGATTTTACTGGCATGGCATTAAATGGTCTTCAATTATTCTACGAAAGAAATCAAGATTTCGTTTCTCTATCAGCCAATGATCGTTCTTGTTTACTTTCGAATACATTTAAACATGCCGGAGGTGTTTGTACAAATTTTCTTTTACATAAAGTTGGAATAACGGATTATCCAATGTATTACGATGCGATTGGAAAAATTGCAAATCCACTTGCTGCAATTGCTGCTAAACGTCTATCAACTCAACTTGATTTTGATATGATCATTGTGAAATTACTTCTTGCCGTTCTCTCATTTTCGACAATTAATTTCACAACTTATTCTATGAATACTTCTTCAAAATATTTATCAAACATCAAACAAGTTCTACATATACAGAACACCTATATTGAATTGATATGGCGATATTTACTCTATAAGTACGATTTTAAACGGTCGGTTCTCTATTTTTCTCGACTTCTACAATGTTTACTTACTGTCAATGAAGTCATAGTTAAAATTGGAGAAGTACAATGGTACACGAATCAAACTGACTCTCTTGTTCAACAAACTGAACAAGCTCTCAATCTTAATAATTAAGCACATTTTTTTCTCTGTCAATAAACATTGGATACGTGAGAGTGAGAGACTGTTTGTTGATGACTCATATTTGATAACATGAATATCATATGACACGAAAGAAAAAAACAACAACGCCATTAACAATCTTGTTTCTCCAAATGGAAGATTTACCAAATGAAATTATTTTTATGATATTCGATTATTTATCTTCGAATGACATTTTCTATACATTCTTTTTCTTAACTCAACGATTCAATAATTTATTATTACAAAATCAACGTTATTCCAATTATTTACAAATACCAACGACCAATTTGGATACATGGGAAATCATTTTATCAATTATCGGTCCACGAATAAAATGTTTAAATATAACAACAATTCAATTAAATTTTCCATTGACTTATTTTCCAAATTTAAAATCTCTCATCATTTCTTCAATGTATGGTTTACCCGAAGAAAAATTAAAATATATTATCAACAATAGTCTATTTCAAAATTTATCTTCATTCGAAATCAAACAGGAAAAGATTTTCTCCAATCCATATCTTCCTGATAATTCTATTTGTCAAGATGAAATTCTTAAAAAAGTATTTAATGAAAATAATTCATTGGAAATATTTGAATATTCATTAAGAATTACACCATCTATTATCTATATAGATGTAGAGAATAATTTTCGAATGAATTTCAAATTACGTTCATTAACATTAGCATTAGTTTCTTTTCGAAATATCTTTATCATCATTCGATATACACCAAATTTGAAATATTTAAAAGTTAAAGCACAAATACCTTTTTCTGGCGAACTACCAGCAGAAAAAACGAATGTCAAATTAGAACAATTAGATTTAATATTGAATAAACATAATGATTTTGTTCGAACCGATTTAGTAATCGATGGAATCAAACAATTTTCATCATCATTAATTCGATTATCACTCGATTTAGTAGATTATTCAGTTCGAGGTATCAACCAATTTTCATTTGACAGTTTACAATTTCCACAATTATTAAAATCAATGAAACAACTTCAACAATTTCATTTCTATATGAGCTTTCCTTCGTGTCAATATCATCCTAATATTGATCTCTCTCAATTTCCAAATTTATCATTTGGAATGCATTCTGATTATCTTTATACATTACCATTTCATTTCAATAATATCTATGATTGTTTTGAAGATTTTAATCATGTTAATTTCAAGAATTATGAGATTCTGAAGAAACACTCACGAATATGGCATCACGTGAAATCGATTCAATTACATCAACAATCAGTTTATAATAGAGATTTCGTTAAAGAACTCAAAATAAAAATGCCAAAGTTAACTTTAATTAAATTTACCGGTTATAATAGTCTGCCTCGTATTCACAAACAGAATTCATCTTGCAATGAAAATGATGTTACTTTGAAGAATGTTACGACCATTGAATTTATGCGAGAGTCTGTTGAAAATCAAAAGGATTGGATCATTTATTCATTACCGAACTTAAAACATTTGATTTTATCTCATTCAAAAATGCCTTCGAAAGATAGTTGTTTAATGCCAATATTAAATAGACAAATTCAAAGATTGGATATCGATGCACATTCTGGAATTGAACTAGTAGCAGAAGCAGCAAATCAAGGCTATTTTTCAAGTGTTGAAAATATTAATTTTCATATAAATAATAGTGATAAAAGTCCTGAATGGTATGCCGATATTATTATGAAAATATTTAAAAATGTGAAACATTTACAAATAATGATGATTCGATTTACTGATTTTTGTCATGGAGAGAATGAATTATCTTTTCCTGAAAAGAATCTAGCCAAAATTGGTGAATATTTTACTACGAATCAAATGCATCGAACTTATCAAATAATCTATATGAAAGAGTATACTTTATTTGTAAAGACATCTTCGAACTAAAGTGACACAAATGCAAAAGAATCTAAATAAGCTTCTGCTGGCTTGTTTGCAATTATTTTTGAATTATTTGTTAAATCAAATGTCACAATATTTTGTTTGTCTAAACCTTCGACAATCATTGTAAAATAATATCCGTCATGACAAGTACCAGTAGATGGTAAATAATCTTTAAAATCTTTTGATAAAATATCTGTCGTACCATTGTATGGATTTAAACGTACTAAACGACAACTGCGTCCAGTCTGAGAACTTTCCATACCATAGAAAGCATTTGTTTTATTGTCGTAGCATAAATAAGCTGGTAGATTTGAATTAGTAATTTTGCTGATTACTTTTCGTTTTATAATATCAACACCAACGAGATAATCGGAGCCATAGGGTACGGTTACAAAATATTGATGAGTAGTCGAATTGAAAAAGATTGCCATAGAATCAGGTTGTATACCATCGGCTTTAGTTAGATTTACCCATCGTTGTGCTATAAAATTATTTGGATCTATTTGAACAATACTTATTGGATTTTCTAGTGCATCACTCATTTGTACTGAATATAGCTTTCCTGTACTACTATCAACACGTAAACCAAATAGTTCAGCATCATTTTCTATCGTAATAGTTCGAAATTTTGTTGTACCATTGAATGGATTAACGATGGCCACGGACATAACTGCGTCATTTTTATCTAACATTGCTGGACTACCGAAAACATAGAAAATCTTATGAATAAAATCATAAGTAACATCATATGCTTTGTAATCTGTTAATGGTACAAGAACTGTAAAATCTCCACTCAATGGATCAATTTTAAATAATGTGTTAGATGATGATCCCGGGTTAAACGTTGCTCCTACTAAATATCCGTGTGGATCTGTTTGTATAAAATTGATAACCGTGAAAATGACATAAACGTATAGTAATATCATTGTGCTCTATATAGAAAGTTATATTCTCAATACAGTATATAAAGAAAACGAATGATGATGTTGCATTTATCAACTGATAACAGTTGAATTAAGATAAGTATGGTTAAAATGAAGAAAAAAACAACAACTGTTTCAATATCAACGTAAAAGCGTTAATATACGTAATAGCCATAGTCGTATATACAGTTGTTTTTTTAGTTTTTTTTAATTACCAATTTAAACAAATTATTGACTTTTCTGGTAGGATAAGATTCAATGAAGTGGATAGTTTGAAAATAAATCAGACATAATCAAGAAGAGATCAAAACTTGATATGCAGATAATCAATCTTAATATATACTGACTCATTCAAAGAGTCTGATCAAGATAAATCAGATTTTATGAAAACACTTCTTAGAGATATGATTTAATTCAATTTGTAATCTTTATTTTTCTAGAACTACATGCATAGAATAGTCTATAAACTAATGAATTGTTATACTATACTAACAAAATTCACCCATAAATTTCTTCATTCCTTCGATACACTCAGGATCTTTCTCTCTTCCATCATTTTCCCAGGCTCCACCTTTTTTCGTACCATTGCAGTAATATGCTCCATTCATTTTATTTATTATATCAAGTACCCATTGTTGAGTAAATTCATAATGATCTTCGGATATATCTCCTTCATTCTTCGTTTTAAGCTCTTGTGCACGTTTTTCTCCAAGAAATGCAAACTTTTCATTGCCGATCATGACGTTTACATGTCCAAGCTTTACAGGATCATAATCTATACGTAACTGATAATATGTAGAATCTCTATCATCATCGTGGCCTTCGAAGCCAACAAAAGGATATCTCATATAAGCAAACGGCTTTGCAACTCTTAAACCCGACATGCGTTTAATTCTGTCACTGGTCACTTTGGCAACAGCAGCTTTTATTGGATCTTTTGATGGCACTAATTTTTCCGGCATTGTGAACTTGTATAAATTCTGAAGTATTTATAAACAAAACAAAGTTATGATTTTCTTTATGGAAGAAGAGAAACAAGTGCTAAATGTGTTGAATGTCAATATAAGTATATTATGCTCATTTTCGAGCATACGAACAAGTTATAGTGAATCGTCTTAGATGCTAACAAAATTGAACATGATTATATTCAAAGTTGACGTTTGTCGAGTCAATGTTTGAATAGGTCAATCATGCATTTGAAACCGCTTTTACAGACAAATTACAATGTACTAGTGGCAAACTAATATATCGAATAGGTAAAATAATCTTTACTAAGACAAAACTACTTACGAGTATTGACGATTTGTTTTAGTTTGAAAATATACGACGCATTCTAGCTATATCTTAAATACCTGCTCTCACCATCCATTACAAAATCAACCAAGCGTTTATTCTCCATAGATGAAAAGATAAATGGTAAGCACACTACAATTTTTCCCTAGTATAGGTTAGTATTGATTCAGGCGTCCCACTTTGGGAAATTTTTTGTTATTTTACACTTGAATGGCTCATCTAAATTGATGTATTATGGTTACCTGTGATTGACTATTTTCTTTCGCACATTATAGTCATCACAATGTCATGTTTTAAACAAGTAACGCGAATTATGGTCTTCGCCTACCCGTCGACTGTCATTGAATGTGTATGCAGTAATCATTCAATTTTTTTCTATGATTTAGAAAGTATAAGTTTTGTTTGCAAGGGAGAATGCTTTACTAGGAACACGTATACGTTTTAAACTAAAGATATAGCATTGTTTGTGAAAGATGTAGAAATGTGATGCAATCAGTAAGATATTTTATGTTTTTCTCTAATCGTCGTCTTTCTATTACATAAGATTTTTATTCTATATCTCGAATGCTTTTCTAAATCATTGTCATTTTTCGAATTACTTTCGTTAAATTCTAAAGAGTCACATACCTCGCTTTACATCAAGATCTAATACATAGTACACCACGCAAGAAGGCATCAAAATGAAGTAAAGATCATTTTTTCAATCGATTTATTCATTTTTTTAAATCTGTCAGGACTAGTCGGACGACCAAAATACTAGCGATCAGAGGTGGATCTGAACATAGAACCCAATATTCTTTGAGATATGACGATAATACTGACGGTTTTGTAAAGCAATCATATAGACGTCTTGGACTAGTCCACAGCTAGTTAGATTGAATGTACGGACTAGTCAGGTAATGGTGTCATGATGCGCGTCCATTTATCAACAGCTAGAACTAGTTAGTAAAACTTGTGTTGACTAATGCAAGAGTCATCCTCATTCGTTATTGCTAGGATTTTCTAAGATGACTTTTTAATCGATAATATTTTTCAAAACTCAACTAATCTTTCTGATCCGGAATAAAATGTTGAATTAGTATCTTTTAATAAATTCATATTAACCCGAAGCGTGTCCAATGAACAATATAGAATAATCAATGATTGGTGTACTACTTTCGATTCTGAGACAACCAGGGGCGGATCCAGAATTTCAATGAGGAGGTGGCGATTTAAAATTCTTATGCATATCCTCCATTTACTCACCAGAGATTGTCGAAAATGTG